>ENA-ORNK01000359-ORNK01000359.1-human-gut-metagenome-genome-assembly--contig:-NODE-359-length-64536-cov-15.768381_pt1 | contig 64536 bp, 70 predicted proteins | sample MGYA00242115_ERZ509022 | MGnify/ENA primary metagenome ERZ509022 (study PRJEB26280, sample SAMEA2338690) | human gut metagenome | biome: human gut; feature: human-associated habitat; material: faeces...
TCCCCGCACAAAGTCAAAACCGCGGCCCCGGCAACTCAACGGGTGATGGTTTTAAAAAAATTCAGATCTAATTAAGGAGAAAAAAATGCGTTTAGCTTCTAAATTTGGACATACTCACTCTATTCGGCTGGACCGTCCTTTAACAAATGAAGAATTGTTAACAGTAGTACCTTCAATTTTCTCTGAGGAAAAACATACTTCACGTAGTGAACGTTATACTTATATTCCGACTATCACGCTTCTTAATAAGTTGAGAGAAGAAGGTTTTCAACCTTACTTTGCTTGCCAGTCTAAAGTCAGAAATGATGATAAACGCGGTCACACTAAACACATGGTGCGTTTACGTCGTGAGGGTAACAACCAGGGTAAAGAAGTACCGGAAATTATTCTTCTTAACTCACATGATGGTTCTTCTAGTTATCAGATGATCCCAGGTATTTTTCGTTTCGTTTGCACTAATGGTCTGGTTTGTGGCGATTCTTTTGGCGAAATTAGAGTACCTCATAAAGGTGATGTAGTAGGGCAGGTGATCGAGGGGGCATATGAGGTAGTCGGTATTTTTGACAAGGTGGAAGAAAGTGTTGATGCCATGAAGTCTATACAACTGACAAATGAAGAGCAAAGATTGTTCGGTCAGGCTGCATTAACCTATAAGTATGAAGATGAGCAGAAGGCACCAGTAACTATTGAACAGATTATTCATCCAAGACGATATGAAGATAAAAAGGATGATCTGTGGACTACTTACCAACGTGTCCAGGAAAATATTATAAAAGGTGGGCTGCCTGGTATAACGGAAAAAAGAAAGCGTACAACAACACGGGCAGTCAAAGGGATAGATGCAGATGTTAAGCTGAATAAGGCTTTATGGTTGATAGCGGAGCAGTTCCGCACATATAAAAATTAGTCCTCAATGCCTGGTAAACTAGTTACCAGGCATGAATATATTAAGGCGTGGAGAAGATAATGTTTGAGTTTTTGGGTGTGTGCGTCAGTACTTCACATATGACAGAAAAAGATGCATCAATACTACAGGCGCTTACTACTAACTACTGTGATAGAGAAAATTATAACGAATGGATTCATTCTACATCTTATGGTTTTATCGTCAGAATGTATTTTTTTAAAAAGAGGCTACTGGCGCTAAAAAAAGCAGGTTTATCGAAACTATTCAGGAAAAATTTACTCATAATGTACCATGAAAAAGGTTATCAATGTTACCATTTCGATTGTGATGCCGACTGCTATCCTGATCTTGATATTAGTGGTTTATGAAACAAGCCTTCTCAATTGAGAGGGCTTTATATCGTTCAATGTTTAATGAATATGCGATTCTCATAACTTCACTTTAATTAAGTCAGTATCCTTGAAGTCGCTTCTTTCTTCTTCTGGCATGAAATCACTAATGTTAAACAAACTAACAGCATGCCAGAGAATGAAACAGGTTTTGCAGGTTACAGGAAACTGATTCTCATTAAGAATTTCGAAGTCAACAATAATTTCATTATTATCGTCACGTTTTATATTATGGCCACTGGTGCAAAATGTTACATAACCATGTGCATCAGCTGCTATATGGGTGGCTGTTCTCTCTCGAACTATCCCATTAAAATTAACTTGTTCGCGTGTGGTTACCGTTCGTTTAATGTGCATTAAATTACACCTATATAAACTAGTATTAGATCTTTGAGTAGATCACTCAATATGTGGCCGCTGGATGATACCTGCTTTAATTTTTTTATAGTGATCATTTATAAGCATTGCATAATTATATCGGTTCTGTATAGAGGTCTGCTTGTTGCTCATCCCTGCGTTATACATACCTACCGCAAGCCAGCTTAAACCATATTTGTTAAAATTACGCCGTAAAAGCATAGCACCTACATGAATACACAGGCACGGGCTTGAGTACAGCTTATCCTTGTTGAGGGAAGGATATTCCCTTCGTAAATCCGCAAGGGTTCTACTATTGATTTGCATCATACAATAGTCGGTCGTACCTCCTGCACTTTTCCCATTGATAGCAGCGTTATTGAAACGAGATTCTTGCCAGGAGATTGCACGTAAGTAATCGGGATCAATACTGTAGTAAGATCCGGCTCTATCAAAACAATCAGCCAGTGCAAAATTGGACATAATCGCAAGAAGAAGGGCTGCTCCCGCAATTTTTGAGACCATCGTATACCCCGTAAAGTTGAAATTACCGAAAACAGGATATATCAAAAATGGTAACTGTAAAATGGAAAAGTACACACCACTCGCAAATCATAGATTTGCATGTTTTCCCTTTAGATTCAGTTGGTTGTGAATTATTTTTCTGTTTTTTACACTAAGTATTGAGTAACTGATCAGTAACGTTTAAGTTTCTACAAAGTGACTGGTAGGTAACCTTTGAGTGAGTGCTTTTAAAACATAAACTTAGATTTGTATTTATAAATGAAGGTACTAAGTGGTTACCTTATGGTTACCCGATGGTTACTTTGTAAAGATAGACTTCGTTCAAATTTCACACTAAATGATTTCAGCATGAAACTGATAGCGTGAAAATTTCAATGATATTTTTACTGGATATAAAAACATGACAGATGAACTTAAAACCCGTACAAATAGAGTAAACCTGACAATTCCATACTCTGAACTGGAGGTAATTGACCGTCACGTTTCAGCGAAACTCGAAGATGGTGAAAGTCGTGATACGGCGAACAGATCTGCGTTTGTAATGGAAATGTACAGACTCGGTCTACGAGTCTATGAAAGCCGTAAGAAAAAAGGTGACGGTGAAGTTTCGTTGAATGATCAACTAAAGTTCATATGCAGAAATTTACTCATTACTTCTTTTCTGACGGAAGCTGTATACCATATAGAAAAAGAAACAGTAGACAAGAGCAAGGTTATTAAAAGTGAATTGTATATTGATGATGAATTCTTAACCATGATCAATGAACGGGTGGAAGGAAAGATAAGTAAAATGTTCAAATAGGCAAGCGGCGAGAATTCTCGCCGCACTTTTATCTTATGGCTTTGGATATCTCGTTATTGATATCTGCAATTCTAGCTGGTTTAACAATAAGCGGTATCTCTGCATGTAAGTAGTTGTCAGGATAAGCGCTGATGAAAATTACAGGTGTATTTCTATTAGGACCTTCACGAGTACGAATGTAGTCTACCAGCTCGTCACCGGTCATGATAGGCATTTGTAAGTCACATAGTATAATGTCATAAGGAATACGCATAAGCTTTTCAATTGCTCTGTTAACAGAGCTGGTTGACTCTGCTCTATATCCAACACTCCTTAAAGTTGAGGCCATTGTTCTGCATGTTAATTCGCTATCATCTATGTGTAATACAGACAGTCCCTTCAAAGAAGTCTCCATGACGTTCAATGGAGTGGAGTTTGTCGTACTATCGATGCTATTAATTTCAACGGGTAGTGATACTGTAAATATACTTCCCTTACCTGGTTCACTGATGACACTAATTTTGCCATCCATCGCTTTGACGATACCCTCAACAATAGCCAGCCCCATTCCAGAGCCTGGGATAAGAGAGGAACCATTTTCAATTCTTACAAATGGTTGAAAAATTATTTTTTGCTTTTCTTTATCTATACCTATTCCTGTGTCTGAAATTTTAATATGAAGGTATGAGCTGTGATGTGACTGATTAGTTGTAACATCAACGGTAATTGATCCTTGCTCTGTATATTTAAATGCATTGGTGAGCAAGTTTTCCAGAATCTGAGAAAGACGTATTCCATCTGTGTTAATGTTGACAGAGGGAAGATTAACAACCGATGCCTCTATATTTTTATTGGTGTACTTGGCGTTGCAATCGTTAACAACCTTTGTAACTAAATCAGCAACATTAATAGTTGATTTGTTTATTTTAAGTGCACCGTTGTCAATTTTAGCATACTCAGCCAGGTCATTCATTTGGCGTTCTATTTGAGAAACTGCATTCTCAAGTCTGTGCAATGTATTTTGATCCGGAGCTTTTTGAGGCGAGTATATGATTGACTCTATCGAACCAACTATAGCCTGTAGTGTTGTTCTAAGTTCATGACCCAATTTACCCAGGAAAGCGTTTTTGTTATTGAATGCTTTTTTTTCAGATTCCAGCAGTCGATTGAGTGTTGTCAGTTGCCTAAAGGAAATGACTAGCATAATAAGTAACAATATATACGTAACAATTATCGGGATTTTAAAAGAATCGCCTTTTTTAAGGTAGTCTTCAAAAATAGCAGTCCTTTGATTGACCTCCGCGTGATCGGCTATGAAGATAAGGTCTGTGTTTTTATCTTTAATTTTATTAACCGTGGAAAGAATAATGTTATAATTTGGTTTGTTTTTTTTCATCTCATTATCAATAACTTCAAGCATCTGATGTATAGATGAAATCGTTTCATCGTAACCCTGTTCTTTGTAAAGATACTGGGTGGCATCACCTTTTGTCATCAATACGTTGGAACCGGAAAATAAGAAATCCAGTTCCATTTTCATATCACTGTTACTGAGCGACGTTAATCGTAACTGGCGCTCAGTTCTGGCCTCAAATTCAGCAAGGCGTATGGCAAATTTCGCTATAGTCCATGCGTAGTTTTCCTGGGGGCCAGCCGAACTGATATTGTGCTCAGTGGAAAAGTATTTATTGTACATCCAGGAAAAAGACCCTGTTAGCAGAGTAAATGCTATAAGATATTGGATGCATATTTTTTTTTTGAGTTTCATTTGTCAACCACCGTAATGCTGTCAACCTGCCAAACAAACTTACTGAACTTGACCGGGCTGTTTAGTTCTTCTCGTCTTTCGTCAACCGGGTAGATGACAAAGTAAGGACCGAAATCACGAATGCTAAAGGCTTTACCATCAATTTTACTGGCCAGTAGTATGTTGTAGTTCACTACATCACTCATTGGGATTTCTACCCAGTAGTCGTTCAAGGCGTGCACTTTAAGACGAGAACCTTTCATGCCTGCATACTTGAGTATGTCGCTGAAGCTAACTCCTGAAAATGTCGACTTTTTTTGCCAGGGTGTTGATGTAACAATTTCTGAGACAGGGAGGGAATCAAAAGTCGCTTTGTCGATGATAACCTCTCTGTGTGCATTTTGGTCAGTAACACGGAGATCGCCGTATTTGTAATCAGGCTGTACCGCCTGGACAGCTGGCGAAGCGGACCAAAAAAGCAGAACCATTCCAATCAAATGAGTTAATTTAAATTTTTTCATAAAAAGCCTCAAATCGTGAAACTACATGCTCAATAATTGCAGGGTCTTCCGACTCATGCAGATTCTGAGTAATTTCATCACCTATATAGATAGATTTACAGTTTTTATAATACCTGCTTCTAAGAACGGGATTTATTGCTGTAAATATACAGGTAGTAGGAATATCGTAACCGGAAGCAACATGTAAGGCAGAGGAATCACATGTATAAACATGTTGAGCATGAGCTATTGCTTTTATAAAATCAGCTGTATTTGAGCACGTCTTACTAATGTCCTTGTACATCGGATGTTTGATGGGACTAAATCCATGGACAGGTAAGTTAAAAGATGTATATAAATTATCAATAATTTGATAGTGGAATTTTTCCGGGATAGAACGCAAACTAGTACTTGCTTTCGGACAGAAAAGCACATATTGATTTTTATTGTTTGTTTTTTTTGGGAAGCTGTCTTGTAACCAGTGATTGCATTTCCAGTTATCAGGAATTAATTCAAAGTCAACCCCAAGATTTTTCAGGAAAAAATCATGCATTTCAAGGTTGTTAAAATCGTGCCAGTATAGTTGATTACCGATATCAATGTTTACCGCATCGCGTCTTAGGTGCTTTATATCATAGGGCATATATTCCAATCTATCTATTAGATTGCTGGCAATACTATATATTTCCTCTACGTAAGAGTGGCAGGTGGCTGGTCGTATAAGCGTAATCTGTATGTTTTTATTTATCTTTTTTATGCAATCCAGTGCATTTATTCCAATTATAGAATCACCAAGCGTAACGCCCATCCCATTGATAATGTTTAGGTTTTTCTCAATTAGATAATTTTTCCTGAATCCCTTTACAGAATGGTTTAGCACATTATCTAATGCGAGTTTGGTTATCACTCCCTCATTTGATCCTTTTGAAAGATCAAATGAAGAAGTGATATGTGTATGGTTTTCAAGAAGACTTCCATTGTTTTCTACAAGTTCAGTTTTCATGTTCGGTTTCTAAAATATTTGTCTATATTGACCTGAATAGTAGCGATTCGCAACGGTTTGTTATAAAAGCCTAGAATGTCGAAGTCATTAAACGCTTCTGCAATTTCCTGATCTATAAAATCTCCTGTTTGTCCTGTTAAGATGATAATCATTGCATGTGGTTTTTTGGATTCGCGGATTTTCTTACAAACATCATATGCAGATTTATCATTCACCACCCAGTCCAGTATATATCCATCGTATGGGCTTGATTGAATTCTTGCTATCAGATCTTCACTACTGGTGAAGGTGTCAATTTTATATGGGCCTTTCTTCAGGAGTTCAGCAGTTGTTGTCAGAATCTCCTTATCGTCATCCAGAAGAGCGATACGTGGCTTAGACTTGTCTCTTGCTGAACTTTCAACGGAAAATCTTAAAACACCTTGCCGCGATTCTTCATAAATGTCATTGCCTTCAATATCATCTGTTTTAAAAATATGCCATTGATCGTTAATTTTAACAGCTGAATATGTTCTTTCTGTATCAGGGGAAAAGGTTATCTCTCCCTCCATTTCTTCCTTGTTGAAAATATATTTTCCGGCGTGTTTCTCCTCATAGCTGTCCTCAACCATTTTAAATAAATCACTGAGGCTTACACCTAAAGACTTAGCGACTTTTTCCAGCTGTGAGTTTTCCCATGACGCAAAGCCTTTCATTTTACGGTTTGCATGGGTGATGGTTATACCGAGTACATTAGCTATATGAGTAGTATGTTTGTTCTTTGAAATACCCCTTTCATTCATGATGTTGCTTAACATCTCACTAATCTTAAGTTCAATTGGTGTCGATTTAGATGCACTCATATCGGCCTTCTGTAGGGTGGGTAAAATGACATTTTAGGTTGTTATTGTAGGTATCGTGAGATTAATTTCAATTAAAACAAAGCGATATGTAATGTTCGCGTGGTTCCTCTGTCGTCCTTTTTGGTTCTTCTTCACTCCGTTAACAACATAAAAAATCGTTTTTTATGTTGTGACGTCTTGTAAGGTTGTTTTAGGATGTGTATAAAATGTTCCTGAAGGAGCATGACTGCATCTATCGTGTGTCTTTTTTTGTCATGTACACATTTTATGTTTCCAAGTACCTACAGCGAACACACTTACAAGTGGTTGAAAGATGAGAAACAAAGAACCGGAATCAGAACATGATTTTCAAAAGGCCCACATTAATGTGCAGCTTCCGGCAGAAGAGAACCGCCTGCTAACCCTTGCTGCAAAGCGATCAGGCCGAACTAAAAGGCAAGAGCTACTTATCAGGTTGTCTGATCACCTGAAAAATTTTGATGATATTGCTGCTGAAGGTAAACGATTTAACAATTAGCTTTCAGTAATTGCGGTTATGAACTATCTCAAATCAATTAATTAACGGGCTTTAAGTTACAAGGAGGCATTCACAGGTAAAGTTAATTCTCAGGTAGCAAAAAAATATACTTTTCTATTAACCGTTTAAGGAACTCAGAAATGAACGGAAAGATTCGCACGTTCTTTAATAACCCGCGCAATTTGGGTGCGGTAGCTATGGCTGTAATGTTCGGTGCGCTTATGATGACGCCATCATTACATGCGCATGCAGTAGACTTATTCAAAGGCGGTAAGACTACTGTCAATGATACATTCGGCTCTAATTCTACCGTTGTCTGGATTTTGTATGTTCTCGAAATCCTGGCAGCAATCTTCTCTTATGTAAAAACGAAAAACCTGGCTGTGTTTGGCGGTATCGCCGCAATCATGGTTTTCGTGAACGTGGTCTTCGGCCTGGTACCGTAATTTAACCGTTTAAGGAACTCAAAAATGAACGGAAAGATTCGCACGTTCTTTAGTAACCCGAGAAATTTTGGTGCTGCAGCTTTGGCTGTAATGTTCGTTGCGCTTATGATGACGCCCTCATTACATGCGCATGCAGTGGATCTGTTCAAAAACGGTAAAACTACTGTCAAAGATACATTCGGCTCTGGTTCTACCGTTGTCTGGATTTTGTATGTCCTCGAAATCCTGGCAGCAATTTTCTCTTATGTGAAAACGAAAAACCTGGCTGTATTTGGCGGTATCGCCGCAATCATGGTTTTTGTCAACGTGGTCTTCGGCCTGGTTCCGTAATTTCAGGTAACTAAATGGAACAACGTAACCGATATCAATTTCCCGGTACGTTTTCCGATCAGAAGCGCTACGTGGGGCTGCCACTGGATGAACTGGTCATTTATGTTCCAGTTGCGTTGTTAGCGATTTTCGTTAACATGTGGATATTCAGCCCCACCCTTGCTGCAGCTGTTATCGGGATTCGAATACTGAAAAAGGGCAAGGGGTCTTCCTTTCTGCTCAACCTTGCCTACTGGTTCCTCCCTACTACGCTTATGCGTTTTTTTATTTCAGTTCTGCCGGAAAGCTATAAACGTCACTGGATTGCCTGAACACAGGTAATCATCTTTCAAATACCGCACAGGTACTCGTTTTTAATCCAATTCTTTCATTGGTAAATCTTATGGAATACAGATTAAAAGCATCCAATAACCGCAGTTTAGCCATTAGCATAGTAATATTGCTTCTAATAGCTATTCTCGCATTGGGTGTATGTTTTCGGCTTATAAAGGTTAATCAGCAACTGACTGAGGACTTAGTTAATAACCGACAAATTATTATTCAACCACTGGGGGCAAATAAGGAATTTGCATTCAGTGGAGCCAAAGGTGATGCTCGCTACCTTCGGTTAATCGCGCTGAGTTTTCTAAATTTAAGGCTGAATGTCAGTAAAGAAACAGTTCAGGCTAACCATGATCTCCTGCTTGCCTATGCCTGTGAAGGGCAGCGTAAAGTCATGCTGCCCGTACTGGCAGAGGAGAAGAAACGTATCACATTAACGGAGGGCAGTTCAGTCTTTTACCCCCAGGTTCTGCGTGTGGCCGCCGATACGGGGCTTGTAGATATTACCGGGGACCTTGTTTTCACATATGGCATGAAATCATCGGACCCACTGCCAAAGCACTACCAGATCAGAATGGACACCCGTAATGATGGACTTTGCTATAACGCCTTTGTGGAGGTACCCGTTGAAAATTAAACTGGCATTGCTCATATCGGCATCTCTCATATCCGGATATGTTTCTGCCGATTCGATCACCGTTAATTCCTTCGCCACCATTTCTACCGGGGTAAGTAACAATAATCCCAACAGCATCACTGTACCTGATGACCGAATCACTTCCCTGCAGTCAACGCAGGGAGTGCTTACAGCACGTGAGGCCACAGCAAACGGAAGCGTTGTGTTTTCAACCTTAGCAACTAAACCTTTCACGATGTTTGTTCAGACGGAGTCCGGCTTTAGTTTTACCGTTAACGCAACCCCTCGTAAGCAACAGGGCATGTCGCTGGTCGTGAACAATAAAGAGGTAAAAGGGACAGAAGATGCTACGACCTGGGAAGGATCACAAAATACTTATAGTGCTCTTATAACCGGTCTAATTTCACGATTTATCAACAACGATAAACCCCAGGGATTCGTATTTAGTAAGAATACTGACGTTCAGTTATCACCTTCAGTACAAAGTTATTTTAACGTTCGCCCGGTAACAGCATGGCGAGGCGATAAATTGAGGATTATCAGACTAGAGCTGACATCTCGTTCTTCTTCCCGGCTTGAGCTGAATGAAAGATGGTTCTGGCAAGCCGGTGTAATGGCGGTGTCTTTCTGGCCACGGCTGGATGCCATTTCACCTGGAGGTAAGGTCTCAGCCATTATTCTCTTGCGTGAGAATGGAGGGGAACAATGAATATTAATAAACAGATCCTGAATAAACAAAGGAAACTGCTTATTATTATTGTCAGCGCAATAGCGCTGGCTGTTACCGCTTTATGGGCGATCAATAAAAAAGCCTCTACAGCAAATACCAAAGAGTCCGAAGCATTAAAGTCGGACATTCCCGAACCGGAACCAGACTTAACCGGTGCAGTGACCAATACCTTCAATAGTGCAGTTGATGGGAATGTCATTCTCGATGCTCAGATGCAACAACAGGAAGCAGCCAAAACTTTAAACGGTGTTCAGGATCAGCTTAAGGAGCTTAAACAGAGCCTTGGTGATATGAGTAGTGAAAATGCCGAACTAAAGCAGCAGCTGACGGCTATGCAACAAAAAATGGCAGAGCAGTCCGCGGCACCGGCGCCTCAAGGCGGAATGAGCACTGGTCAGTATCAGCCCCCCAGGACAGAATACCGTCTAAATGCACCCAGTGTGAAAACCGGTCAGGTTGACAACGCTACTTTTGATTACACGAAAGTTGATCAGCGGAAGAAAAAGGCGACGGACAGTTTCTACGTACCTACCGGTACTTTTTCTAATGCTATTGTGGTTGAAGGTGCAGATGCCAGCGCGTCAGTTCGTGGGTCCGAAAATCTGGTTCCTATGCAGTTCAAACTCACTGGTCTTGCTCATATGCCGGGGAATCAGCGTCTGGATAAACTGGCTAACTGTTTTGTGACTGCGGCCGTATATGGGGACATTTCAAGCGAGCGAGCATTACCTCAGTTACAAAGACTGTCCTGCATTATTAATGGGAAACATATCGACCAGGAAGTAAAAGGGCATGTTGCTTTTTACGGAAAGAACGGTATCAAAGGTGTACCTGTTATGCGTAACGGTAAAATCCTGGGCCTGGCGTTTGGCGCTGGAGCTCTATCTGGTCTTGGACAGAGTGTCTCACAGGTCGGTCAGACGGTTGCAGGAGTCGGGGCGACAACCAGTATATCCGGAGGTGATGTAGCGCGCAGCTCTATTGGAGGCGGTGTCAGTACGGCAGCTAATAAACTGGCTGATTACTACATTGAGCGTGCCGAACAATACCACCCAATTATACCTATTGGCGCCGGTAACAGAGTTGAGGTTGTGTTTATCGAGGGATTTAAAGCAGAAACTCTGGAAGATAAAGAACTCGCGGAATCACAGAAGGAATCTCCGCAAACTACTGCTGATAATACTGATAACAAATCAATGAGTGCCACAGGGAACAGTGGGTTACCGCCTGAGTTACTCGGAAAACTTGGTGATGCTGATCATCTTAAATTGGGAGATTTTGTAACCCCTGCATCATCAGCAAATTAATCCCTTCAGGAGAATCTAATGAAGATGAGTGAAACATCGCTTAAATGGTTAGATGCTATTTATCTTTTAGTTTACTGGTTAATTATGTCTCTTATTGTTACCTTTTTAAGGTCTGACGGCATTTTAGAAATGTCATCTGAGTCATATACCACGCTAATGATAGGAATGCCGTTTAGTGCTGTCTACTCTCTCTATTTGATTACTGACTCTTCTGAAAAACTGCCCACTATTACAGCAAGTATGCTTTTAGCTGCAATAGTGTTTGGGTGTGCTTATGTTTTGTTTTTGATAATTAGAATGTTTACAAGCGACTTAACGCTGGCTGACACTACATGTAATGCTTTTATCGTATATATTCTTCTTTGTATGTGTGTCATTCCGGCATTTCTAGATAAAGAATCCAGGTAATAAGGTGAGATTATGAAAACCAGGAAAATAGCTGTCGCAATGATGACTGTTTTGTTAAGCGGTTGTGCAGGAATGAATTCTGATTTCGAATTTGATAAGCCTGCTAAAGATAGTGGGATCTGGATGGCTGAAGCTGATGATATGACTGTTTCAAAATCCTCTGTAAATGGTGAGAGGAACACCCATATCAGCCTCGAAGGATATCGATTACTTAATACAGGAAATATCAGACTGGATGTTCAGCCGGCAATGACGTCGGGCTATTCTGGCTCGGTTCCCGGTTATCCGATAGCTGTCACTCCATCACGTACCGGTACTGTATTCAACCATTCAGCAAGTTCTTCCGTTTCAGGTTATACCCGGAATTCAGGAATAAACTGTAATGCCCCACGTTGCTACCCAGAACCCTCTTCTGCATTCAGGACACCGGATAATCTGGTCAGGGTCTGGATAGCTCCATATGTATCACCAGATGATAACGCACATATGGGAGAGATTGTTTATTCAGTCACTAAAAAATCAGAATGGAATGGGATAATGTAGGAGGTACAATGAAATTTGATTTTTCAAACTTTAAATTTGATCCTCTGAATGTGATTGAAACTGTAAACAGTATTATGGGGGAGCGAGACACTACAAAAGAGACACAAAAAAAACTGGATGATTTAGATTATCCACATATCAAAGATTTATTGCCTTTTGAAGATTATGACAGTTCTTCACAACTATTTATCAACAAGGGTTCAATAGGATTCATTATTGAATCCCAACCATTAATCGGTGGCAATGAAGCGCTTGTAAAAAGTCTGGATTCTTTACTGCAGGATAAAGTACCTCGCGGTACTCCACTGCAGGTTATCATGGTCAGTACCCGAGCAATTACTGAACAGATCAAATCGGGGCTCAAAGATTTTTCCTGGAAAGGATACAGGGCTGATGAGTGTAATGATATTACCATGCGTTATTACACTCATGCAGCGAAAGAAGGTTTCCCCAATGGATTGGGAGAACCGCTAACTCTTCGTGATTACCGTTTATTTTTTACCTGGTCTCAAAAGGTAAAACGCGTTAATGAAAGCGAATTTTTGAAAGTCCGTGATGTCCGTCGAAATTTGCTTGCTGCTCTTAATACAGCTGATATCCACAGCCATGTAGTGGGGATTGAGGAATTTTTGAGTGTCATGAGAGAAGTGCTGAATCATGACACCGAGAGAATGGATTCCTGGCACGTTCCCTACGACCCTGAATCCAGTCTGGCTTCGCAGATGGTAGATAGAACCACTGCCTGGGAAGTAAAAACTGGTCACATCCGGGTAAAAGGTGTCAACCACAAACAGCAACCATTCTCCAGCAGAATGGTCAGTATGAACCTTGATAAGAACCCTGCGATTCACTATCTCTGGCAGAATGGTAATATCGTGACTGATCTGCTTAACCCGTCCAAAGGGATACATTGTCCGTTTGTTTTCACTATGCTTCTCATCACAGAGGAACAGCTTAAAAGCCAGGGTGAAGCAAACAGCAAGTTTCTAGCACTCGATAGTCGTGTCAATACCTCATATGCGAAATTTATACCAGCTACCAGACGGCAGCACGCAGAATGGAAAGAGGCACGTGATAATTTGTTGTCGAATGAAGAGGCGATTACCAGTTATTTTTACGGGATCACGTTTTTCTGTGCTGATGATGATGATGTGATGGCACAGGAGACAGAACGAACAAAGAATGCGTTTGAACAACAGGGGCTAAAGGTAGTTCGCGCTGATTTTATGCAAATACGTAATATACTTGCTGCTATTCCTTTTACCGCGACTAACGATAAGCTATGGACAGACTTTAAGCGTACTGGCGCTGTTCAACGCGGATACAGTTTTAATGCGGCTAACCTGATGCCAATTATTGCCGACAATAAATTAAGTCCTTCAGGAATCTTGTTACCAAGTTATCGTAACCAGATCGCTTTTCTGGATGTTTATGATAAGAATCTTCCAAATACAAACTTTAACTGGTTTATGGGAGCTACATCTGGAGCCGGAAAGTCAGTATTATCTCAGTCTATCTGCCGCTCTGTACTTGATATGGGCGGTCGCGTAAGTATTACCGATATCGGGGATTCTTATAAAAAATACTGTAAAAGTGTCGGTGGTATTTACATTAACGGGGAAAACCTCCGGTTTAATCCTTTTGCTAATGTTACTGACATAAGTCAGGCCGCAGAACGTATCCGAGATCAGTTATGTATCCTTGCCAGTCCTAATGGTCTGTTGGACGATGTACATGAGTCTCTTATTCTGGAGGCCATAACTGAATCCTGGCCTCATTATGAGCAGGATATGAGGATTGATCATGTCGTTGATTATATGAAGAAAAAGCAAACTGAAATTTCAAAAATGCACTCTGCACAAATTGGTGGAAGAATAGATGAAATTGTAACGTTGCTAAATAAATATACTACTCGTGGTCTTTATGGCGAATTCTTTAACAGCAGTAAGCCGACCCTCAGTATGGATGAGCAATTCGTGGTCACGGAGTTAGGTGACTTAAGGAAAAGAGGGGATTTATTATCAGCTGTTCTATTCACTCTCATGATCTGGAACGAAAATATGATGTACAGTACATCTCGTGACCTAAGAAAAATGAGTGTCATAGATGAAGGCTGGAAATTGTTAGGTGGTTCGAGTAAAAAGATTCGTGATTTTATTGAGGAAGGATACCGTACTGCACGTCGCCATAATGGTTCATATGGCACTATTACTCAGTCTATTCGTGACAAAAATTTGAGCACAGCTTCACTGGCAGCTTATGACAACAGTTCGTTTAAATTCACCGGGATGCAGGACGCTAAGTCTCTGTCAACACTAAAACAGGAGGAACCCAATCTTTATAATGAACTTGAGTGGACATTGATAGAAAAACTCCCCCCTGCTAAAAAAGCGAAATTCAGTGCTTTTCTTGTCAGTGTAGGTGCATACAGTAGTTTTCACCGTCTGATGCTTGATCCGCTTTCAGATAAACTCTTTTCATCGAAAGGTGAAGATTTTGCCTACAGTGAAAAACGACTGAAAGAGAATGCCGACATTAAGGATATTATCTTTGAAATGGTCGAGAATGATGCTGAGAACAATTTTGAAAAACGAGATTTTCTCAATTATCTTCGTGAAATGTCAATCTAATGCTCAAAAGGTGATTTATGTCTTCGTTGATAAGTGATGTGAAAGAATCTGAGCTGATTAAATATACCCTAGTGATAATCGTTTCTTGCTTGATAACCGTTATTGTTTCGTTTGTCTTATGGTCTGCATGGCTAAAACCCCCTGTTATTGTTAGTTTCGATATTAAATCCACAACTAATAAATTTCTTTTGCAAAGCGCGAAGCTGACGTTAAACGATGAGCAACGTAAGGAACTTGTTCAACGCTTTAATAGAGCATTAACAGATACTCTGGCGGACTATGCCGCAGCGAACAATGTCGTTGTCATTGTTCAACCCGCAGCTGTCTCCGGCATTCAGGATGTCACACCTCAGATACGAACCGAGCTTTCCAAAGCTATGTCCCGTAACCAGTAAGGGATCATGTCTGATGAAGCTAAATTATGTGGCCGGTCTTGGCTTCCTACTCCTCCCATTTTCCGCCCTCAGTTCCAACCTGGGAACTTACGGAGACGTATGGGGTATAGCTGAGACAGATTTTCTGACAGTTGTGCAGCAGAAGCTGGGCGATTACATCAAAGAAAACGGTGAAGAGAAACTGCAGGAGGAAATGAAAGCGCGGGTACAGGAACACGCCATGCGGCCAGCGCCGGTGGAAGGCGTTCATCGCGGCAAGGAAACACATGTGAAACTGTTCGATCCGGCTTTCGAAGTTACGCGTGACCTTGCTGATCAGAACGGAACTGTTTTCGCCCGTAAAGGGCAACGTATCAGCCCGTTCGATGTTATCCCCGTATTTAATGAAACTCTCTATTTCATTGACGGTGACGATAAAGAACAGCTGGCCTGGATGCAGCAGCAGAAACCGCAAACTCCGATCCATAAAGTGATATTGATTAACGGAAATATCAAAGATACCGCCGATGTACTGCACTCACGAATCTACTTTGACCAGGGTGGAACGCTCATACAAAAATTCGGCATCCGTCAGGTGCCGGCAATTGTGGATCAGGCTCCGGGTGAACAGTTATTGCGTATCACTGAAGTGGGATTGAAAGGATGAAACTGAAAAGCACTGTAATTTCTTTACTGACTGCCGGCCTTTTTGCAACAGCTGGCGCAAGGGCGGCTGATCCTACCTGTGACGGGCGCTGGGTCAATCCCATTACCGATATCTGCTGGAAATGTATGTTTCCTATGAGTATCGGCAGTGTACAGGTTGCCCGTGGTGACTTACCGGATACGCCGAACCCGTCATCACCGATCCAGCTCTGCCCGGCACCTCCGCCTATATTTGAGCGACCGGGGCTGGCCATTGGATTTTGGGAACCTTTTGCAATGACAGATGTGACGCGGGCTCCTGGCTGTATGGTCAATATGGGCGGTTTTACCATTCCGATCCCCTTTGCTGGCACTGGAGCCGGCACTAAAACTGCAAATGACCATCCGGGCACATTCTATAACGTCCACTGGTATAAATATCCTTTGGTATCCTGGTTAAACATTATTACCTCTGTCGCCTGTATGCAGGGCGGTGAATACGATATCGCATATATGTCAGAGCTCGACCCAATGTGGAAAGATGACCAGCTTGCTCTGTTTACCAACCCGGAAGCTCTGGTTTTCGCTAACCCGGTCGCACAGATGGCGTGTGCTGCTGATGCTGTGGCTGCAGAAGCCGGTAAGCCACTCGATCCGCTCTTCTGGTGTGCCGGTGGCCACGGCAGCATGTATCCCTTCACAGGTAATCTGGTGAATGAAAGCTCTGGTCTGAACAGTGCAGCTCTCCTGAGTGAAAGGATGAACTTTAAACTCCATCGCCAGGGTATGATTTTTGATTCAGTGGGTGAAGATAGAGCTGTCTGCTACGAATACCCGTCAGCAATCATTCCGAAGTCTCGGTACCGGTATCAAATGGTCAACACTATTCCTGATGCCAACCAGTGCCACCCGCTGGGTCGCAGTGTAATGAGATGGCAAACTGGTAAAGAAATGCCGAATTCCAAAAAAAACTATGGGTATCTGATATGGAAAAAAAGAAACTGTGTTGTGCTGTAATATTCATAATGCTGCCTCTGTTTGCCAGCGCCGAAGGATCACCATCTTATGACGATGTCCAAAATGAAAAAGCATACTTTCTTTCCTCATCTATACCGGAAAAAACGCTGGTAGCGTTAATGCAGTCAGCGGAAAAAAATCAGGTTCCGGTATATTTCAGAGGGCTTGTCTCTGACAGCATGGAGAAAACAGCAAAATACATTCAATATTTATCCTCTAAATATGGCGTCTCAGGTGTTCAGATTGATCCCGTGCGTTTCTCGGAGTATCAAATTAATAATGTACCAGCCTACGTGGAAAAATGTGGAGCGAAGTTTGATGTGGTATTCGGGAACGTATCAATTGAAAATAGTCAGATGATGATTAAGAAAAGAGGGGATTGTAAAACACCATCCTAACTGTTTAAAATGTCTGCAGGTATTTGTATGAAATCTAATGGGTTAAAAATATCCGTTGTACTCATGACGGGATGGCTACTTTCTTTTACGGCTTTGGCATCCAGTATGGATCAGTCGATGAAAGAGGGTAGAGATATAGCGGGTTCTGCACTCAGTTCAGGTGTTGAGGCAACTAAAAATTTTAAACCGGAAGATGAATTTGAAGGATTTAATTCTAAACCTCCGGAATCCGGATATTATCACGGCGTCACCTCCAGTGGCAGCAATATTGGAGATAAAGGAAACAGTGAACTTGCAACCTCTGATTTAGGTAAGCTAACCAGGGAGTCATTTATAAATAATCCTGCAGACAAAATTGACAGAAACTCTGATATGATTAAAAACAGTGATTCTATCAGGGATAATGCTGAATTGATTGCAGCAGGCACTTCTCAGCAATGCATAAAGCAAGATATATCTAAGGTTACATTCACTAGTCATAGCTGCTCTCAGGACAAAAGTGTTTCGGCTGTTTGCACTAATACCGGTTCAATAGATGTACGAACAACAAAGGTATGGACTCCAGAAACACTGCGACTTGAAGTTAATATGAAGAAGTCAGGAAAAGGAGTTTGGACCGGTAACGTTTCCTTGCCCGAGTCTGGCCGCTTTAAGAATATAAATGTTTCCGGCTCAACTGTTGTTGTTCCCTATAATGGACAGTGCAAGAAAGAGGCCGGAGTTACAAATGAATGCCGTTCCAGTATAGATGAATCAGTCAGTCTGATGGCCAGAACCTTTCCTGTTAGTATAACTAAATATCCATCAATAACGAGTTTGTGTAGTGGTGGGCAGAATACACACTGCACCACTACATATAACAACGGTACAGGAAGCATTAATGCCACATTTTCAATAAGTGATACTTTTTCGCAGGGGCAAAGTATAACCGTTGTAAAAAAATCTAGACTTGATGACTCTTCCGGAAATTCATCATTCAAACTGGTGTTGACCCTTGGTATTGAAGTAGAGAAAACGTCTTATCAGCCAGAAATTGTCTGGAATGAAAACTGCCCAGTCGATAAAGGTAATGCGGTCAAAGTCCGGGAATGGTGTAGCCAGCCCGGTGCCACCAGGACCGTCCAGTACAACGGCCAGCCTTTCAACATGTACAGCGATTGCTGGCAACATTCTGAGGAGTGGGTTGTTTCCTCTGCAGATACCAATACCTGCAGCCAGTGGGAAAACGATGCGAACTGTACGGTAGGGACACGTGCATGTACTGCTTATATCGGGAGCTATTGTGTGAAGGAAAATATCAGCTACCAGTGTCAGCATACCGTGAAAAGTGAGGGATGGCTGTGTGGTGACAGCTTCTACTGTGCGGATGGAAAATGTGCCGCTATGCAGGAAAACCAGAATGGAGATTTCAGCCAGGCTGTATCTGCGTTAGCCGCTATCGCCGCCGCCGGCAAAGATGTTGCTGAAATGGACCCATCGAAAGTATCAGCTTTTACCGGGAAAGGTATGTCCTGCCGAAAAGCTGCAGCTGGATTCAGCAACTGTTGTAAAGGCGGCGGCTGGGGAAGCGACGTAGGTCTGGCTCACTGTAACAGTGAGGAAAAAGCGATCGGTAAGGCTAAAGAAAAACTGCTGACAATTGATGTCGGGGAGTACTGCTCACGTAAGGTGTTAGGTGTTTGTCTTCAGAAAAAGCGCACCTATTGTGTATTTGACTCAAAGCTCGCTCGTATCGTTCAGGAACAAGGCAGGGGTGGACAACTTCATATCTCTTTTGGCAGCGCCAGTAGCCCGAATTGCCGTGGCGTAACCGTTGCGGAAATGCAACATATCGACTGGAAAGTGATTGACTACAGTGACTTCTATTCCGAGCTGGAAGATAACATGACGTTACCCGATTCAGGTTCACTGACCGATCGTATCAGAGAACAAATTCAAAGCCAGATGAATGGAGTAAATCAGTGATGAAATATTCCGCCTTATTACTTCTCTGCATTCCACTAATGTGTATAGCAGATGAACCAAAAGAAGATGGCTACCATTATAAACCAGCAGTTGGCTGGTACTGGTATAACCAACCTAAAAAGAACGAAGAAAGGAAGCAGGAGATAAACCCGGAATCGTCTTCGCCTCCATCTTCTTATTCAGAAGTAATGCAGAAACTTCATGCAAAACGTGAAGAGTTACTCAATAAAGCAATTCTGACGGGTAATGATGAAGATGTAATAAGATATAAACAGTTTCAGGATTTTCTTGTTGGTAAAGTCAGTACATTCAGTTCGCGATGGGAATCAGCATTATTAAGTCATCCTGAGCTTGATTATAACTTGAAGCACCCTGTATATAATGGTGCTGCACCGATAGAGTATGCGGCGCAGAGAAAAAAACAGGCTGAAGCAATAAACTACATTAATCAGAAGTACGGTGTTTTTTTCTTCTACAGGGGCAATGAGCCACTTGATAACAAACTCGGAAGTGTAGTCAAAGAGTTTTCCCAGCAGTATGGAATACCGTTTATTGCAGTTACCGTTGATGGTCGTGTGAATCCTGATCTCCCTGATAGTCGACAGGATCAGGGGCAATCAGCCCGAATGCAAATTACACATTTTCCGGCCATCTTTCTGGTTGAGCCAATAAAGCAAACGTATAAGCCCTTATCGTATGGTTTTATCACTCAGGACGACCTGGCACGCCGTGTCCTTAATGTTGTGACCGATTTTAAACCGATCGATTGAAAGTATTTAATTTTACTCGTCTGAATTTAGTCAGAGGTTGATTATGAAAGGAAAATGGTTATTTAAAAGCGGTGCGATATTGTTTTGTACCATGTTATCTTTTTTCACCTGTGCCAATACACTTGATGAAATAGCAACGCTGGATAATAATAAAAGCGTTACGGGAACCTTGCCAGACCGTAATAATGTGCAGGCAAAAGTCGCGCAGGAAAACAAACCTGTCTGGCTGAAATTAGCAAACGGAAAGACAATTGATATACAGCGATGGCAGATTGTCCACTTTTTGAGTTCACAATGTCCCTACTGCCATCAGTTCAATCCGGTATTAAAAAAAGTCAGCGATACGATCGGCATTAATGTCTTTGTGTACAGCTTCGATGGTGCAGGTGATGCCGTATTTCCGTCAGTATTACCCACTACGACAGATATTCTAAATAACTTTTTCGCAGAATTACCCAAAGTTACACCTACTGATTTTATCGTTAACAAAGATACCCTGGTGACTATTCCTCTTTCCCAGGGGGCTATAAGTGAAGAAGCGCTGGTACAGAGACTGAACGAATCGTTTACCCTTGCTGACCATATGGGGGTCTTATGAAGTATTCGACAGCAGCTGCGCTGTTAACTGCCCTGGCGCTTATTACTACGCAGTCGCAGGCAGGCGTAAATGATGATTTGAATAAATTCTTTGACCAGATGGGAGGAGGTGGCGCTAACGTCTCCGTGCCGGCGGAGTGGAAGGGGCAAGCGGCAGGATATCTGACCGGTGGCAATCTCTTTTTGCGGACACCAGTCAGAAACATCCAGCTGATATCTGTCACCCTGCCAGACGTGAAATCAGGTTGTGGTGGGATCGATGCTTATCTTGGGTCGTTTTCATTTATCAACAGCGACCAGATCAAAATTATGGGGAAACAAATACTGAGCAACGGCCTTGGTTATGCTTTTGATCTCGGGCTGGAAACCGTCTGCCCCCAGTGCAAGTCGGTCAAAGATTACCTTCAGAAACTGGCCACGGATGTGAACAATATGAACATATCGACCTGCCAGGCTTCACAGGCCATAGTGGGAGGTCTGTGGCCAAAAACGCAGGAAGCCAGCAAGAAGATCTGTCAGGATATTGGCGGCGCCCATGATGTCTTCTCAGACTGGGCGGCTTCTCGCCAGGGCTGCGGCGTTGGCGATGAAACCGATAAGGTATTCAGTAAAGCTACCCCTGAAGAAAAAAAGCGTATCCCACGTAACCGTAACCTTACCTGGTCAACTTTCGAAAAAATAAATCAGTTCATCAGCAATGACCGCGAATTGAAAGAACTGATCATGTCCCTGGTAGGGACCGTCATTTATGACGATAAAGGCAATCCCACTTTTCTGGCGCCGCGCGGGGGCAGTGATTCAATTTTCGACACTTTACTGAATGGTGGTACTGCGAAGATTTATCACTGTAACGATAATACTGATTGCCTGAAGCCAAGTGCTGCAGAGTTCACACTAAGTTCGTCACAAGGTATGACAAACCGGGTAAGAACTATGCTGCAGTCCATATTCGCTAAAGGGCGTACCGACACAAAACTTACCGATAATGAAAAGGCATTAATCTCCAGCACACGGGTAAAAATACTTCGCTATGCAATTGACTCGGCTTCTTTAGGAATGGACGACAGTGTTCTGACGAGTCTTTCAGAATATATTGCCAGTGATATGGTAATGTCATATATCGGTGGGCTAATTGACCTTGCTGAAAGTTCCTCCTCCGGAACACTGAACACTGAAGATGAAAATGCCCGATTCCGGGAAAATCTTCTTTCAGTAAGAAGTCAACTGGGCCAGCGTGTATCACGCATTCAGGTGCAACAAAACGGGTTAATTGAATTTGATAATAACCTGAATCAAATGCGTCAGCAGCTCTCCAGCAATATGTCAGACAAAGTATTATCTAATTATGATTACGGTGGCTAATTATGGGGCTTGATATTTGGGTTGTCAGCAGCGGTGAAATGATCGCAATGGGATTAAACGCCGTTGCCGCTCTGCTGAACTCGGGCGGCTGGAGTAGTGTCCTTTGGATTGCGGAAACTATAGGGATACTATGCTGTGTGGTCATGTACCTTAAAACGCATGACCTGCGCGGTATGTTTGCCTGGGGCTTCACCTTTGTCTTGGTAACTGCGCTGCTCCTGACCCCCAAGGTCAGTGTAGTAGTGAATGATCTCACCCGGCCGGACAGGATTGACCGGGTGGACAATGTTCCTGTTGGCCTCGCTGTCCCACTGTGGATGCTGACAGGACTGGGATACACCATAGCGACAGGATATGAGGACTTTTTCCATTTTCCGGATGAGCGAGCATATACCAAAACCGGTATGTTATTCGCCTCAAAATTACTTGATGACTCATACACAATGGTGGGGGAAAATGCAGTACTGCAAGATAATTTCAACGAATACATTAAAAATTGTACCATTCCTGATATTCAGCTAAATCACAAATTCACAATTAATGATGTGATGCGCTCCACTGATGTTGCAACACTTATATTCAGCAAGCCAAGCCCATTGCGAGGAATATATTACCAGACTGAAAACGGATCAGAATTTCTTGCGTGTGCCGATGCCGTCCCGAGATTAAAAGCGGCCATTGAAGCTGATGCCCGCCCGGGTGGGGGCACTTTCCTTACCCATGCAGCCAGTATGCTTCCGGGTAACAAGAATGCACAGACAATTTATCCCGGGATGCTGGAAAGCTCATACAACTACTTTTTTAACGCCAGTAAATCGTCAACAAATATTATCAAGCAGAACGTGGCTATCGCAGGGTTGCGCAGAGGATTTAATTCCTACTCTAAATCGATGAATGATACTGCGTCACTGGTTGATATTGCATCCGAATCATCACTGATGAAGTTGCGTTTGTCGCATTCCGTAAGTTACCGGATTGCTTCTGAGGTACTTCCTCAACTCCACACTGTGTTTATGCTGCTGTGCATCGCTATTTTCCCGGTCATGATGCTGGCACTCTATATCAAAGAAGTGGCATGGGCTGTGGTGAAAAACTATCTCAATCTGATGGGAAGCCTGATGCTCTGGCCTGTCATGTTTGCGATCTTTAATTTTGCAGTAAATTTCAGCACGCGTGTAGGTTCGTCTGGAGAACCTACCTTGTCCAACATGAACCGTTTAATGGAGACCATGTCGACGACGGCCGGGATTGCAGGCTGGCTGATGATGTCTATCCCGTTTATCTCGTTCAAGCTGTTCACTTCACTGGGTCAAAACATTGCAAGTGCCGGTTCATATCTCGGTAACTCCCTGGGGGGAGCGGCGACGGCGGATTCTGCTGCAGTGGCGTCAGGGAACCTCAGTTACGGTAATGTTCAGGTGGATAACATCAACGGCTTTAAACGGGATACAAACGTGGTGAACCGTGATGGTATGGTGACGAACCAGTTAGCGAATGGCGCCATGATCACCGAGACCGCGGGCGGTCAGACAGTTGTAAATGTCACCGAGGCTAACTCTAAAATGGCCACGGACATTAATTTTGACCATCATTTATCCAGCGCTGCGCAGAAAATGACACGTGAAAGCCAGGCACAAACGCAGACCGCTCTGGAAGGGTATAACCACTCTGTTACACAGAATGCCGCACAGCTAAAACAGTTCCATGAACAGTTTGGAAATAGTGATGCCACCACCCTTGCTGCGCAGACCGGTATGTCCGTGACGGATGCACAGAAGGTGAATAAAGCGCTATCACTGGCACAGGGTTACTCTGACAGAAACCACGTCAGCTTCGATCAGGGCTTCAGTGAACTGGAAACCAAATCTAAATCTGTTGAAGGAAGAGTTGGGGTTGGTGCTTCCGTGGGCGTAGATACTGATAAATCAGTCCTGGGTAAGGTGGCCGGACTGGCAGTCGGTGTGTCAGGAAAAGTGGATGGCCATACTGGAGTAGACTGGAAAGGGGCAAGTGGGAGCACATCCCAAACTTCTGAAGGTGGCAGTAACCGTCGTGATTACGGGCATGATGTATCAGCTCAGGATATGCAGACCTTCAACGAAGGGATGGATGTCCTGCGAAATTACAGCGTGACCTACAATGGCGCCCATGTTGACAACGCCGCTTCTGGTCTACTCAATCAGATCTCTGCAGGCGTGAATACCAGTGACAGCCATTACCAGCAATACACTACCAGTCTGGCGCGCACTCACGAATACCAACAGATGGCTTCCCAGACCGATACCATGAGTGCCCAGGTACGTGGAAATTACAATCAGGAATTTGTGGAATGGGTTAAAACTCGGATGCCTGCCTCTGAATGGCAGCCAATTGTGGCGGATACCGGTAATCCTGAACTGCGTGAGCGAAGGGAGCAACTCGCAGAGGCATTTATGGAAGATAAATTACGTTCACGGGTTGAGGGGCATTATGAGCAAAGTGCTGCACATGTCGGAGATAATATATCATCGCCTCGTAACGTTGCCGGTGAGCAGTATGGTAATGCATATCAGGCAAATTCAGCTGAGATTGACCAGCGTGGCCGAGATGCCGGTATTCGCCATGATGTGAAGCAGGATGTTACTCGCCATGTTGATACCACTCAGAAGAATATGGATGACACTGAAGATGTGGTGAATATTGACAAAAACCAGATGACAAAAGGCAAGGGTGTAAGCGAAACTGGTTATAATAATGCCAATTCGGATTTCCGGGAAAAGCATGCAGGAGCAAAAACGCATCAGGATACAGGGTTTGACGGCAAAAACGTGCTTAATAGCTTGACTTACAAGGACTATACAAGACAGTTGGAACAGAAACTGAAAAATGAATAAGGAATGCTATGCTTACTCATGAAAAGATTCGAATAGAGACAGAGCAGATTATAAAGTTGCTTGCTACAACTGACAGGCCAGTAACATCGTTCTTTCATATTTTAAAACCTGGCCTGACTCTTATGGTGATACCTAACTTACTGGCAACGATATTGCTTATCCTTGAATGGATAAATGGTTATATTAGTTCAGGTGTCGGGCCGGGGGCTTTCTTAGGCAATTTGGTTCTTTCTTTCTTGTTGGCTGCAATGCTTTCGCCGTATGCTAACTTTTTTTATATGCTGTCTATGAAGGATGTCGAAAATTTAGAGATTGTTAAAGTACTGCGTAAGAAAATTAAAACCTATTTTATAGTTCTTTCTATAGTCTGGATTATATCCAGCATTCCATTGATGATGTTAGGGGGCGGAGTCATTGTTATCCCTATCATGGTAATGGTGACATTTATACTCAGTATGTTCGTTTTTTCTATAGATATATCAAGGTATCAGCTTTCAGGCGTGTTTGGCGCACTGAAGGGCGTTAAAGACGTTGTGATCAAGACTGGACAAACAGATAATTTAAATCATTAGTGTTAATGATTTAAATAAATCCTCTCAATAAAGATACTCGGCTGGCTTAAATTTTATATTTAAGCCGGGTGAGTATCCGACAACGCCAGTGATGGCGGCGTCAGTTCTGTAAAATTATGAGATAAATAATATGAGCCTTAACTCCCGGGACTTTACTCAGGGTGGACAGGTATTGAAATACATGATCGGCATGTTTTTGCAAATCATGAATATCGCCACCTACTATATATTAATGCTTTCAGTGCTTGTTTTTTTAGGCTGGTTATTGATAAGGATGAGTTTTCAGCAAATTTGGCATGGGCTCTGTTACTGGCTTATTAGATATTGCGTTATACCGATGCGGGAACATTCAGTTAATCAGGAGTGGAGTCCCTACGTTTTTCACTTTACGAAATCTACCGGCGAGGTGATTGAGTTCTCTCGCACCGCCATCCAGGTTATGGTCGATCCATACTTTATTGGCGTGGCCATGAAGTTGAAAGACACGGCTTTCTGGGGTTGGGGATTAGCTTCATTTACCTTTGTAGGCGGAATTCTGGCTGTCACCTGGTATCTGGGTGCTAAAGGGAAGAAACAACGAAGTGATGAAATACTTGGTGGCAGAGACCTGGTTGATGATGTCAACGTGGTTAACAAACAATTAAAAAAAGAAGGTAAGTATTCTCCGCTTAACTTATCTGGACTGCATTTTCCAAAATATTCAGAAATGCAAAACTACGCTCTACACGGTACTGTGGGTTCGGGGAAAAGTACTGCAATTAATGACTTTTTGGCTCAGATCCGAGCTAAGGGTGACAGGGTTATTATCTATGACAAAGGGAATAACTTTATCCCGATATTCTACCGGCAGGACAGAGATGTGTTGCTTAATCCAATGGATAAACGCTGCGCAGCCTGGAACCTTTGGGATGAATGCCAGAGCGCAGTAGACTTCGAGAACTTTGCTACAACACTCCTTCCAGATTCAGGTAATGGTGACCCCTTCTGGTTACTTTCAGCACGTCATTTATTTGTGGAAACCGCCCGACGGCTGGCAAAGGAAGGCGACCGTTCTATTTATACCCTGCTGAATAAGTTGCTCTCGATTACGCTTGCAGATCTCCGTGAATTTCTTAAAGGAACAGACGCATCAAACCTGGTTGAAGGTAGCATTGAAAAAACCGCGATGACAATTCGAACAGTTTTAACCAGTTATGTTCGTTCACTGCGATATTTACAAGGGCTTGATGATCAGGGGAAACGACCTTTTAATTTACGTGACTGGATAGCTACGGAAGATCCAGAGGGAGATAATTCATGGATTTTTATTAGCAGCGATGGCCGTAACCATAATGCTTTAAAACCGCTTATTACAGCATGGCTTTATATGTCTATGGTAAATATCCTCGGCCTGACAGCCAGCAGGGAAAGAAGGATATGGTTGTTCCTTGACGAATTACCATCCCTTCATAAGTTACCGAACCTTCCGGAGTTCTGCGCAGAAGCCAGGAAATTTGGTGGGTGTACTTTTGTTGCTATTCAGAACTTCCCTCAGTTAAGACAAATATATGGTAAGGATTTCGCTGAATCCATATGGGATTTACTCAATACTCGTTTCTTTTACCGCGCTCCAAGTGGACCAGTGGCTGAATTTGTCGAAACAGAACTCGGTGAGAAACGAATTAAAAAATTCCGTGATCAGTACTCATATGGTGTAGACATTATACGTGATGGTGTTCAGTTCTCGAAAGATGATGTGCGCGATAAGCTGGTTTCGTATTCTGATATTCAGCGACTTAATGACCTGCAATGTTACGTGACCTTACCAGGTGATTACCCCGTCGTAAAACTGGACCTGAAAAGAAAAGAGTATAGAGATATTGCTATTGGGCATATTCCAAGAGGCGATGATTTTCTTGATCCGGAAGTCGAAAAGCAGCTTGAAGACGCTTCGGAAGATTTAATAGGCAATGCGTCTGTTATTCTTAATCGACTTTTCAGTTCATCTCGTCAGGAAGGCGAATCTGTTTTGAATGTGGTTAATCAACCAAAGCATTCCCGAAACAATTCTCAAGGTCCGGGAGAGGGAGACTCTTCAGAAAACAACGCTGAAGCTGAAGGGCGGGGAAATAACCTGAACGCTGAACAAGCTGTCCAGGAATTACCCGAGGATACTGACCCTGTTAAAAACGAAGCACCCGCAGAAGAAAAATTACCTGAGCGCGCTGATGAAACTCAAATCAACAGACGTATTGAAATAGGGGCTGAATTGGAGAGGTGGTAATATGCTTTCCGTTTCTACGGTAAAAAGTGCATCAAAAGCATCCGTTTATTATTTTGAAGAAGACAATTATTACTTCCAGGGCGAACAATCCACAGCCTGGTATGGAGCTGGCGCCGAATCACTTGGACTTGAAGGGCCAGTAAAGCAAGAAATGTTTAAGCAGGTTCTGGAGGGGAAACTGCCAGACGGCAGTGATTTAACTCATATGGTTGGCAATGAAAATAAGCACCGGCCGGGTTACGATCTTACATTTTCTGCGCCTAAATCCGCTTCAATTCTTGCCCTGGTATATGGCGATAAAACTGTCCTCGATGCGCATAAATGGGCCGTTGAACGGACCTTAGACGAAGTGGAAAAACTCGCATCGACTCGTACTTACAGTGGTGGTGAAACCACATTTGAACAAACTGGAAACCTTGTAATTGCGCAGTTCTTACATGACACCAACCGTAATTCTGAACCACACATGCATACCCACACGGTCGTGGCCAATGTAACGATGAACGGAAGTGGCTGGAAAACATTATCTTCGGATACTAAAAGTGGGAAGGGATTTACCGATACTGTCTGGAACCACCAGGTAGCCATTGGGTCAATCTATCGTCGCTTTTATAAAGGGAAACTGGAAGCCGAAGGTTATCCCATTGAGGAGAAGGGACCACGTGGTGAATGGGATATTGCAGGTGTGCCTATCGATGATTTATCTACGCGCCGGCAGGAAATAATCGAAAAAGTGGGTGAGGATGCCAGCGCCAAAGCAAAAAGTGTCGCCGCGCTTGATACCCGAAAAACCAAGGATTTCACCGATATCGAAAACGTCAGGAAAGGCTGGCGGGAAACAATGGAAAAGGCCGGTTTCGATTATGAACAATTCGAAACTGAACGTCAGGAACGTGTGCCAGGAACATCTCAGGTTCCCACTTTGACCGCGGGTAGTGATCCTCAAAAGGGAAATGCGCCAGCAGACCCCCACAGAGTGAATATTACGCCGCAAAATGTACCCGGAGTGGTGCATCCGGGGGCTGATCGCTCCGAGCCTCAGCCTGTCCTGGAAAAGCAAGCTAAAGAGAATCCCCTGTCAGCTATTGTTGATAAGGCTATCGAGCAGGTTTCAAGCAAGAATGTCAGGTTTACCTACGACAACGTACTGACCAACGTGCTTAACCAGACCGAAATTAAGAAAGGTGTGTACCAGGAAGCGCGCCAGGCGCTTGATGCCGCGGTCGAGAAGGGGAGTCTTATCGCAGTTGATACAAAACAGACCCTTTTTACTTCGGCCATGCATGTTCGAGACGAACAAAGACTATCCCAAATTGCCGGCCGTATGGCCGAACAATCCGCTGGGCTTACGGCAGATGTTAATGCCCGGGATATCACGGCAAAAATTGCAGACCGTGATCGTGCTCTGACGCTGGTCGATGCCAGGGGGGGGGGGGAATTTCAGAGCAATTTATTAAGCCGAATGAAAGAACTGGCGCAAAACAGCAGTAAAACGCCGGTACTGATTGCCGGTAACGTCAAAGATAAGAACCAGTACTCAGAACACCATTCAGTGATGGCCATAACTGTAAAAGAACTGGCCACAACCGAATTACCTGAAAATACGATGCTTATCATTCCTGAAGCCGAAAAGCTAAACGTCCCGGCCATGTATGAAGTCCTCAAAACGGCAAACGCCGTTAATGCTCCGACGGTTGTCATTGATACGCATACCCGCAGGGCGACGGGCTTTGCCAGTGAAGTTTTGAGAGGTGCAGGCGCACCGGTACTCTCATCTTCGCCAGGAATGGAAAAGAGCTCCTTAACGTTAGTTCAGAAAGATACAGTGGACGATCGCCTCCAGGTTGCAGCCAGGTATGTCAGCCAGCAAAAAGCGGCCGGCATCCATGTCGTTGCTCAGGCGGGCAATGATCGCACCCGGGGACAGTTAACGCGCGAGATCCGAAATGCTCTTCAGGAGAACGGGATACTTGGTGAGACGGTTGCCACTATTTCAACGCTTTCACCTGTGTGGCTTGATGGTACAAACCGGAACCTTAGAAGCACATATCAGACCGGAATGGTGCTTGAACGGTATGAGGGAAAGGAACTCCAGGAGACAATGACGATCACCGGTATCAGCGATAACCACAATACTCTGCGAGTAGTAAATGAACATGGCGAATCGCAGGGGCTGAGATTAAATGCGATCGACAGTCAGTATCGCCTGTACAAACAACGTGAACTGGAGATTAGAGAAGGAGAACAGCTAAAGGCAACAGGTGCATCCTCTCAAATGAATGCCGGCGATAACTTCAGAGTGAGTGGCGTGCGTAACGGTAACTGGCTGTTTCGCGAGAAACTTGTCCTTGAAACTGCTAATGGTAAAACCATCAAGGTTCGGATGGATCAGCCACTCAAGCTCGATTACGGCTATACAGAAGGGCTTGGTGCCAGCCGTAACTCCGACGGGCATGTAGTGGCCGTGCTCAGCAGTAAAGAAGTCACGGACACAACGGTTAACCAGCTGCGCCGCAGCGGCGAAAATATCATTGCTTTTACTCCGCTAGATGAGGCCAGTATAACAGCACGCCTGGAGTATGAACGGACGTCTGTCAGCGTAACTCAGGGAATTAAAAATCTCTCCGGTAATGACGATATCACCCTTGCGCTGCGTGAACTCCAGAACAACCGTCTTGCCCCCAGAGAAAGAGCCGTAAGACAGGCTATTGAACTTGTACAGGGCACAAACGTCACGTTTTCAAGTCTGAACGTAGTCAGTACCGCGCTTAAAATGGACCAGTCACTATCCCCCCTTGTCGCCCAGGCCGAACTTCTGCGTCTGGAGAACCGGGGTGAAATTATCGCGCTGGATGGCAACCAGGGGCGTTTCGGGGATTATGTGCAGCGTGAGAACTGGCAAAACGAAAAGACTATCCTGAAAAATATTCTGGAAGGAAAAAACGCTGTCGATCCGCTGATTGCAGATGCCCGGCATGAAACTGAAGGTAAGGGACTGACGGATGGCCAGCAGAATGCCGCGGGTCTTATCCTCGAATCGCGCGATCGTTTTGTTACTGTACAGGGGTATGCCGGCGTGGGGAAAACTACACAGTATCGGGTAGTGGCAGCGGCAGTTAATCAGGTGGAGGGATTAGAAATACGTGGGCTGGCTCCCACACACCGCGCCGTGGGCGAACTGCAGGCGGCCGGTATTCCGGCGCAGACCATTGCCAGTTTTCTTTCAGAACAGGGGGAGCGTCAGGCAAACGGCCAGACGACAGATTACAGTCGGACGCTGTTTGTGATTGATGAAAGCTCCATGATCGGAAACCGCGACCTGGCCACATTGACCGATATTATCGTGGCCGGTAATGGAAGAGCGGTAATGAGTGGGGATGAGGCCCAGCTGAAGCCTCTTGAATCCGGCGTTCCGTTTTCACTGACGTTAAATCGTAGCGCAGCGGATGTGGCCATTATGAAAGAAATTGTCCGTCAGACCCCTGAACTGAGACCTGCAGTGGAACACATCATTGCAGGGCAGGTGCAGGAAGCGCTGAATGTGGCCGATATGGTTAGCCCTTCCATTGTCCCGCGTGACAAGGATGCGACGGTTCCGGAGAGGAGCATCATTGATCTGAAAGACAGCGATAAAATAGCAGTCGATGAGATCGCTACGGATTTCGCTGGCCGAACCAGTGAAGCACGGGATAAGACCCTGATAGTTGCGGAACTGAACCGGGACCGCATGGCGATCAACGAAAGTGTGCATGACCTGCTGCAGGCGAAAGGTGAGCTGGGTGACAGTGTCACGGTAAATCATCTTGTCCGTGTCAGTAATTCGATGGCTGATTTAAACCGCCCGGGATTCTGGAGTGAAAATTATAAGAATACCGTTCGTATCGGGGAGCAATATCTCACGATTGGCCTGGTAGATCCGAAAAGCAACCTTGTAGAGCTTAATCATCAGGAGACGGGGAGCAGCCGCTGGATATCTCCGCTTGAACTGCGTGCGTCAAACGTAGCAGTGTTCGAGACAAAAGAAATGGAGGTTTCTGTCGGTGAACGTATTCGATTTACGGCCACAGACCATGACAGAAAGGTGAAGTCGAATGACTTAGCTGTTGTTACCGAAATTGATAAGGTTGGAAAGATCACGCTCGATGCCGGCGGTCGGAAAGTCGTCCTCGATCCCCGGGAGCAGAAAGACCAACATTTCGATTATGGCTATGCTGTGACCACCTATAGCTCCCAGGGTGCATCTGTACCCTATATTATTGGGCTGGTTGGCGTTGACGGTGCCAGAGAGCGGATGGCCTCCCTGGACAGCACGTATGTACAGTTGTCCCGTTCCGTCGAACATATACAGCTATATGCAGATGACCTCAATAAGTGGGTTGAGAAGGTGAAGGAGCGTTCTGGAGAGCGTGAAACGGTCCATGATGTGATGTTGCGTGGAGAAGATCTTAAGGCAACTAACGAACTTAATATATGGAAACGTAGCCAACCTGTTTCTGCGACCCGGCTGGCTGCAAAAATCGAAGACGGAACCGCAGATGCCGCACATTTCCGGAGTGGAAAGACGCCGGAGCTGCTGTACGCGGTACTGAATGAACATGGGCGCCAGAGGGGCAACTGGCATGTGCCAGTTTCGCCAACGACTGGCAGACTCGATGTTGAGAATGCGTACTATGCTGGGGCGAGTGACGGTGTAATGGTTGTCATGCAGCAGGGAGAGAGTGAAGGGAAACCGATTTATACAGATAACCTGCCGCAGGCGCTGTCCGAGATGGCGGAGCATCCTGATAAGGCTGTCATTATTCTCAGGGATAGCGACAGAAATGAAACGACCGACGTCAGCGCAGCTGAAACGATTGATATAAAACTGGAAGACGAAATTGAAAAAGAAAAAATTAAAGAACTGCTAAAAATCGACACAGAAGAACCGCTAAAAGGTGATGAGCTAAAAGATAAAATAGAGTCTGAGAGAGACACTAAAGAGCTGAATGATGAGAAGCTTATAGAGCAAATCAACAGAGAAATTAATGAAGAGGAAAACAAAGAGCGGCAGGAGAACTATCATGTTGAGTTAATGAATGACGAGCTTAATATTGTCCGCCATGATAAAGAGAAAGATTACCAACCTGATTACCAACCCGAAATCATCAGAGAAGTACAAAAGACGATTGAATAAATCCGATCTGTATCCGAATACTTGCAAATCAAATCGCAATAATAAAGGTGATAAATATGTTTTACCATATTGTTCCCAAACTATTTCATTTAATGGCAAATAAGTGTACGTTGGAATCAGTATCAGTGCCTGAATTAAAACTCACACTCGAAGCTGATGCAATAAAAACTTGCCGGCCATTTCCCAATAAAAACATATGGAGTGGAATGATTAAAGGCAGAAAAACCGTTAATGGAATATTGATAAAGAGTGATGAGATTTTATCGGATTTTACAGTGCAGTATATCTGGAATATTGAGGGGATGGGCCTGATAAAGCATAAAGTGACTATCTGGGTGGAGGATCAAGAGTATGACCTGGTGTCTCAGGACATACTGCTTAATCACGCTTTTGCAAAGTGGGAGAGTCGTACGCACGCCAGTTATCGTACTGAGGCACCGGTATATATACAGCCAATGATGGAATCCTATCTAACCAGAAAGCATTCAAGAGAGTCTCATGACGTGTGGACAGAATATGAATGGGGGAACTTCCTGAATGAACGAGAAGAGAGCCTTTTGCTTCATACAATCCAGTCAGAAAGATTATCATCAGATTTTTCTGTCTTTCATAAAGTCCCTTGTTTACACGATGCGTTAACGATTTAAGGGTTATAAATATCCAGTGAGGTGTTCAATCCTCAGAAATATATTGAGAAAGAAAATGAAATTCAGAGCTGTATTATTAATCTGACGCCTCCGCAAAGCGTCGTTGTCCAACACCGTAGAGAGTTAAAACAAGTTTTATCTCACTACGGTGTTAATTCATTATTCAAGCAATTACAGGCACCCAATGAAATCACAATTAATTACCCGGAGAATGTTGGTAGGGCTAATATCTCTGAAATTATTTACTACTCAAGTACTGGCGGCCGAAACGGAAATTGGTTTTTCGCCTGAAGGTAGCGCGCTACAGCTGGTACTCAACACCATCAATTCATCCACAGAAAGTATCAGGCTGATGGGGTATTCGTTTACGTCACCAGAAGTCGCCGGCGCGCTCGTCAGAGCAAAACAGCGTGACGTCGATGTGAAAGTGGTTCTGGACGGGAAAGAAAATACCGGCAAGCAACACCAGGCGAGCCAGGCGGCCATGAATCTTCTGGCCAATGCCGGCATCCCGGTCCGCACAGTTTCGCAGTTCAAAATCATGCATGACAAAGTGATCATTGCTGATGGCCGTGATGTTGAAGTGGGTTCTTTCAACTACACCCGCGCTGCAGATCGCTCTAACTCTGAGAATGTGATTGTGATCCGCGGCGACAGAGCCATTGCACAGCGTTATCTCCAGCACTGGGAAAGCCGCTGGCAAATGGGTACAGACTGGAAACCAACGTACTGAAGACAACTAACCTCCTGGCTGAGGTATTCAAAGACTCCAGACAACGCCTTCAGGGTGTTCTGACATTTAAAACGACAACGAACCTAGTCCGTGCGCCAACACGGACTGTCAACATTTTAGGTCGCTGATTTGAAAATTCTGTAGTATTCTCTGCACACGATCCATTTTAGACCCCTTGAGGACGCAGAGATGTCGCAGATAGTCAATGCAGTTACTTCCTCAACGAATGCAAGACGTGGTTACCGAAAGGGCAATCCGATGAGCGCTGTTGAACGTCAGCAGAATCATCTTGCCAGAAAGAAAGAAACGCATAAGGAAATGCGGGTATACGTCACCAGTGAAATTAAAGATGAGTTTCGCCGGATGTGTGAAGCTCAAGGGGTGACGCAATCAGAAATGATTGAAAAGCTTATAAAAGATGCTGTTAGCCAGCACAATGGCTTTGTTAAGGATTGACGTTCTTGTTAGTTTCGATAGCCGGTGTTAGATTAGCGATCGTTCAGTTTGTTATGGTTGGCCACGCCCTAAGGTGGCAGGGAACTGGTTCTGCTGATGTTTATCCGGAACCAGAAAAGCAAAAACCCCGATAATCTTCTTCAATCTTGGCGGACAGAAAAGATTAACGGGGCCTTCATAAACTGCATAGAAGCTGTTGCTCTATGCAGGGAGTATATGTACATGCTCAGAAAACTTCAAGCTCAGTTTCTGTGTCATTGGCTCCTTCTGTGCAACATAAGCGCGGTGGGGTGTGACTGAATCCCTGGAACAGCTCTCTCATTACCGGCAGGTAAAAAACCCGAACCCGGTTTTCACGCCGCGTGAAGGGAAAAAGCCCCTGCCGTTCTGCCGTAAGCTTATGGCGAAAGCCGAAGGCTTCACGTCCCGTTTTGATTTTTCCATCCATGTGGCGTTTTTGCGTTCGCTGGGTAAGCGTCACCGGATGCCACCACTGTTGCGCCGGCGTGCAATTGACGCTCTTCTGCAGGCAATGTGTTTCCACTACGACCCGCTGGCCAATCGCGTGCAGCGCTCGATTACCAATATGGCCATCGAGTGTCGCCTGGCCACCGAGTCCAGAAGCGGTAACCTGTCGATCACCCGAGCCACCCGGGCGCTGAAGTTTCTGGCCGAGCTGGGGCTGATCACCTATCAGACGGAATATGACCCGCAGATTGGTTGTAACATCCCGACCGATATCACGTTCACCCCGGCCCTGTTTTCCGCGCTCGACGTTTCTGAGGTTGCTGTGGTGGCCGCGCGCCGCAGCCGTGTGGAATGGGAAAATCAGCAGCGCAAAAAGCAGAAACTGAAACCGCTGGAGATGGACGAACTGATCGCAAAAGCGTGGCGGTTCGTGCGTGAGCGTTTTCGCAGCTACCAGTCTGAACGCAAAAGTCACGGCCGAAAGCGGGCGACCGCCAGGCGGGATGCTTCACGGCAGCGTAAGGATATCGAGACGCGCGTGCGTCAGCAACTGACCCGCGAATACGCCACCGGCCGCTTCAGGGGCGATCATGAAGCGCTCAAGCGTGAGGTTGAGTCGTGTGCAGGAGCGCATGCTGCTGTCGCGCGGGAACAACTACACGCGACTGGCCACAGTCCCCATATAACGTACCTTCCTTTGAAAATCCGGCCGGCGCCGGAGGCTTTCGCACGCCTGTTACCTGCCATTGCTGATCTTATGAGCAGTGAGGTCTCCACACTTACCTGAATCACCGCCGTTCTGGCACCGTACTGGCCAGAAATGTTATCGCCGGCGTCACTTTTGACGGCCGATTTCTGTTATTCACAAATAACTGCAAGGGATTATTTCATATGGCGCTAACCGATGGTTTTTCAAAGCGCTAACCGTCAGTCTTTCAGGGTGCGTGGTTCCTTTTAAACATCAGCTCTGTATCTCTTTTAAAAATCCTTTAATAAATCCTGTAAACACATAACCTGTTCATCGCCTGCCCTGTGGACAGGCTCCTGAAAATGCCCGCCCTTGCAGCGACCTCACGGTCGCGCCGGTTCGGCAACACCAGAGAGCGCTCCCATCGCTTCGCGACGGGCCCCGACCGGAGAATTAAATTAGTTACAGCATTCATAATGATGTTCATCATAAAACCGGCGCCGGTTTGCCGGCCAGGAGCCCCTCCCCACCACTGAAAAGCGCCGCCGCCCCCGGCCGAAGGCCGGGAGTAGTGTCGCTTTTAATGATGGGTGTTGTAACTATTCTTCTTCATTGCTGTAAGTGGAGCTGCGGTGAGTTATCTGGTACACGCTCGTAAGCGGCCCTCCGGCCCGCTAACGCGGAGATACGCCCCGGCTGCGGCTGTCGCCTTGTCGGGACCACTCCGACCGCGTACAGAGGCTCCTGAGGCGTTTTGAGCGGGTATAGCTTGTCAGGGTGGGGGGTGGGATAGGCAGAACCTGTCAAAACAGCAGCCGGCTGCGCCGGGCGACGGCGCCATTTACCCGCGGTACTCCATTCAACTTCAGCTGGCGCCTCCATGCCGCTGACGCGGCATTATCTATACTTTAAGCCTGGCCACTGGAGGTAACCATGTGCGGACGTTTTTCTCAGTCAATGACGCGGGAAGAGTATCTTTCTCTCCTCGCCAATGAAGCCGATCGAAATATTGCCTACGACCCTGAACCCATCGGTCGCTACAACGTCGCCCCGGGTACCAGGGTGTTACTTCTGAGCGAACGCGACGAACAGCTGCAGCTCGATCCGGTTCACTGGGGTTACGCGCCAGGGTGGTGGGATAAACCGCCATTGATTAATGCCCGGGTTGAGACCGCAGCCAGCAGCAGGATGTTTAAACCTCTTTGGCAGCACGGTCGGGCGATCTGCTTTGCCGATGGCTGGTTTGAATGGAAGCGTGAAGGAGACAAGAAGCAGCCCTATTTCATCCACCGTAAAGACGGCCAGCCAATCCTCATGGCCGCGATCGGAAGCACTCCGTTTGAGCGTGGTGATGAGGCGGAAGGGTTTCTGATTGTCACGGCCGCGGCTGATAAAGGTCTCGTTGATATCCATGACCGGCGCCCGCTTGTCCTGGTACCGGACGCCGCCCGGGAGTGGATGAAACAGGACGTTTCGGGTAAGGAAGCTGAAGAAATTGCTGCTGATGGAGCTGTGTCCGCTGATCATTTCATATGGCATCCTGTAACGCGCGCTGTTGGTAATGTGAAGAATCAGGGACCAGAGCTCATCGAGCCTGTTGGCTGTTGAGATGTCGGAGGCTGAGCCGTGTTTTAAAGCTAATGTACGCATACATTAGCTTTAAAATAGCCATGTATCGTAACTACTCCTGCCGTTTATATGCATTAATTAAGGGATATTGACCGATAAATTTTGCCATTCTAATTAAAAACAATATATAATGAATGCGACATCATTTAATTAAGGAGTCATTTATGAATGGGTATATCGTCACAATTATTATTGCATTCATTTTTGGTCCCATTCTGGCGTTACCGATATTGATCGTCGGTTTGTTTAATATAATGGATTTGATGCTGTTTTCATCTCCCATCATATTCTTTTGCATTCAGGGTTATAAAAAAGAAAGAAAAATTAAAGATGCTTTTAAGGGGGTAATTCCTGGCCTGATTGTATCTCTGATGCTGATGGCTGTAGTTCAATTTGTTAAGAATGAAAACGACTGTTCGAATAAATATGAATCTCGCGATCTGCCAGCTGCAGTGTGTGAGACACTTAAGGGACCAGGATTCAGATAACGCATGCCCGGTTCGTCTCCTGGACACGCCGTATATCTTAACTTTGCCATAGGCAAACATCACAATTTTGCTGTTACCGCATTTGTCAAGGCTCAATTGAAATGTCCGTTATCCAGCTCAATTAAAATGACCACTTTGATCTCTCATTCTCTTTACTGATAGACTTTCCTCCGACTGAAACAACAGGATGATTGAGCCCATGCTTCGATACGAGTTAACGCCGAACAATGCAGGTTTTATACTGTGGGGAGATTCAGAAGCCCTGAATGAATTACATGAACTCATTCATTACATCGTGGATGAAAGCCCACTGATTAAAGTTAAAGACGGATTTATGTTATCCCTTGCCTATGATATTCGTAAAGCACGGGAAGGTAATCGTCGTGTTGAGCAACATCAGTATGATCAACATGATACATATAAGCTTTATGGTGTTGAGCTTTTATGGCCTCTGGTCCTGGTACAGTCCTCAATACTCAGAAACTCAATGGGTTATATTCAGACAGACAAAAACCAGCTGTCTGTCATGTATGCCTTTGAATACCTGATAGAATCAGCATTAACAGAGTCTGAGAGAACAACGTCGAATGATATTATGCTAACAGTAAAATATGCATCAGACTCTGATTTTAATTTCATTGAGGATAATATTGACAGCAGGTGCTGCTATTTTATCAGCCTATCTCCGGAGCAAAGAAAAAAGCAGTTAATCAGTATTGTTCGTTCTTTTCATTCATTATGGGGTAAGTATGCCCGTGAAAAGCAGGACATAAAGATGCTGAACGAAATGAATAATACATCATGGGTCTGGCCGGACAATATCAACTGGTGAGCAACCACTGTCCGGCCAGTGAGTACCATCAGCGGGCTCTTTTACCAAAAATGTCCTCTGAACGTGACTGAAGCTGTTTGAGTGCTTCGAGCATGTCATCATTATCCAGTGAGCGCTGGGATTTCTTCCCTTCCTGCTTTGGCCGTCGTCGGGAAGGGCCATCTCCAGCGGGAATTGACTGAGAGCGCGTGTTATCCCGCTTGCTCTGCACCAGACTGATAAACTCCAGGGTTCGGCCAAGACGCTTGTTATCGACAATCGCGCCCTGGTCGATTTCTGACAGTCGGTCGTAGGTAGAGTAGGGAAGTAGCGTACCGTTCAGGCGCAGCTCTTTTCTGCCATCAGGATAGTGATACACATCGATATATTTACCTATTGCACGGCGACTCAGTTCGCTGTCTTCAATCAGGTACAACATTTTATCATATTGTATCGTCAACGATTTTGAGACTTTACGTTTTTCACGAACAGTGAAAATAAGCCCCAGGTCCTCATCATGTTCTACAGCACGGTGTACGTCAAAATCATGTCGCGGTACTTTGCCAAAACGGCGGTTATAGTCAGCCATATAGGCCTCAGCGAAGTCATTTGCAGCCTCCATTGAACAAATGCCCTGTAACCGCAGCTCTTTGACCAGACGATCGGCTTTGTTGAATAAATCGAACTTTTGCTGAGTTGAAGGATCAGATCACGTATCTTCCCGACAACGCAGACCGTTCCGTGGCAAAGCAAAAGTTCAAAATCACCAACTGGCCCACCTACAATAAAGCCCTCATCAACCGTGGCTCCATAACTTTCTGGCTGGATGATGAAGCTATTCAGGCCTGGTATGAGTCAGCAACACCTTCTTCACGAGGCAGACCTCAGCGCTATTCTGACCTTGCCATCACGACTGTGCTGGTCATTAAACGCGTATTCAGGCTGACCCTGCGCGCTGCGCAGGGCTTTATTGATTCCATTTTTTCTCTGATGAACGTTCCGCTACGCTGCCCGGATTACAGCTGTGTCAGCAGGCGGGCAAAGTCGGTTAATGTCAGTTTCAAAACGCCCACCCGGGGTGAAATCGCACACCTGGTAATTGATTCCACCGGGCTGAAGGTCTTCGGTGAAGGCGAGTGGAAAGTCAAAAAGCATGGCCAGGAACGCCGCCGTATCTGGCGTAAGCTGCATCTCGCCGTTGACAGTAAAACACATGAAATCATCTGCGCTGACCTGTCGCTGAACAACGTTACGGACTCAGAGGCCTTCCCCGGGTTAATCCGGCAAACCCACCGGAAAATCAGGTCAGCCGCCGCCGATGGAGCTTACGATACCCGGCTCTGTCACGATGAACTGCGGCGTAAGAAAATCAGCGCGCTTATCCCGCCCCGAAAAGGTGCGGGTTACTGGCCCGGTGAATATGCAGACCGTAACCGTGCAGTGGCTAATCAGCGAATGACCGGGAGTAATGCGCGGTGGAAATGGACAACAGATTACAACCGTCGCTCGATAGCGGAAACGGCGATGTACCGGGTAAAACAGCTGTTCGGGGGTTCACTGACGCTGCGTGACTACGATGGTCAGGTTGCGGAGGCTATGGCCCTGGTACGAGCGCTGAACAAAATGACGAAAGCAGGTATGCCTGAAAGCGTGCGTATTGCCTGAAAACACAACCCGCTACGGGGGAGACTTACCCGAAATCTGATTTATTCAACAAAGCCCATCAGGCGAAGAATAAAGCCGCGCCACCCCCGGTTAACCTGACGGTTATAGTCATACAGGTCTGCATTTTCTTTTTTAAGCTTTGACCATTCATGCATGAGTGTTAGTGCATCGAGCTCGGTGATGTGCTTCACTTCATCGCCGATACGTACTGTGTTAATGCCTCTTCCCGTCATGATGATCTCCTCCGGCAATATCAGTTTCAGATTAACGCTGTTGTGATGATGATTTAACTACACACTAAAGGCAATCTAACGTTTAATCATACCTCTGATAATAAAGAACATCATGGTTAATGAAAACACAATCAGAAGCCAGCCAAAGGGTTTAGCATCAAAAACAGTAGTGATGCAATCATTAGTACAGGTAACCACCTTCGGGGTGACAATAGAAATTCCCCATCCAAGAATAACTACCATAGTGCCTGCTACTGCGGCTAAGAAAAAAGTGGTGAAGAATGCGCATCCGACTACCAGTAACAATCCAATCAGTTCAAATATCATATTCATGATTGCGCTCCAGGTGAGATAACTGCGAACAGACTGATGCTGGCTGTATTATTTAACATATTTCCAGACGCCTGCAGGTATTTTATCATAAAACTTCCCCATTGCCATTTCCGCCAGCCGGTGATCCACTGCGGCATTAAAGTGCTCAAGTTCGTCATCCGTCAGGGAATATTTATTTTTTTCTATTATCCTTTCCAGAGTTTCCTGTGATGTACAGCGGCGTAGTCGTAAAATCCATTCCTGTTTCGTCATTAGCTTTATATATCCTGAGGTGTCCCGATAATATCATTCTGGAAGATGCTTTTCTTTCAGTCGGTTATGAGTGAACCATTTTGCATATATAATGTAAACCACAAAAGTTAAGAGTGCGGACAGACTATATATCCGGAGAACAGGTACCACGTGATGAAAACGTATCATCTGACCGGATTCATCTGCCAGACTCATTAATACATTGCTGTATGTTTCAGTCTGAAAAAACTCGTAGTAAGGTACCATCACAACATGAAGAAAAAATAAATTAAGCAGATACGTCAGAGAAAACGCGTGTTCCTGCCCGTTATAGGGCGCATACTGCGCAAAGGCGAACATCCATCCGGTGAAAAGCAGAAAACACATCGTTAAATACACCACCACCCATATCGCTGTTTTCATCACTGCCCCTCAGTTATATAATTTTTCTGTAACGCAAATTTCTTCAGGCGTTATGGCCCGTGCCGTTCTGCTTCAGATAATCACTGATGCTCAGGCCGGACAAGCGAATTTTATCAGAAATCTCCCTGAACTGCTCCTCCCAGCCGTCCTGCAGCTCCCTGATTGCCGCGATCTGGAAAGCAACACTGAAAGGCGTTCTGCCCAGTTTCTCGGAAAGCCAGAACAGATGCCTGCCAATCTCTTCGTCCGGTACCGAATCGAGCGCATCACTCAGTAAGGTTTTTTCGTCTTCCTGCCAGGGATGACCGGCTCGCGGAAAACGCGGATCAGGCTGGCGGTCTTTTTTCTCCCTTTTTTCCCGTCTGGCAACGGTCGGCGCATCGCCTTTTTTCAAGCCGACGCGCGCTTTCATGGCGCCGATAGCGGCGACGGCCAGTACCAGCGTTTCACGCTCCTGGCGCGTGAGCAGGCTGTCCTCGCAAATCAGGGTGTTCAGGTTATCGATCAGCTTATTCAGCCCGGGTTCAGTGACTTTCATTTTATGCTCATATTCCTTGTGTGGTGGCGATCAGTCCCGGCTCTCATTCACCTGGACGGTGACCGGCAGGCCTGCATCAAAACAGGCCTGATACCAGCTGGCCACCTGCAGGGGATCGCCCTCTTTTATCCGGCGTATGCCGCCGGCATCCGTCAGCTGCAGGCAGGTGGTACCGTCCAGACGGATCACGTAGGCCGCTTCCCTGATCGTGTAATGGCCGTCATCCAGCTGCAGCTCCACCGCGTCACCGGCAGCCGTCTGGCGTAACGGCAGACGCCGGACGTCTGTCAGTCGTTTTCGTGCCGTTTCAGCCTCGCGTGCTTCCTGGAAGAGCGGTTCTGCAGTGCAGCGACCGGCCTCCGTCAGCTCGACGGCCAGCTGCAGGTTCGGGGCGCGCAGGGTGCGCAGCCAGCCCGCGGCTTCCATGCGCCGGCAGGAGGCACGCAGGTTCGGCCCGTATACCGGGGCGTCCCCGCCCTGCTCCAGCACCCGCTCAATATCCCGCGTGGCCACCGGTCCAGGACGTTTCGCATCGAGGGCGGCCAGCACAATCAGCACCCGCCGCTGCAGCGGCGACGGACGTCGGGATTTTTCCCGCATCATTGCCCCTCATCCCTCTCGGATATGAGCGTTTTAAGCCGTTTATAGTCTGCTTCGACCCGTGTTGTGGCCAGGCCAGTGTGTCCGCGCAGCGCCAGGAGATACCAGAAGCGGAGGATGTCATGAGCCTTGTTCACTTCCCGGACATAATGGGTGCCATCCCTGCGAAAATCGCATTGCTTTATTTCCTCTTCTGCCATCTGCGTCATTTGCTCATAGCTGAGCGAAAACATCATTTCGTCATCCATCCTGCCCGCCCCGTTTGATAATGTCCGGTTAAGTATAAAATCAAACTTCAAATGATTTCATACTGAATTGGTGATAATAATATCAGATATGATTAAATTGTTAATGCTAAATATCACATTCAGTATGATTTTATGTGTGTGGTTTGATTATCATATCCTTTGCGCGTTTCCCGCCGCGCAGATCCGAAAAGTTGCTGTTCCGGATCTGCCGGAGCCCCACCGGCGCGCAGCGGCCCGGCAACACAAGATGTAGCGGTGTTCTCAGCTGAGGATGACGCTATATGTTGTGTCCCTCCCCTCCCCCGTGACCGCCCGCTCACCACCGGAAAATGCCGCTTTGCTTATTCCGTGTGCGTGGTACACTTCCGGAAAATTGTTATACGTAGGAAAATCGGATCTGCCGGAAACGGTCATCCGGTAATTTAACGGCGTGACTGTTTCATGGCTTATCATGTGCCACTTTCTTCACTTGTGTACAAAATGAATCATAAAGTATACATTTATCGTTATTCCGGTAAGTTTGGTTTCATGTTTACTTCAATGACCATTTACCAGCCCTGAATACGTTTTGCATAAGGAAGGAGTCATGGCGAAGATCCAGGCCAGAAATGTTGACGATGCGCTGTTTGCGCGCATTGAGCAGTCAGCGATGAAAAATGAACGTTCACTCGAAGGGGAGATCCGCCTGGCGCTGGCCAGACAGTATCCTGCCGGGACCACCTCTCCGGAAATCCTCTCCAGCCGGCAACAGTGGCAGAAGGAATGTGGCGGGCGTCTGCGCGCCCTGTTTGACCGTCTGTCCGCTGACGGCTTTTTCCCGGGGGCCGGGCATCCCGGGCCGACGCGGATCGCCGACCAGGTACGGATAGCTCACCGGTTACATGTTTCCCCGGGACTGATCCTGGACTGTATCGATGGCGCCGGTGAGTTAACCCGTGATCTAGCTGAACGGATTGAAAGCCGGTTCGGCACCAGTGCGGACTGGCTGACTACCGGTGACGGGATGATGTTCCCGCTGGTGATACTGGGAACGTATTCCGGTGTCAGCTGGGAGGAATTTTTCTTCCCGGATGATGATGAAAGGTATGTCTTTGAGTTCATCCGCATCGACGGTGGGCGCCATGATGGCACCCTGATGATCCTGCGCCAGCATGAGCAGAACGGTCGTATCACTGCCGGCGTGGTAACAGAGGCGTTTTTCCTTGGTGCCGGTATGGGGTCGGGAGGATACGGAAACCTGAAAGATTTTTTGTTGTTCCTCAGACAACACTGCGGGAATCTGGTCATGAATGCCTATGTGTTCTCGCCCCCGGAGCCGGATTTTGATTTCTGGTCCGTCATGGGTCAGCACCATCCGGTATGGTTCCGTGACGCAAAGCGTCGCTCCCCTTCCCGCTGGCTGCAGCAGGTACTCAGTGGTGAAGATCCGGGGGAATGGTTTCAGGGCGGCTGGACACCAATCCTGAAGGAAGTGGCAGCGGCCACCGGGCCGGAGACCGCTTCCGGGCATACTGACCCCCAGGAAGAATGATCCGGTACATCCGGCATGGGTTGGGATGTTTCAGACTTACTGGCCAGAATTAAGATCCCTGGGAACTGCTGGCCGAAGGTGAAATTCAACAGGCTGACAGGAAGCAACATGAACACAACCAGTGACGAAACACAGACAGGCACGGACGTGATGGACGTCGCCTTACGCACCATGCGCAAGTACGGCATGAATATCATCACCGCCACGCAGCATTTGGATGTTAATGGTTACGTGAAATCTGACCCGCGGATGCCCAGAACGCGGCTGCGCCGCTACCTGGGGCAGTATGGCCTGCGCGGTGAGGCGCTGAACAGGGAGGTCAGACGTATCGTTGCGGGGCCTGAGCGACGCGACAGTAAGCTGAAGGACGGGATTTACTATACCTGGCCTTATGGCTGGGAGCCCTGTGATTTTACGCCGATGATGCGCCGTATTTTTCGCGGGAAGCGGACCCGCCATGTGATGATGTTAGATGAAATGCCAGCGCTGTTTCTCAACTAAAGTACTGGTGCGACTTAAAAGCAATACGCGGACACGGAGGATAACAGTAAATGATGCCGGCATTACAAGGTCCAGGCGTTTCGTTTTCCGCTGCGCAGCTGCCAGTGGCGATCGATTACCCTGCCGCCCTCGCCCTGCGCCAGATGGCGCTCATTCAGGATGAACTGCCGAAATACCTGCTGGCGCCGGAAGTCAGCGCCCTGCTCCATTATGTGCCCGATTTGCACCGCAAGATGCTGCTGGCAACCCTCTGGAACACCGGCGCGCGTATCAACGAGGCGCTGGCGCTGACCCGGGGGGATTTTTCGCTGGCGCCACCGTATCCGTTCGTGCAGCTGGCCACGCTCAAGCAGCGCACCGAGAAAGCGGCCAGAACAGCAGGCCGAGCGCCGGCCGGTAGTCAGGCTCATCGTCTGGTTCCGCTTTCCGATCACCACTACGTCAGCCAGCTGCAGATGATGGTGGCAACCCTGAAAGTTCCACTGGAAAGACGAAACAAGCGCACCGGCAAAATGGAGAAGGCGCGTATCTGGGAGATCACAGACCGTACTGTGCGCACCTGGCTTAGCGAAGCGGTGGAGGCCGCAGCGGCCGACGGGGTGACGTTCTCAGTACCTGTGACCCCCCATACATTCCGTCACTCCTACGCGATGCACATGCTGTACGCTGGCATACCACTGAAGGTTTTGCAGAGCCTGATGGGCCACAAATCGATTAGCTCCACGGAGGTCTATACGAAGGTGTTCGCACTTGATGTTGCTGCGCGGCATCGTGTGCAGTTCGCCATGCCGGAAGCCGATGCGGTAGCGCTGATGAAACAACTTGAGAGGCGTTAAAAAGCCGCATTCGCGGCTCAGTCAACGGGGATCTGGTGCATCCACGCAGGGTTGTAGGGCCGGACATATTCGGGTTCCATATCGTCCATTTCACGCTGCCAGCGTTCCTCACGTTCACGGCGCAGTTCGATCCGCTCAGATTCACCTTTGGTGCATCCATCTATGGGAGAGAGATCACCAAACTCATAGAGGCCACGCTCAATTAGCGCCAGTGTCTGCGCGGGGGGGACAAAACGGACAGCGGTCTGAGTCTCATCCAGTCCCATCTCTCGCAGAGAACTCTCAGGCCAGAATCCGGCATCTTGCTCATCGGTGTATCCAAACCCGTCCTGCCTCCACCATAGTTGTTTCCCGGTACTGAAAATCTTGAAATATTCCATCATAAGCACCGCGCAATTAATGAACACATGGTTATAATACTAGGCCTGAACCCTCACAGCCAGCAGAACTGGACCGAATAGGCTGTATGTCTAACTTCCGGCCACGGATATGATCGAGCCAGCAGTGCTCGCCGCAGCCGAGCGACAGGGCGAAGCCCCGAGTGAGCGAGGAAGCACCAGGGAACAGAACTCATAAATTCTGCATACGCTCAATGGCTGAAAAATCACCTCCCCTAGGGGTTATCCACTTATCCACGGGGATATTTTTATAAGATCTTTTTTAATAGTTGTTAGATCTTTATTTTTAGAATGCCCACAGGCCTTTATCCATGCGGGTTCCAGAGAGGGATCTGTGACAAACCGCCCTTTCAGTGTGACAAATCACCCTCAAATAGCCGTCCTTTCTGTGACAAGTTGCCCTTAACTCTGTGACAAATTGCCCTCAGGAAGCGTTGCTTTTCACAAAGTTATCCCTCCCTGTTGACTCTGTTTTATAAAGTGTGACAATCTGAAAACCTGTCACACTTCACATGGACCTGTCATGGCGGAAATAGCGGTTATAAACCATAAAAAACGTAAAAATAGCCCGCGGATTGTCCAGTCAAATGAGCTGACTGAGGCGGCATATAGTCTCTCCAGGGATCAAAAGCGTATGCTGTATCTGTTCGTTGACCAGATCAGAAAATCCGACGGCTCCCTGCAGGAACATGACGGTATCTGCGAAATTCACGTTGCTAAATACGCTGAAACTTTCGGGCTGACCTCCGCTGAAGCCAGTAAGGATATACGACAGGCTTTAAAAGGTTTTGCGGGTAAGGAAGTAGTTTTCTATCGCCCTGAAGAGGATGCCGGCGATGAAAAAGGGTATGAATCCTTTCCCTGGTTTATCAAACGTGCGCACAGTCCATCCAGAGGGCTTTACAGCGTACATATCAACCCATATCTCATTCCTTTCTTCATCGGGCTACAGAACCGGTTTACGCAGTTCCGGCTCAGTGAAACAAAAGAGATTACCAATCCGTATGCCATGCGTTTATACGAATCCCTGTGTCAGTACCGTAAACCTGATGGCTCTGGTGTCGTGTCCCTGAAAATCGACTGGATCATGGAGCGCTACCAACTACCACAAAGTTATCAGCGTATGCCGGATTTTCGACGTCGTTTCCTGCAGGCAAGTGTTGATGAGATCAATAGCCGGACACCTATGCGCCTCTCTTACATCGAGAAAAAGAAAGGCCGCCAGACGACTCATATAGTATTTTCCTTCCGTGATATCACCTCGATGACAACAGAATAGCCTGAGGGTTATCTGTCACAGATTTGAGGGTGGTTCGTCACATTTGATCTGGAAGGTTGAGGGTGATTTGTCACAGTTTTGCTGTTCCCTCCCTGGCATCCTGCGCTTACTCATAGTTTTTTGGCTGTAACCGGTAGTGGAGCCAGAATTGAGGGCAATTTGTCACCCTATCCTGAGGGTAGTTTGTCACAGTTAAATGAGTGCAGTTTGTCACACTAGATTTTCCCCTCTTCCCGTTAGTCATATGACATAAGGGCAAGTTCGACATAATTAATGAGGGCAGATTGTCACATTTGTTGCCCTGAACACGCTATCTGTGTGTGCCTATACATGTGGTGTTTCACGCAGCCCTGGCCGTCCACGAAGTTGACCTGTTTCCCACAGTCCGGGCCGTCCGCGAAGTTGACCTGTTCCCCACAGAGGATGGAAAACTCTTCTTGTGCTGAGCGTAAGAACTATCTGCCGGAACGGTTCCTCTTCGCTTCCTCGCCAGTTCGCTCGCTACGCTCGGTTACATGGCTGCGGCGAGCGCTGCCTGATTCTAATAGCAATCTTTCAGCAAGCTAGCAGCAATCAAATAGATTGCTGCTAGCATGTTTCATGCAGCCGTCGGGGCTATAATGACGTTGTTTCCAGACAGTGATTTTCTGGGGTATAGCATAGCGCTCGGCACATATTGTGCTGTCTGCATGATTGCTGCAACCTTGCTGCTATATTGCCGATCTATGGATGCAATCCTCAATGAGCTCTCTTTGATTATTGCTGCAAGATTGCATAAAGCTTGCTGCTTTCGTTATCGTTAACGTGACACTACTGTTCGTCTGTCAATTCCTGCGCTCTCCTTTATTGCAAGATTTAATCTTGCTGCTAGATTTTTGATTATTGCAATCTTGCTGCAAGCTGTTATCTTGTTCAGGAAGTGTTACTTTCCTAATCTCAATCAGGTTTATACTAATGTTTGCTGCAAGATAGCAGCAAGTAAAGGGGGCTAGATGGCCTGGATAGTTGGTTTTATTTCCCAGAAAGGTGGTGTGGGCAAAAGCACTAAAGCGAGAGCGTTAGCGCGTGAAGCATCCGCCTGTGGCATCAAAACAAAATTAGCTGACCTCGACCTGGAACAGGCAACGAGTGCTGAGTGGCACCGCCGACGTCTGTCAGCTGGTTTACCACCGGTTGCTTCAGTCGAAGTATTTTCAACAGCAAAGCAGGCCATAGAATCTGCCGGCGAGTTTGATCTTCTCATTCTTGATGGACCAGCTCGTGCAAGCAAAGGGACTTCGGAAATTGCTAAGGTGGCCGACCTTATCGTCCAGCCAACGGGGGCTTCCCTTGACGATCTTGTCCCGGCCATTAAAGTTTTCAACGCGCTGGTAAAAGAAGGAGTGCCACGTTCAAAACTGGTCTTTGCTTTAAGCCGTGTAGGTACCGAAGCGGAAGAGCTGGATGCTCGTGCATATATCAGTGAGGCGGGTTATGAAACTTTAGCTGGATGTCTTTTTGAGAAGCCAGCTTACAGAAAAGCGATGAACTCAGGACTTGCAGTGACAGAAACACGCTATAAAGGTTTAAACGAGAGAGCTGATGAACTTATCCAGGCGCTCATCGATAAGATTGGAGAAGAGTAATGGCTGATGCATCAAAACTTAAAACTAAAAGAGCCCGTGGTGGGCTGGGTGTACCCCCAGGCCCTGACGAAGTGGCTACCAGCCTGAACGCGCCTGAGATAGCTCCTGCAGTCGCTGCCACTGATGTACAGATACAGCAGGCGGACTTATCGCCAGTGCACCATGATCCTGTGGGTACACAAACAGTGACCGAGGCATATACCCGCCGCGATGGCCGTTCTGCCAGAAAAACAAACAGGACGCTGGCATTTGCAACACGTGTCACACCTGCTTTCGACCAGGAGATCAGGGATATCGCAGAGCGTGAGGGGTTGAAACTGGTGGAAGTTCTGGAAAAAGCAGTTGAGGCATATAAGGAAAAACAGGGATACTAATCCGGAATGCAGCAATCTTGCTGCATTCTTTTTATAGTTGCAATCTTGCAGCAAGATTTATGCTTGCTAAATGCTAGATTGCTGCAAGATAAATGATATAATACTCAAACTGAGTAATTAAACGACCCGGCGAAGTACGCAGTTTGAGTACTTACCTGCGGTTTGTGAACGTATTTACTCAATGTGAGTAGTTATGGGGTGAAGATGAATACTCAAACTGAGTATCAATGGAGATAGGTATGAAAATTTTTTGCGATGATGGTTCTACAAACGTGAAACTTGCCTGGTTTGAAGGGAAGACGCTGAAAAGTGCGGTATCAGTGAACTCTTTTCGCCATAACTGGAAAGTCGAGGGCTTAGGCAGCAGTCGTACCTATAACTATCTGCTCGATGGCCGCAAATATACTTACGACCCGGTCAGCGAAGCTGCGATCAGCACGACTCACATTGAGTACCAGTACTCTGATACAAACGTGCTGGCAGTTCACCACGCATTACTGAACAGTGGAATTGAACCCCAGGAGATAGATCTCACCGTTACGTTACCTATCAGCGAGTTTTACACGGCCGACTGCCAGAAAAACACGCTTAACATTGAGAGAAAAATTAGCAACCTGATGCGGGAAGTCACCCTGAACAAAGGGGTAACTTTTACCATTAAAAGCGTTGAAGTGATGCCTGAATCACTCCCAGCTGTCTTTACACGCCTGGTTGCTGACAATGTGGGTCAGTACGAAAAATCACTGGTTATCGATCTCGGTGGTACGACCCTGGATGTCGGGGTTATTGTTGGCCAGTTTGAGGACGTTTCGGCAGTACATGGTAATCCTGATATTGGCGTATCAATGGTCACGAAAGCCACGCTCACTGCACTGAAAATGGCCAGCAGTGATACCAGTCCAATGATTGCTGACGAGCTGATCAAAAACAGGGAGAACCTGGATTTTGTGGGGCAGGTTGTAAATGAGGCTGCTAAACAAAATCTGGTACTGGATACCATTGATACAGCGATACATAAGCTGGGCGAGCTGGTTGTTGATGATTTGCTGCAGTATCGAAACGTAAACCGCGTATACATTGTTGGTGGCGGTGCCGCACTTATTGCCGATGCTGTTCGTAAGGCATGGAACCACCTTGGCGAAAAGGTTGTTCTTATGGACGAACCTCAGACAGCGCTGGTCCAGGCGATTGCACGCTTCAAAGCGGAGGAGTAATCGATGCACGACGGCGAAGAAAGGAAAAAACTTTCGCTGTACCTTCACCCGGAGGACTCTGCCGATCGTCTTGCACTGGCTGAAATCGAAACTGTCCCCCGGAAAAACCGGGGGGAGTTATATCGGCAGGCTTTGATAACCGGCCTGATAATGCATCAGCTTGATGCGCGAATTCCCGCCGTGTTAACCGCACTATTCACCAGAGAACTGAATGCGGATGAGGTCATTAGTCAGATTGCTACGATAACAGGCTGGAAACCCTCCTCAGGCGATTTGAAAGAGGTACTGAAGGCGTTAGGAGGGCTTCAGAGTACAGCTTCACCAGAACACTCTCAGGATGACGGTGAGCAGGCCCGTCTGAAAGCGGCCAGGGCGAAGATGCAAAACCTGATCTGAAAAAGCCTCGCTCCGTGAAATCTGCAAATTTTCGCGGGGTGTGCGGCTTAATTTTTAGATTTCCGCCAGCATTTTTGAAACCAGCTGCCGCCGCTGCGCGTTGGCCGGAGCTGGCCGTACAAAACACGATCCATTCTGGAAATAATACTTTCAATTAGCTATACACGTTTTACAACGCGCTGATCTGTATCGAAATTACTTACTAAACAGGATGGAGAAGTATAAATGTAACTTGTACACAAAGTGTAAATTACCCTGCTTTTTGGCATATTGTTGTCTAAAAAAATAGATGCTGTCATACTTTCTAGTCTGAACCACCACTATAGATAACTTATTAGCAATTGATATAGGTATATAATGATGATAAGGTTGTAATTCCATCATTCTAGCCTTAGATCTTTGATCAAGTGAAGTTGCTCACTTGGTTGGATTTTACCGTTTCCTGACGGCTTTTCAGAAGCGAGGGCTGGTTGGAATGCCTTCCAGCTAGAAGTCTTGCAGATGCTCTCCGGGCATTAACTCATTGTCGAATCTGCACCAGTATCACTAGGTTGTTGAGCGGGCGATTAGCTTTTTCACTGAGCCGCTGTACACTCGACTGCTTCAAGAAGCACTACTTACCATTTGCCTGCCGTAAGGTCTGTTCTTAGCTGGATTTTTTTGGGAGGATACGCAGTCATGACAACTCAATCCAGCTCAATACAATACGCTTACGCGCTAGACGGCGAGGGCACCCTCACGCACATTGGCGCTGCCCTGCGCTCACATACTTACACCTGCCCAGGTTGTAAGAGCCCCCTGACCCCGGTAATGGGCGAGTTCAACGCTAAGCACTTTCGCCATTCGGAAGAATGCTGTGCCCTTGAAACCTATCTTCACAAGTGCGGCAAAGAAGCATTCTTCTATCGCTACCAACAAGCTCTCAGCCGTGAAATGCCTATTAGCCTTGAGCTGGAGCGCCGGGTTGCCTGTAATGGTTCTCGTTTAGCCTTGGTTAGAGACGAAGCACGTCAGTGCGTAAAATCCGTGCCTGCACGCTACAACTTGACTCAATTTTTCGATCAGGCAGAGCTGGAAAAACACGATAAGGTCACAGGGCTGCGACCAGACGTGATGTTGTATGATACGACTGGCGAAAGGCGTTGCTACGTAGAGATTTGTGTCACACACCCCTGCTCTCAAGACAAGATCGAAGCCGGTATCCCGATTCTTGAGTTTAAGGTCCAATCTGCCTCTGATATTCAGATGTTGCTTACCGGGGCCTACTCGATCAAGGAGAAGATCCTGAGAGTATTCAACTGGCTTCCCCCGTTTCAATCTGTGGACACCTGTAGCGGCGTCTGCTCAGTAGGTAACGTGGATATGTCTGTCTGGAGTTTAAGTGGTTCCGGCCGACTCAACGAACAAACGATGCCGCTCGCTGAAGTGGATTTAACAATCAATTCTGACGTGAACACATGGCCTAGATCGTTAGGGGCCGCTGAGCTGGCTGATAACTTACGAGCTTTTATCCGTCACGCCGATCCTCATTCACTATTTCCCAACTGCATTATGTGCGAGCAAGCAGGCCGATGGGAGGATGGCTATCTGCAATGTCACAGTAAGGCAAAGATAGTTCCCTACACCGAGGCCCGTCAGTGCGCCAATTACAAGGTTAAGGCATGACCAAAAGACTGACTTGGGAGCAGAAAAGTATTGTCAGCCATGACACCGGACATGCGTTGGTAAAAGCCGTACCTGGTAGCGGGAAAACAACCACACTTGTAAAGCGCGTTGAGCGGCTGGTCAAGACGGGAACTGATCCTCGCTCCATTCTGATCCTGATGTACAACAAGTCGGCGCAGGTGAGCTTCACGGAGAACTTGAAGACGGCACTGATGTCGAGCGTGATTCCAGAAATCCGCACGTTCCACAGCTTGGCCTTAAAGATTGTTGGTTACGGAGAACGCCAACAGATAATCAAGAAGAAAGACCTCATTACTCCAAGCGACTACCGCTATGAGCAACTGGTAAAGCAAGCCTACCGCTATGGCTTTGACCATGAGGCGAATTATATTGACCCCAATGAAATTGAAAACTTCGAGCTGTTTATTGCTCGCTGCCGGGCGGCGGCCGTAACTCCTGTTGATGCTGCCAATGATCCAACGTTCAGCAACATCAAACGGGAGTTTATTCACGCCTATGGCCGCTATTGTGAGCTGCTGGAGGAAAACAGTCTGCGAACCTTTGATGACTGTTTGATTGAGGCTGTCGCACTGTTGCGTAATGACAGCAGCCTTGGTGCCCACTTCAAGCACATCATTGTTGATGAATATCAGGACGTTAACCTGATACAGCATGACATGACCCGCTTGCTATCTAAGTCGGATACGTCGGTTATGGCTGTTGGTGATGTTAACCAGTGTATTTATGAGTGGCGTGGTGCTCGACCAGACTTTATCGGCGGACTGTTTGAAAGGCACTACCCGAATACGAAGGTGTTTCAACTGTCATGCACGTTCAGATTTGGCCATGAGCTTTCCTTGATGGCTAACTCGGTAATTCGGCGCAACTCTACAAAGCTGACCAAGCTTTGTGTCAGTCATCCTAGCACCCCCAAAACAGAGGTCAGATTGCACTTTGATAACTGCCTATCCAAGGTGCTATCAAACCTCTCGGTGAGCAGTGGAACACAAGCCATATTGTCCCGCACTAAGTCGAACCTTGCTGAGGCGGAAATTGCTTTACGCCTGTGTGGGCTACCTTATCGCTACCTCAATGGTTCAAGCGCATTACACACCCGCACCGAAATCGGGATACTGGTAGTTGGCGTCTTGCTGTCTGTGTACGGCGATCTGCGGCTACTGGAAAACCATCCCAACAAACAAGCGATTGTTTACGGCTTTCTGAAGGAGGCTGGTTTTAGATGGCAGAAAGGGCAATTCAAAGCGGCGCTCAGTGGATTGATGGCTCCGCACGCCGACCTATGGTCTGCTCTAGGTCAGTTATTCGAGGGCGCACAATACCAAAAAGATCGGCTGGGCAGGCTCGCCACTATCTGCCAGAAAGACGGAGAGGAAACGCCTGCTATCGATGTGTTACGACGCCTGAGTATGGAGGGTTTCATTGATAGTGTTGGCTCTGAGGGTGTAACTCGCACTGGATCGAACGACCAGCAACGAGGGGTCGTGAGGATCGGGGAGCTACTTGACTCCAGTAAGATCGATTCCCGCACGTTTTTAAACCTTATCTTGAATCCAGGCGAGGCTGCTACTGACTGCGATCCCTTCATCCTTTCCACACTGCATGGTTCCAAGGGGCTGGAGTGGGATAACGTAATACTGATCGGGCTGAATGAGCAGGAATTTCCTGGCGGCAAACCCGATGATGTTTACAGCGTTCGCACATCGATGAACACCCCTCCGGCCGAAGAGGAAATCGAGGAGGAACGTCGGCTGTTTTATGTCGGTATCACTCGCACAAAACAGCAGCTAAATCTGGTGGTCCCTCTTGATGAAGGGCTTGCGCGGTGGCTCAAAAACCGCTGGGATAGCACCCCGAAGAAGTCACCGATAGCTACTCGCTTCGTCTATGAGGCTGGCTGGACTGCTTGTGCGGTTACCAGTGATGCGATCTATAACAGCACGGTAGAGAAACAGAAGGCTGACTTCAGCAAGTTTCACCAATGGTATCTAAGAGATCTTCAGCGGCTAAAAGTCTAGGGCTACCGATACTTTTCGATTTCAGACAGGTGCTCGTTATCCAGATCAATTGTGGCTTTTCTTTCAGAAGCGAGCTTCTTCGCTCGCTTTGCATACTGAAGCCCCTTGGCTGGCTGCTCTCCGCGTAGGATCTGTTCAGCCTGCTTGCTCGTGCTGTGCCCCAGAAAGCGTTCGTACTGCTCGTCAGATACCTCAGTGCCGATCAGTCGTTCGATCCAGCCGCTTTTCGGCGGGTAACTTACGCCCAGCGCAAGCAACTGCCTTTTCTGTACCCACTATTTCCGGCGCGGCCGGCTTCAATCAAGGCTTTGGTTAGAACTACAGCCATTTGGGGACTCTCATACACAAACCTGAACCATGCGGGTCTGATTGGCGGTCAAGATAGCAGCGCATCGAAATCAACACTGAACTCTGCTTCTAAGAACTCAATCGTGGCTGGTTGGCTATCGAGCGATGCTTCCCGTGTAGACTCCAGTGCGCACTCCAATCGACGCAGCAGAGTAAACGGCAAAATGATCTTGCCGAAGTCGGTATGCTTGAAATCCCCCCCCACAGGTCTTCCGCGTTCTTCCAAATGAAATCAGCTTGCGAAGCAGCCGAACCTACGAACTCTGCCATCTTGGCCTCCAACCAACTTTTGCACGAAACGGCACATCTTCCAAAAGAGGGTTGTCAACCAAGTTTTGCACAAAACGGACTTTGATCCATTTCTAACTAAAATCTACAATCCAACCTCAGATTGCAAATAGCCAAAAAAAGAACATACCTGGAAGTGTCTGTTCTCCCGTGCTTCTCCGCCGTTTGCCTTCAGGATATCCACAACCTTAAGCCCCGGATTTGTTGACAGGTATGCCGGTATTTCCCCGTTCGCCTGGAGTTAACGCAAGCCTGCCGCCCGCTGCCAGTGTCTCGCGTCCGGTCTGGTACGGGACGGGCGGTTTTTTCCGCTCCGGCCCGGCGTCGTTGAGAGTGTACGCCAGCCCCTCGCCTTTTTAAGGAACGCCCTTCAAGCCGCTTTCGCGGCATATCCTTGCCGTCCAAAAGACGGACGGCTGCGGTATTCCACGGTCGGCCTGACCCGTGACCGGACGCGATGAACAGGCAGCGTGCGGCAGGGAACGGTATCGCGGTGATGCCTCCTGCCCCCTCAGACTACAGGAGTGCTGCCATGTCCAGATTCATTCTCGGGAACTGTATTGATGTGATGCGCGGATTCCCCGACCGTGCCGTTGACCTTATTGTGACCGATCCGCCTTACCTCGTCGGTTTTAAGGACCGTCAGGGCAGACAGATTGCCGGGGATGTGACGGACGAATGGCTGCAACCGGCCACGCTGGAGATGTACCGCGTCCTTAAAAAAGACGCGCTGATGGTGAGCTTCTACAGCTGGAACCGTGTGGACCGCTTTATGGCCGCGTGGAAGGCGGCAGGATTCTATGCCGTGGGCCAGCTTGTGTTCACCAAAAACTATGCCTCCAACCGTCGTAACGCCAGGGCCCGACGCGGATTTGTGGACTACTGCCATGAAGGGGCTTATGTCCTTGCCAAAGGCCGCCCCGTGCCACCCCTTAAACCGCTGCCGGATGTGCTGCCCTTCCCGTATACCGGTAATGCCCTGCATCCGACGCAGAAGCCGGTGGAGGCGCTACAGCCGCTGATTGAGTCATTCAGCGCCCCGGGCGCGATTGTTCTCGACCCGTTTGCCGGAAGCGGTTCGACCTGCGTCGCTGCATACCGCGCCGGACGCCGCTATATCGGCATCGAAATGCTGGCGCAGTACCACCGGGCCGGAACCGAACGGCTGGCCGCCATGCACCGGGCCGTCAACACCCCGGCGGCGAACGATGAATGGCTCCCGGAGGCTGCGTAATGAATTACGACGGTCACGAAGCCCTGCGCCGCGATATGGCCGGGCTGGCGAACAATCTTTGCGACCTGAAAACCACCCTGAAAGTGCTGGAAGACACGTACCACTACCGGTACGACGGACTGGCGGAACGGCTTGCCGGTATCAGTCTGCGACGTCTCAGCGTCCTGATGGATGAGGCGTTCAATATTGCCCTGATGCTCGATGAAAGCTTTCTGGATTGAGGAGAGAACATGTACGGAACCCGTGAAGATCTTTGCAGGATGCTGAATGAGCAATATCCCGCAGAAACCCCGCTGAACCTGATTATCTGGACCCCGGCGGATATTGAGGCGCTGGCTGACGGGATGGAATATTCCTTTTCAGAACATGACGTAAGGGCAGTACTGGAACGCATGGACGCTATACCGGAAGAAAAACGGCTTGAGTCGGGCGTGTCAGCCGGCCTGGTGATGGCACTGATAGACCAGGTGAAAGAGAACGGGCAGAGGGTGACTGTGCCGGTTGACCTGCTTGAAACCCTGCTGATTACCGCCGAACAGGCATTGTGGGACAGGGAATGGACCGCACGGGATCGCAATCTCCCGGTGCCGGAAAGCGTAATGCGCCGCCTGGCGGATACAGCAAAAGTGCGGGCATTACTGAAAAGCTGACAGCAGATCGCCCCGCCACGCTGCGGGGTGATATAACCCGGACAGAGACGATAACGATGAAAAATGAAACCCTTAACACGCTTATTCTGCGTCACGGCGACCGGATGCTGCGCCAGGCTGGCTGGCCCGACACTGTTGATATGGCGCCCGTCGCCCCTGAAACCGTACCCGGCTGGCTTGCCGCCTGCGGCTCTCTCAGTGGCGTGGAAATCCTCACGCTTACGGAACAGCTTTGTCAGCCGCTGACGTATGGCCGGGCAGCGTTGTTGCTCGCCAGCGCCCGGCGGCTGGCGGGAACCCCGGCTCGTCTGCATCTCTTTCCGGTGCAGGCATATCCGCATCCGGAGCGGCTGGCTGACTGTCAGGTTATCCGCCTGCCTTACGCTCAGGAGTGGCTGACGGTGGAGGAATGTGACGATCTGCTGGCCTTCCTGAAAGCCTCCCTCATGCAGATATCGGAAATCGTCCACCGGGATACGAAGCGCATCGCCGCCGCGCTGACGCCGTCCGTCACTCCCCGTCTGATGGACAGGCGGATCGGTGACTGGCGCTTGCTGGCCGTGGAGTATGATCATGATAACTGCCTGGACGAAGACGAAACCGACAGGCTGGATCAGGTTCTCGATGCCATTCTGATTCGCGATGCGCGATTCTGCCCGGTCCTGCTCACCCTGGTTAACGAGCGGGAGGAAACTATCAGGAGCGCAGGGGTTATCGCTGATCAGCTGCGTTTTACGGACACTCCGGTTCGGAGTTGGTTTGATCGCCGGGTTTTAAGGGAAATGGTGAGAGAGGCCCGCGCCAGCAGAACTCAGGAGTGACAGCCCGGAGCGTCAGGGGAGGGGGTCCCTCCCTTGTCAGCCTGCCGGCACAGGAGGAGTGGTGCGATAAGGATGTCGCCTTGCCGGCTCCGCTTCACCCGGCCCCATCCCTCCGGTCTGTGCCCTTATCGTTGCGTCTGTCGCGTCGCGACATCTGCTTCCGCTTTTCTCCCTGTGGTCGAAAACGGGGGAGAGAAACCCCGTATTCAACCTCCTGCATCGCGACGGGTAGTGCCGTGCCTTCACTTTAGCCCGGCCGCTGCAGATGCAAGGGTGCGCTGACGCCGCCATCCTCGCCCGGTCGCAGGTTTTTTATGATGCTCGCCGTTCTTCCCGTCGTTTTCTCGCTCAGGTTTCGCTCGAAAACCGTCCAGACCAGCTTCGCGCTATATCTGCGCTGCGGCCTCCGGTGTCGCCCCTGCATCTTCCGCTTTTCGCCGGGCTGTCGTGTCGGCACGGCACTACCCGGTGCCGCAGTCTATGTGATTACGGAGGTTTATCCATGCAGTATGTGAATACATGCCCGGTCCTGAATGTTGAGGAGTCCGACCGCCTGTCTTTTATGCCGTACCTGTTCGGCACGGATTTCATGCTCGCGGAATTGCAGGTGTACGCTCTGGCCAAAAAATGGATGCCCGAATATGAGGGCGGCTTCTGGCATTTTATTCGCCTGCCGGAGGGGGGCGGCTACATGATGCCGGATTGTGGCCGGGTACATCTGGTCAGTAGCGAAAACTGGTTTGATCGCACTGTCAGCGCCGACGCGGCGGGCATTATTCTGACCAGCCTGGCGATTAATCGCCGTCTGGCCGCCCATCATGACAGCAGTAACCCGGCACTGACTCGCCTTTATATGCTGCGTGATGCACAGCTCTGGAATCACATTACCTTTCACCCGGAATGCAGTGCTATCTACGCCGCGCTGGACTGATTCACGACCGGGGCGGTTTCACCGCCCCGCTGGGAGAATTAACTGGTAACTGCTACAGGCAAAGGAAAAAAAGACAGGGCTTTCGCCTCTCTTTGTCAGGGGCCAGGCGCGGTCTGAGCCCATTCTCAAGGGTTAACTGTATTGTGCCAGGTGAAAACTGATGATGTTTTTTAACAGCATCAAATGGTATGTCTTTTTGATACCGGTTTTATGGAGAATGTTTTGTAGATGAGTGGATACGGTTCTTTTCTTTACAGTAATTTCCTGACTTATCTGTAAAGCTGACAACCCGTTTACATATAGCTGAAGAATGACGGATTCCATGCGGGTTAAATAAACACGATGATTATGTGAAGGAATATCTCCACATAAAATTTTTATCAGTCTTCTTCTCAGCCCCTCAGCGGTTCCATACGCGTTAAGTATATTTATGCATGCAAGATGAGATAAAATTTCATTTCTTATATTGAGGATAAAGTAAACAGGTGTGTTTAGTTGATTAATATGCTTATATTCACGAACCGATATATTATGGCTAGCACCATCAAGCAATAATATTGCATCCCTTGGATACGCCAAAGAATGTATATCATTAGTCGCTACTCTATGTAGTGAAACTTGCAAGTCCGATAGTAAATGTTTTACCCCTGCAAACAGGTATGTGTTGTCTGTAATAATATAAAAATTCATATTCAGTACTATGAGAATCCTTTCTGTTAACAGGGAGTCCATATTGCACAAAAAATCAATCCATTTCAATGTTGAAATTTCGTTATAAAACAATTGATTAGACGTGGTGTGATTTTCTGAAAATAAGTAAATATTGTGGCGGAGTCTTCTTTTTGGATATGTTCCCTTTTTGGTTGCATGGTTAATGTCTATGCTATACCGGGTTTATATGTGGTATGCCCTATACCTGCTAATCTAATGGCGTTAACTCTAAAATAACATCAAAAGTTTTATTTTAGACCATATGAGTTTTATAGGTTTCCTATCGCTTATATATAGGCACTGACTTCTTTCACGCATTTTGATATAGATAACAATATATTGCATATAAATGTTTTGTTTATATCAATATACCTCCCCATCCTTGCTTCCTGAACGGTCTCATTTCTCTCTGTCTGTCTTTGAAATACGAAATGATAAAGTGTGCTGTACATTCCTGTAGAATTGTTTTAATAATTAGCAACACGGGATAGCCCATATTTTCTCCATTAAAATAGTTGATCTCAGTTTTCTGTAGCATGTCTCGTGTATTTGTCGAATGCATATAGGCATTCAAGGTAGCGGTGTGTGGTTGTGTTTTTGTCCATAAAATGCGCAATTTATTGCAGTATGTTGTAATCTGTGATCATCTATCCAACCAGGAGGTTCTGGTATGCAACCGTGGTTAAAGAAGATGTTGACAACTTGTGGTGTTCCCGCTGACGGGGCAAAGCATGTACGTCGTAAAATAGGCGGCCGTTTCTGCCTTGGCGCTGTCTTTTTTGTCATTCCTGCTATGTTGCTGGATCTCCCATTATGGGGGGTGTTGCTTACCCAAATACTCTATGGCTTGTCTATGTATATCGGTATTTCGCTGGCATTCGATAAGAAAAAGTAGTTTTTTAATTGCACACGGGTATTTGTCTGGTTTTGAATAATTGCCATATATAACCTTAATCTTTTACTGGTACTATCTCAGCAGCCGGTTGTAGATCAACTTCCACCAACCAGGGGTGGTTTGTGGCCCGATATGCTGCCGGCTGTTCCTATCTTTTTGGTTTAATACTACTTTTTCTCCCGCAAGTTCCCCGGTTGATTCCTGCTGCCAATATGCTTCCTTTCCCTGTTGTGATGCCGCGTTAAAACCCTTTAAGGCCTTAACGTCAAAGGCATAACAACACTGGACCCCTTCGGCTCCTGACCAGCAAAGCTGGCCAGTCGTCGAGCCACACTCCGCTAACCGCGAAAAGACGCGGTAAGCTCCGCCGAACCCGCTACGCGGTTTCGGGCCTGACGGCTAGTGTCTGATGTCTGAAAGGTCAACGGCAGCGCTTGCTGCGACCGTCCCGGCCGCGCCGCTTTCACCGTGCCGGCGAAGGACTGCCGGCACTCTGCGGGGCAACGCCGTTTCGCGCCGACGCGATTCGCCGTTGCAGCGGGTCCCTGCTCAGTCCTGTCCTGGTGCATTTCACCCGTTTAAGTCCCTTTCGCCGGGGCTGAGACAAGCACAACTCGTCTTGCTGTCCAGGGGACGGCAGGGCCTTTCGCAATAAATTTTTCCCGGCCATTCCGCTGACGCTTCATTAGGCCGAAAAAAATTTCCCGCTCACCCCCGGACATCTGCACCGGGCCGTGCTCGTTTACGCCCTCGCGGCGAAGGTTCTCAAACGGGTGAAGTTCAGTACCAGGGGAACATCGCAGCAGGTTCCCGCAAAACTTCAAAACCGCGGCTCCCGAAACTCAACGGGTGATGTTCTTTAAAAAACAGGAAAAAGAAATATACCAGCCTGCTGGCAGGTACTCAGAACGCCTGAACTGAATAACGCATTTAACTAATTGATTACAAAGAATAAAGGAGAGAAATATGACACAGACCACCGAGCTGATTATGACTGAAAATACCGTCAGCCAGACCTACCGGGCAACCTATTCACCCGATGACAACAAACTGCGCCTTTACGCATCATTACGGCTGGATGAAAAAACGTATTCCCTGATCAACAAAGCTGGCTTTCGCTGGGCGCCCAAACAGGAACTCTTTGTGGCGCCAGCCTGGACGCCGGGACGGGAGGATGTCCTGCTTTCCCTCGCCGGTGATATCGAGGACGAGGACAGCACCCTGTTTGATCGCCAGGAGCAGCGCGCCGGGCGGTTCAGTGACTACAGTGACCGGCGGGCGGTTGAATCGGAGCAGGCGCTTGCGCATGTTGATTCGCTGGCATCGGCTGTCCCGCTGGGACAGCCGATCCTGGTAGGCCACCACAGCGAGCGCCGCGCGCGCCGGCATGCGCAGAAAATTGAGAACGGCATGAAACGTGCGGTGATGCTGTTCGAGCGCGCGGAATACTGGGAACAGCGCGCGCAGGCCTCTCTGCAACACGCGAAATACAAGGAGCGTCCGGATGTGCGTTACCGCCGTATCAAAAAAATCGAGGCGGAATTACGCAAGTCCCAAAAGCACATTGCCCGGTCTGAAAAGTATATGACGATGTGGCGTGCGCAGACGCTCGATCTGAATATGGCGTTACTGGTCAGTAATTATGACCATATTTATGCCTGCTTCACGCTCGACAAATACCCCCGCCCGGCAGAAAAAAGCCAGTATGAGGGTTCGATGTCTCTCCATTCTGCCCTGACTGAGGAGATCATTACTTTTGAACAGGCGCGGGATATTGCGATCCGCTGTCATGAGCGCACGATTAGCCACCAACAGCGCTGGGTTAATCATTACCAGAACCGCCTGGCCTACGAACGCGCGATGCTCAATGAAAACGGTGGCGTTGTCACCCGAACACAGGAATTTGAACCAGGCGGGCAGGTACTGAGCCGGGGAGAATGGTTAACCATTATCCGGGTTAACCGGAGTCAGGGGGAGGTGAGTTCAGTCGAAACGCCCTGTTATCGCTTTCTGGGCTACAGCGGCACGATGAAACTCACGCCCGACCGTATCACGGACTACAAAGCCCCGACAGCGGAGGAAGCCAGCGACGCGAAGAAAGCGGCGAAGCGCCCACCGATCGTCAACTATCCGGGGGAAGGGTTCCGGGAAATGACAAAGGCCGAGTGGGCGAAATTACCCGCTGATTATAAAGGCGTGCGGGGTGCTGCAGAAACCGAAACACACGGCGCTTACCGCTTCCGCCGGTGCATGACGCACGGCTGTACGCTTGTGAATGTGTATATCACAGACATGAAAACCGTTGAAATTCCGAAAAAATGACAGGAAGGCTCCCCGGCATCTTGCCGGGGAGGTCAGGGAGTATATTCATGCATCATGACCTTAAACACCGTATTCAGGCGATGCGGGACAAACTGGAGGGGCGCGCCCCTGTCGCTGAAATTCAGGGGACCTCGCAGCTTTTTGTCACCCCCGCCCCGGAATGTCGCCGGCTGGTTGAGCTGGCTGATGTCCGGGAAACCGATCGCATTCTGGAACCCAGCGCCGGAACGGGCGCCATACTGCAGGCGATCAGGGATGCAGTCCCCCGGGCGAAGTGTGACGCCGTGGAGCTGCACGCCGGATTAGTCAGCCACCTGCAGGCACGTTTCCCGGAGGTCCGGACCTGGTGCGGGGATTTTCTCGAATATCATCCGGATCGCCGGTACACCCGAATCATCATGAATCCGCCGTTTCATCGCGGTGATGATATCCGGCATATCCGGCGGGCATTAACTTTGATTGAACCTGGCGGGATTCTGACTGGCATATGTCTGAACGGGCCGCGTCAGCAAAAGGCGCTGCAGTCCCTGGCGGACGTCTGGGAGCCGTTGCCGCGGGGAACATTCACATATACCGAGGTTGCGACCGCCATCCTCAGAATAACCGTCTGATGACACGTTCAGCCGGCGGGGGCATTTGTCCCCGTCTGGCCGCGCCTCGAAAGGCCGCGCGCCTGCGGCACAGAAAAGCCGGGCTGCAATCACCGGCATACGCTGAACATCATGTGATCCCACTGAGTGTTTTATATATGATCACGGAATCTCAACCCGTTAAGGCTATTTTGAAAAAGGAAATTCTATGACTCACGTATTTGTATATCTCGTTCTCGCGTCAAATGTATCCGCTGGTTCCAGCTGGAATGTAACGCCGATGCCTAATATGGATGTCTGTGAACAGTTCATGCAGACTATTAACCAAAAATTGAACTCGCCTGTGCGCCCGTCAAAACTGGTTAGCTGTATTGAGGCAAAGACAGACAAGCCGATCAATGAGGTCATGAAAGCAGAATAAAGCTCAATAAATGGTGAGGTCAGGGATGTCCCACCCGTTCGTCGGAATCGGCAGCAACAATCACATGATGATGTTCCTCGCTGATTTCGAATGCGGCGCGTTTATATCTCAGGGATGGGCCATTCTTGAGCCAGAATGCTACAAAAGCCGCGCGCCTGCGGCGCCAGGAAGACCGGGCCGCGCTGACGCGCCGCCCGCATTTCCTCTCCGCGTTTTCCCTGTTTCCTGCCCGCTGTCTTCCTGCTTCTCCTTCCTGCTGTGTCGCCGCTGGTAAAGCCTTTAAGGCCTTAACGTCAAAGGCATAACACCACTGGACCCCTTCGGCTCCTGACCAGCAAAGCTGGCCAGTC
>ENA-ORNK01000379-ORNK01000379.1-human-gut-metagenome-genome-assembly--contig:-NODE-379-length-62763-cov-6.738056_pt1 | contig 62763 bp, 44 predicted proteins | sample MGYA00242115_ERZ509022 | MGnify/ENA primary metagenome ERZ509022 (study PRJEB26280, sample SAMEA2338690) | human gut metagenome | biome: human gut; feature: human-associated habitat; material: faeces...
GTGCCAAACCTCCCCGTCGATGTGAACTCTTGGGGGAGATAAGCCTGTTATCCCCGAGGTAACTTTTATCCGTTAAGCGACGGCAATTCCATTCTCTACCGCCGGATCACTAAGTCCTACTTTCGTATCTGCTCGACTTGTTGGTCTCGCAGTCAAGCTCCCTTATGCCTTTATACTCTGTGAATGGTTTCCAACCATCCTGAGGGAACCTTTGAACGCCTCCGTTACTCTTTAGGAGGCGACCGCCCCAGTCAAACTGTCCAGCTGACAATGTCCGCCACCGCGACTTAGCGCATAGCGTTAGAAGTCCAGTAACAAAAGGGTGGTATCCCAACGTCGACTCCGCGGCTGCCGAAGCAACCGTTTCTTAGTCTCCCACCTATCCTGTGCATTCATTACCGAAATTCAATATCAACTTACAGTAAAGCTCTACGGGGTCTCTCCGTCCAGTCGCAGGTAATATGCATCTTCACATATACTACAATTTCGCCGGGTCCATGGTTGAGACAGCGCCCAAATCGTTACGCCATTCATGCGGGTCAGAACTTACCTGACAAGGAATTTCGCTACCTTAGGACCGTTATAGTTACGGCCGCCGTTCACTGGGGCTTAAGTTCTAAGCTTCGGGTTTCCCCTAACTCTTCCCCTTGACCTTCCAGCACCGGGCAGGCGTCAGCCCCTATACTTCAGCTTGCGCTTTTGCAGAGACCTGTGTTTTAGATAAACAGTCGCTTGGGCCTTTTCACTGCGACCTATCGCTAGGCTCCCCTTCTCCCTAAGTTACGGGGTCATTTTGCCGAGTTCCTTAACCAATGGTTATCCCGTTCGTCTTGCAATTCTCTTGCCGCCTACCTGTGTCGGTTTGCGGTACGGGCGCCTCAATATCTACCTTAGCAGTTTTTCTCGCCAGCGTGAATTCATCGGCTTCGTTACTAGTTTTCACTCCCCGTCATCACCCAGCCTCATGACACGCGTACTTCACTACGTGCCGGCCTCATGATTTGGCCACGGCTTTCCATCCCCGTGGTCCGACTATCCTCCTGTGTCCCTGCTTCGAACTATTGCGACGGTACGGGAATATCTACCCGTTGTCCATCATCTACGCCTTTCGGCCTCGACTTAGGTCCCGACTTACCCTGGGCGGACGAACCTTCCCCAGGAAACCTTAGGCTTTCGACGGAAAAGTTTCTCACTTCTCTCTCGCTACTCATGCCGGCATTCTCTCTTGTATGCAGTCCACCGCCCCTTCCGATACGGCTTCTGCCCGCATACATTGCTCCTCTACCAATTGTTCTTCACAATTCCTAAGCTTCGGTGTAAGGTTTTAGCCCCGGTAATCTTCGGCGCAGCGTCACTCGACCAGTGAGCTATTACGCACTCTTTGAATGTGTGGCTGCTTCTAAGCCAACATCCTGGTTGTCTGTGCAACGCCACATCCTTTACCACTTAACCTTAACTTCGGGACCTTAGCTGTAGATCTGGGCTGTTTCCCTTTTGACGACGAAACTTATCTCACGCCGTCTGACTCCCAACTATAAGTATTCGGTATTCGCAGTTTGATAAGGTTCGGTAACCCGTGAAGGCCCCTAGCCCATTCAGTGCTCTACCCCCGATACTCTCCACGTTGAGGCTAGCCCTAAAGCTATTTCGAGGAGAACCAGCTATATCCGGATTCGATTGGAATTTCTCCGCTAACCACAAGTCATCCGCCACTATTTCAACAGGGGTCGGTTCGGACCTCCACAAAATTTTACTTCTGCTTCATCCTGCTCATGGTTAGGTCATCCGGTTTCGGGTCTACGACATGCTACTATTCCGCCCACTTCAGACTCGCTTTCGCTTCGGCTCCGGTACTCTATACCTTAACCTCGCAACACATCGTAACTCGCCGGCCCGTTCTACAAAAAGTACGAGGTTACGCTTGTTCTTGCGAACGTTGCGCTCCCTCTGCTTGTAAGCATACGGTTTCAGGTTCTCTTTCACTCCCCTCCCGGGGTGCTTTTCACCTTTCCCTCACGGTACTATACTCTATCGGTCATCAGGTCGTATTTAGCCTTAGGAGATGGGCCTCCCGCGTTCCCACCGAATTTCTCGTGCTCGATGGTACTCTGGATACTCACTATATTAAACTCAGTTTCGACTACGCGGATTTTACGCTCTTCGTCGGCACTTTCCAATGCTCTTCGTCTACTTCATCCAATACGTTTCGTGAGTCCGAACCCCTCACGTATTTCTACATGAGGTTTAGGCTCTTACCCTTTCGCTCGCCACTACTCAGGTAATCGTTGTTTTACTTTCTCTTCCTCCGGGTACTTAGATGTTTCAGTTCCCCGGGTTCCCCTCCGTACACTATCTATTCATCTACGGATACCTTATATCTCTATAAGGTGCGTTCCCGCATTCGGATATCTGCGGATCAATGCTCATTTGCAGCTCCCCGCAGCTTTTCGCAGCTTGTCACGTCCTTCTTCGGCGCCTGATGCCAAGGCATCCACCATACGCTCTTATTAGCTTAATCTCAGTTCGTTCGGCTTCCTTCTTTCAAAGTCAGCCTCTTTTTCCGCTTGGTTTCTTTTCTTGACCAGTTCTTTTCAAGTTAATTACAAGACATTCTCTCAAATATATCTTAGTAGTACGTATATGATACATATACTCTTTACTCTGTTATATTTTCCTGTGTGTCTTTTCGTTTTATATGCAGTTGTCAATGTGCGTCTTGGCTTTCAAAAGAGTCTAAAAAAGGCATAACCGTAAACTCGCTTTATTTAAGCTATCTTTACTTTTATGCCAGCGGTATCTTCTTTTATCTCAATACTTGGTCTCTTTCTCTGCCCTGCCCCTCGCTCGGGACAGCCTACATATATTACCATATCCCTTTATCCCCTGTCAACTCTTTTTATCTACTTTTTTTAAATTTTTTTTATTAAGTGATTTATATTAAAATTTCGCGGCCGTCATGTCGCTGCGGCTTGGAATAAAAACGCGGCGGACAAATTTCGCCGCATAAAAACTATTTTATATAAGACTATTATCTTTGCCTGAATAAAAGCAAACAGCGGAAAAAGTTTTAATCATAAAAAGCGTTACAGCTTACCTTACCGCAAATACACCACGCGGCTTACTTCCCCACGCGAAGGATTCAGGATAAAAACCATAAACTGCATTATATTGTTTGTCGCACGACGAAACGGATTGCTTTTATAATCTCAGTTCGCTACTTTAAACTTTAATTTGAACGTAACCTTTGTTAAATAAAAAAACACACTACATTTCACTTTTGAGGAAGTATAGTGTGTTTTGTTTTAGATCGAAAGCTAGAAATGCGACACTGATAATCGCCGTTTCAGTCTTTTATAAATTCAACAACGTCTTCTGTTTTGCAATCAAGGTATGCACAAATTCTGTCAAGCGTTTTCATTTCAATGTTTTGGTTTGCTTTTAATCTGCGAACCGTTTTGCTGTCAATACCGCATTCTTCCCTAAGCCTGTATGTGGAAACGCCTTTTTTTCCATCGTTAAAAATAATCTGTCGAATTTAAACATTTTAACCCCCGAGTGTTTGCAATTTATAATATGGGAATTATAATCATTTTTTAAGGGTATACAATCCGCCACTTTAACAAAGGTCGTGAAACTTTTATGGAATTATGGATAGAAAAATCCGCAAGTCAGTCAGGCTAATGCAACTTATACGCGGAAAAGTTTTGCATTATTAAACATAAGGTGAATTTATTCGGCAAGCGTGCAGGCGTGAAATTCGCCGTCGTACCACAAAAACGAATTTGCCGAATTTTCTTTGGGAAGCGAAACTGAACCCGGATTAAGCAATAATATACCGTCCTTTTCCGTGCAGACAGGAACGTGAGTATGCCCCTGCAAAAAGACCGCGCCAAAAGGAAGAGGCGGCAGATTATCGAACGAAAATCCGTGCCCGTGCGTACAGAACCAGGTTTTGCCGTCAACGAAAAGCTGAACATCTTTACAGAGCGGAAACTCGGAAATCATGCAGTCGACATCTGCGTCGCAGTTGCCGCGCACCGCAATAATCTTATCTTTATTCCCGTTAAGAAGCTCCGCCACTTTCATGGGCGCATAACCTTTGGGCAGCGGATTTCTGGGACCGTGATAATAAAGGTCGCCCAAAAGCAGTATTTTGTCTGCTTTTCTTTTGTCCGCTTCTTCGATGAGCGCACGCGTATAAAATTCCGAACCGTGCAAATCTGATGCAATCAAAATCTTCATGTTTTAATGATATTCCTTTTTTGATTTTGTAAATATTCAGGCTTATGCTTAAAAATTTCTTTTGTTTAATGCTGCGATAGAAAACGTGAAACTACGGTTAATTACGGACTTAAAATATTATTTTTAAGACATTAAGCGTTATAGCCGATTAAAAATTATTTTAAAGTTAACGGCATAAGCGTAGTAACCCGAAGTCATTTTTACTCTTCGTCGGGATAAGGAGTGAAACTCACGTCATACTGTCCGCCCTGAGCGAGCGCGCTTATACGCACGCTTAACCCCAAAGGCGAACTTACGTCCACCGTGAATGTGCCCGCCGAATAAGTGACGCTGTATTTGGTAAGATACAATTCTGCCGAGCCGTCCTTCGCCGCAATTCGGAAAACGGGAATTTTCCCGTCAGCTTTGAAAACGCAGTCAAGACGGTACTCGTCGCCGTATTCGTCGGACAATGTATAGACGGAATTCATACCCGAAAGCACCGACAAATCCCATGCGGGAGCGGGAACGGCGGGACGAGTTTGACAAATAACCCCTTCACGGTAAAAACCGATTCTACCGCTTTGAAGAACCGCGGTATAGCATTTTACGCCCGCATCCTCCGCAACTTCAAACGTCAGTTCATGTAAACCCGAGCTGTTTAACGATACCTTGACTTCAGACGCTTCTTCTCCGTCGACGGTCACAAAAGGCTGAAATTCGGCGTTGACGGAATCGGTTGCGGCGCCTACAACCACGGTTTTAACTGCCGATTTCCCCGCTTCTTCTATCGTCACGCTGTAAGTCCCCATAAAACAGTTGGGGTCGATTTCCGGCTTAAAATATTCGCCTACCGTCTCGCCGTCTTCCGAAAGCGTAACGTTGCCGTTTTCAAAAACCGCGGTAAAAGTATAAGCGGACGCACCGAATCCGCAACTAATCGAAGCTGTCACAGTGTTGCCGTCCACAGACACCGAGTCGAACGTTTCGGGATCGCCGTAATATTCGTCAAGACTTTCGCCGTAATTGTAAAGGAACGTAAAATCGGGCAAAACCTTGAATACCGGAACGTAATCGGACGAAAAATAATCGCCTATCGCTTCAAGTTTGCTTAGGGCTGAAGTGCGGATATAAGTTCCTTTTACCGATTGCAGGCTTTGTTTGTCTTCGGCGCAATAAATAAGCGTTTCGAACATTGCTCCGTCCGAGTATGTGACAGCCGTAACAACAAAGACTCCTTTGGCGTCTTTTGACAAAGAGTATTCACATATATTTGTTTCGGTAGCGTCGCCCGTAAGCGAAAAATCAGCCTCGGTGATGCTGAGGGTCCCGTCGGCGGCAAAACTTATGCTTTCGTCGATAACTGCCCCTTTCAGCACAAACGAAGAGTTGAGAATTTCCGAAAATTCCTCCGTGGAAACGAACGAACGTTTTTCGCCGTCGGAAAGATTTTCAAGCACAACGTAAGGCATCTCGAAGTATCTGTACAAAGCAAAGCGTTTTCCTTGCGCCTCAAACAATAATGCTGTATGTTCCGCTGCAGCTTCCGCATTTATATAATAACCGTATTCGAACGGATAGGGCGCGCCGTTGTATAAAATCCGACTGCTGTCAAAATCCAAAGAAACGGTAACGGGATTAGTTCCGCCCGTCGTATAAAGGTCGCTTTCGGAATTAAGACCTGCTTTAAGAGAAGTTTTCAGTTTTTCCGTAGCGTCAGCCGAATAAAACGCCCGCGAAACAATGTAACTCTCTTCGCTTTTTTCAATTAACGCCAACACGCCCTCTTCTGCCCAGACGAGGTAAAAACCCTCTTCCGCACAAAGCGCCGCGATGCCGATATCCTCAAGTCCCGAGGGCTCGTTTAACGACCTTTCAAAATCGGGCAATGCGGTAAAAAATGCGTTTTTCACAACTCCGTCAAGCGTAACGGAATAATCGCCGCCCACCGTTAAAGCGCCGTAATTTCCTTTAAATGAGTCGGCAACCGCCTTGGAAACGCAGTAAAAGCCCTTATCGGTCTTTAAGTCCGCAACTGCGATAACTCCTTTACCGTAGCCGACGGGGTAAAGTCCGTAAGTCACGTCATCCGCCGTGAAAGAAAACACTACGGCGTTTTCCTTGACCGTACCTTTAATCTCATATCTTTCGCCGCCGATATAAACGTTTTCGCCGTCTACGGTGAAATTAACTGCGCCCACCCATTCTCCCGTAAGCGACGTCAAATCCGCTTTAACGGCATTTTCGGGCTCATTTGTGCCGTACAGAACGGCGCCGTCAGTCGAATAGACGAGAAAACATTCTTCTTTGTCAGCGATAAAACGGATACATGAACCGTATTCGCAGGTCGTAACGTTGTAATTAAAAGTTTTACCTTCCACACTTACGGTTTTGGCGGAAGTATCGAGTTTAATGTTCCTGCCGCTTTGCGTCACGTAAAAATCATAGAAAGCGACGTCCGCGGGAATATATACGAGATTTTCGTCGGGAGCGGTGACAAAACCGTTTTCGCCCACAACGTAAACTATATTTGCGCTGCTTACGAATTGCACAACAGGTTTAACTCCGTCGAAAACCAGCCGAGTCTTTGCCGTGTAACGCAAATCCTCATCGTAAAGAGAACCGTCCGCATTGATAAGAGTCCAGCCGAAATTACCGTCCGTATCTGTTTTCTGAATAAAAAGAGTATATATATCCGAGTCCTCGTCCTCTATTGTCCAAAGCCCGTTGAACCGCGCGTCATAAGGCATAAATTCGGTTTCGGTTCCGTCGGACAGGGATTTAAGTATAAGTCTGCCGTCCTTGTTAAGCGAAAAAGTATAAGCCGCGCCGTCTATAACCGCATTAAGCACGGTTTCCGCGCCCTCGCCCGAAGCGTCGGTAAGATAGAACTCCTCCGCGCCCGTAAGCGTCATGTCGCTGAGGTCCAGAGTTTTGTCCGCGCTTACCCACTTGCCGTTAAACGCACCCGCCGTCGCCAAGGGAGCAGTCACCGCGGTAAGAGCTGTGTCTTTTTCCACCGTGAATGTATAACTTACGTCGCTTGATACGTTTACGCCGTCCGTAAACCAGCCGACGAATTTCTCGCCCGCACCGACGTCAGCGGTCACGGTAACGGACGCACCCGCGGGGAAAGTCCCGCCGCCAGTGCCGCCCGAAACCGTAACGGTAAAAATTTCGGTTTCCGGGGTGCAAGCGCAAAACGCCCAGAACGAAAGCGACAGCGCCGCGATTAAAAGGACTGTTTTTATTTTCTTCAGCATGGTATTAACTCCTTTTCGGGTAAATGACATAAAACAATTTTGCGCCCTCTTTTTATAGTGTGTAAAAAGTATAAACGGAATAAACCCGCTGCGTCTTAAATACGACAAAACGGGCGGATTTATTCCGTCCGTTCCGCCGACTTAAGCGCGTAATCGGTCTTATTTTGCCTCTATACCGAGAGAGGAAAGAAATTTTTCAAAAGCCGCGACGCCCGCCTCGTCCTTTTTGAATACAGCGGTGTTGTCGAGAATACATTCGCAGACGCGGTTAACCTCGTCTTTGACGTTAAGTTCGGCTTCTTTAGGCGTGCATTTGGGATTTTCCTTCATAAGTTTTTCAATCATGTCGGCATGCACTTTCATGTCGTCGGCAAGTTTTTCACGCGAATATTTGACTTCACGGGTCAAATACTGCTGGACTTCCGCAAGCTGACGGTCCAGTCTGCCGGGAAGAATAAACAATCCCATAGCCTCAATAAGCCCTATCGACTCGGACTTAATGTTCTGATATTCCGGGTGGACGTGATATATGCCGTCAGGGAATTGTTCGGACGTGCAGTTGTTGCGTAAAATAAGCTCCACAATGTACTTGCCGTCGTTTGATTTTCTTGCGATAGGCGTCACGGCGTTATGCTGACCGTTTTCGTCGGCGCCGATGATACCCACGCTTTCGTCCGAGTAAGCCTTCCACGCAGATATGATTTTGCCGGCGTACTCGACAAGCATTTTCTTGTTGGTGCTTTCAAGGCGAATAACGGAATTGTACCAATCCACGATTCCCGTATCGATATAGGGATATTCGGCGGACTTAAAGCGTTTTAAATAAGGAGCCTTGTGCATGGGCAGCTGTTTAAGTCCCGCCTGGAAGTGGTCGTGCGTGAGTATGGAGCCGCCCACGATGGGAAGCGCGGCGTTGCAGCCGATGAAATACGAAGGATTGTAATCGACAAAGTCCAAAAGTTTTTGCACGGTGGAAGTATCCACTTTCATGGGAGTATGCTCGGAGTTTATCGCTATACCGTGCTGATTGAAATAGGAATAGGGCGAAAACTGCCAGAACCACTCCTCCCCGCCCAAGGTAAGCGGAATAGTGCGCAAGGTCTGGCGGAACACTCCGTGACCCGCATATCCCTCGTTTTCCTTACAAATCATGCAAGGCGGATAAGAGGTGTTTTTCTGCTTAAGCAGTTTTGCGGTATCCTTATTGTTCTTTTCGGGACGCGAAAGATTAATGGTGATTTCGATTTTGCCTTTAGTGGACTTTGCTTCCCAATGCTTGTTTTTGGCGATTTTGGTTTGCTTTACGTAATCGTTTTTAATCGAGTAATCGTACAGCCAGTCAAACGCTTTTGCGGGCGAAGTAGAGTGAAGACTTTCAAACATATCGACGATTTCGCTGGGCTTAAGGCTGACGGTATCCATGATTTTGTCGGCAAATTCTTCCCTTCCGTCCTCGGTGATAATGCCGTTTTCGACTGCGTAGTCCACAATGGGATTGAGCACCGCGTCGGGACAGGTCATTTCTTCTATTGCGTCAACGTCCGTTTCGTACTGCACGTAATCTTCAAGCTTAAGGCTTTGCATAAGCTTATTGCGCACATAGATAACGTCCAGATCGTCAAGAAGCAGATGCGACTGGGCATACTGCAAAAGATTTTCGATGCAGGAATAGATAATCATATTATTTGTCTCCTTTTATATGGAATAAATTTACTTGTTCAGCGTGGAGCGACCACATTGACGTGACGCTCTATCTCGAAAAACTTCCACGGCGTTTTATCGAGCGGCGGATAAGCCACGAAAACCATGGGAAGCTTGGTTACAGGATGATAAAACCTTAATTCGTACGCCCACAGCGCAAGGTTGTGACCTTTTGCCAGCGTATCGCCGCCGTAGCGCACGTCGCCGAATATAGGCGTGCCGATATGCTGCATCTGAACGCGCGCCTGATGCGACCTGCCCGTAAGCAGCTTGATGTCCACAAGCGTAAGCTTAGGCGTGGTCTCCAGAACTTTGTAAACGAGTTCCGCTCTTTTTGCGCCCTCTATGGCGGCGGGCACTACTTTCACGGTATTGTTTTTCTCGTCTTTAAATAGATAATCGGAAAGCCTTGCCTGACGGTCGCGCGGAGTACCCACCACTACCGCGAGATAGCGTTTTTCAAAACTGCCGTCCTTTATCTGCTCCGACAGTCTTGCGGCGGCCTTGCTTGTTTTAGCAAAAACCATAACTCCGCCGGTGGGTCTGTCCAGTCTGTGCACAAGCCCCGCAAACGCCTCGCCTTTTTTATCGTAAGTTTCCTTGATGTAATCCTTAACCATGGAAAGAAGATCCTTATCCCCCGTGGAATCGCCCTGAGAAGGAACGTTCTGGGGTTTAAGAACCACGATAAGGTGATTGTCCTCGTATAAAATTGTAAGTAAGTTGTCTGCCATTTGAATCCGAAACCGATTTATTTTTTTGTCCACAATCCGCTGCAACCGCAGGGAAGTTCCGTTTCTCCCATCGACTTGTCCGATACGGGCAAGGTAAGTTCGTATGCGTCCGCACTTCCTTTTTCGCCGTGCATGACAAGCGAAAGAATGTTTTTTATCACAGTGGGCTGAAGTCCCGTCGTATAACTGTTTATGAGGTAAAAAAGCGGCCTGTCAAGCACTTCGCGCACCAGCGAAGCAAGCTCGTAAAGACTGTCCTCAAGCTTCCACATTTCGCCCGAAGGTCCCCTGCCGTAGCTGGGCGGGTCCATAAGCACGGCGTTATATTTTTTTCCGCGCTTTATTTCGCGCAAAACGAACTTTTTACAGTCGTCCACGATGTAGCGTATTCCGTCCTCCGGAACGCCGCTTAACCGTGCGTTTTGCCTGCACCTTTCCACCATGCCTTTCGCCGCGTCCACGTGCGTGACGAACGCGCCGGAAGCTGCCAGCGCAACGCTTGCCCCGCCCGTGTAACCGAATAGGTTGAGTACGTTTACGCGCTCATGCGAATCTTTGCACATTCTGCCCGTTTTGTCCCAGTTGGCGGCTTGCTCGGGGAACAGTCCCGTATGCTTGAACCCCATGGGTTTTACCAGAAATTTGAGATTGCGCCACTCCACCGTCCACTCGGAAGGAAAAGGCCGAAGCACTTTCCATCTGCCGCCGCCGTCGGATGCGCGGTTATACACGGCGTTTAAGCCCTTGTAACTTTTAAGGTCGAACGGAGCTTTCCATATTGCCTGGGGGTCGGGGCGCAAAAGAAACACGTCTTTCCACCTTTCAAGTTTTTCGCCGTCGCCCGCCGCAATTATCTCGTAGTCCTGCCAGTCGTTTGCGGTCATATCTTGCTAACCTTTATACCTACGTTCTTGCCGTTGATATCCCATTCCTTGAAATCGTTGCAGCTTTTACCGCCTATAATCTCGTCGGCAAGGACGTCGGAAGCTATTTCCTGAATGTATTTGTTGAAAACTTTTTCTATTTCTTCGTCGCCGAAATAACGAATCCTGATATGATCGGTGACTTCGAATCCCGCCTCTTTACGCATCGTCTGAATTTTGGAAACGATTTCACGCATATAGCCTTCTTCAATCAGTTCTTTGTCTAAAGCAGTGTCAAGAATGACGGTCATGCCTTTGTCGGACTGAACGGAATAGCCTTCTTTACTCAGTACCGAAATAAGCAGGTCGTCTTTGGTAAGGTCTACTTTCTCGCCGTCGATATCGAAGGAATACGTATCGGATTCCTTTAATCCGTTTACAATCTTTTCAGCGTTGGCGGCAAGATACTGTCTGATTTTTCCTAAGCGCGAGCCGTATTTGGGTCCCAGTGTTTTAAGCTGAGGTTTGACCTCATAGGAAACGTATCCGCCCGCGTCCGCAGCGTACTCGATGTCTTTGACGTTAAGCTCGTCGCGGATGACGGAAAGAAGTTCGGAATCGAGATTTTCGGACTGACCGCCGCAAAGAATGATTTTCTTAAGCGGCTGACGGTTTTTGATTCCCGATAAGTTACGCGCCGCACGCCCCAGGATAGCGGCGTTTTCGGCAACCGTCATGCCCGCTTCGAGAGCTTTGTCGATATATTTTTCGTTGCACGCGGGGAAAGACGCGAGATGCACCGATTCGGGCGCGTCGGGGAAAACCGACACCACGATGTTGCGGTATATTTCCTCCGCCATGAAAGGAATAAACGGCGCGGTAAGTCGCGACAGAGTTTCGAGAACCGTGAACAGCGTCATGTAAGCCGCTTTCTTGTCCTCGGTCATGTCGCTGCCCCAGAAGCGCTCGCGGCATCTTCTGACGTACCAGTTGCTGAGCGCGTCGGTAAAATCGCTTATCGCCCTTGCGCTTTCGGTAATCTTGTAATTTTCCAGCGAGTCGTCCACAAAAGCCACAAGCGAATTGAGCGAAGACAAAATCCACTTGTCCATCATGTTAAGCCGGCAATCGTCAAGCGAATATTTCGACGGGTCGAACTTATCGATTTCGGCGTAAAGAACGTAGAAAGAATAAGTGTTGAACAAAGTTCCCAAAAATTTACGCTGGACTTCGCTTACAGCTTCATCGTAGAATCGCGAAGGTATCCAGGGACTGGAATTGGTGTAGAAATACCATCTTACGGCGTCCGCACCCTGTTTGTCGAGTACAGACCACGGGTCGACGACGTTGCCCTTGTGCTTGCTCATTTTGATGCCGTTCTTGTCATTGACGTGGCCTAAAACTATGCAGTTTTCAAACGGCGCTTTGTCAAACAAAAGCGTGGAAATGGCAAGCAAAGTATAGAACCAGCCGCGCGTCTGGTCGACCGCCTCGGAAATAAACCGGGCGGGGAAAGTCTTTTCGAATTTATCCTTGTTTTCAAACGGATAATGCAGCTGAGCAAAGGGCATGGAACCGGAGTCGTACCAGCAGTCGATGACTTCGGGCGTGCGGTGCATTGTTTTGCCGCACTTGGGACATTTTATCGTAACCGCGTCGACGTAGGGCTTATGAAGTTCTATGTCGCCCGTAAGTCCGCCCTTTTCCTTAAGCTCGGCTTTAGAGCCTATTGCCAAAGTTTCGCCGCACTCGTCGCAAACCCATATCGGAAGCGGAGTACCCCAGTATCTTTCGCGCGACAGTCCCCAATCGATGACGTTTTCGAGGAAGTTGCCCATTCTGCCCTTTCCGATGGATTCGGGCATCCAGTTGACGGACGCGTTGTTTTTCATAAGCTGTTCCCTTACTTTGGTCATGGAAATAAACCAGGTGGAACGCGCGTAATAAAGAAGCGGCGTATCGCAGCGCCAGCAGAAAGGATAGCTGTGAGTAAACATTATTTCCTTGAAAAGCAGGCCGCGTGACTTAAGGTCCTTAAGGATAAGCTTGTCGGCGTCCTTACAGAAAGTACCCTCGAAGGGCGCGCCTTTGCTCATTTTGCCGCGCTCGTCCACCATCTGGACGAAAGGAAGGTCGTTTTGTCTGCCTATTCTGGCGTCATCCTCGCCGAACGCGGGCGCGATATGCACGACGCCCGTGCCGTCGTCAAGCGTAACGTAACCGTCGGTCACCACATAATGCGATTTCTTGGGGCCGTTGTAGTTTGCGTAAAGAGGCTCGTATTCGGTACCTGCGAAATCCGCGCCTTTTCTGACGGACAAAACGGTATACTCGCCCTCCTTGAAATATTCGGGGATGCGTTTTTCCGCCATGATGTATTTTTTACCGTCGCTTTCCACGGTTGCGTAATCAAACGTAGATCCCATACACAGCGCAACGTTTGAGGGAAGCGTCCACGGCGTGGTCGTCCAGGCGACAATATAGGTATCCGCCTGTCCCTTGACTTTAAAGGACACCGCGGCGGACTTTTCCTCCACGTCCTTGTATCCCTGCGCCACTTCGTGCGAAGAAAGCGCCGTTCCGCAGCGCGGGCAATACGGTACTATTTTGTGCCCTTTGTAAATCAGCCCGCGGTCGAATATGTTTTTAAGCGACCACCAGACGGACTCGATATAAGTGTCATTGTAAGTGATGTAAGGGTGCTCCATATCCACCCAATAACCCACTCTGTCGGACATTTTTTCCCATTCCGACTTATATTTCCAAACGCTTTCCTTGCACTTTTTTATAAAAGGCTCGATACCGTACTTCTCGATATCCTGTTTGCCGTCCATGCCAAGCTGCTTTTCCACTTCAAGCTCCACGGGAAGCCCGTGAGTGTCCCAGCCGGCTATACGCGTGGCGTGATATCCTTTCATGGTTTTAAAGCGCGGAATAATGTCTTTCATTACGCGCGTAATAATATGTCCTATGTGCGGTTTGCCGTTTGCCGTCGGCGGACCGTCGTAAAAGGAAAACTCCTCGCCGTCTTTGGTTTTTTCCAGAGTCTTTTCGAAAATTTTGTTTTTCTTCCAGAAATCGAGAACCTCAAGCTCTCTTCCCACGAAATTCATATCCGGATTGATTTTCTTATACATAACAAACTCCTCTTACGGTATGACGAAAAAATATATGGACGCAAAATGCAATATCGAGCCGGCAAGCACGAAAAAATGCCAAATCGCGTGATTGTACGGTATAGACTTTATTCTGTAAAAAATTATGCCCAGGGTATAAATCACGCCGCCGCCTATCAGCAGAAAGAACGCAGGCAGATTGGCGACCAGCAAATCAATGCGTATTACGCACGCCCAGCCCATGACGACGTAAGAAATAAGGCAGTAAACTTTGAACTTGTTTACGTCGATTGCGTTAAACACGCAGGAAAGCACCGCAAACCCGAGCACCACGCTTGCAAGCACAATCGCCCACACTTTGTTTTGCGCGTACATGTCTATCAGCATAAAGGGCGCGTAAGTACCCGCTATCAGAAGCGCGATTGAGCAGTGGTCGAGACGGCGGAACACCGCGCGGCGGCGCTTTCCGACCGGCTGCCAATGATAAAGCGTACTCATAATATAAAGAATCAAAAGAGAGAAAGAATACAGGCATACCGACACAATCGCAAGCGCGCCGAGTCCGGACAAACACACCTTGATTATCATCAGCACCGACCCGATAAGCGCAAGACCCGCGCCCGCAAGATGACTGATGCGGTTAATCCACTCCTCGCTTTTGGAATAAACTATCTGGTTTGCCGCCCGTTTTTCGCGTTTTCTTATTTCTTTTTCGGTAAGCGCAATGTTATTCGCGGCTGCCGTATCCGAACCGTCGTCCGTTAAGGAAGACGCCGTATTATTATTATTCAGTTTATCGTTATCCATGGCAAATTCTTCCCGAGTCAATGATAAATTCTAAATCTGCACCGACGGAATAAAGCCCGACAAAAAACGACTTTCCGTCATTTAAGATATTGAGAGAAGAACGAATACGCTCTCCTCTCAACGCTGTTTGCAAAAAAACTGTGCATCCGCCTTTGATACGTCAAGCCGAAGCGTTCTTCCGACAGTTAACTCCTCCAAAGCTACCTCGTGGCACACGTTATGGTCCGCTTAGTGCTGCTGCGTCCCCGCCCTGACACGGTTCACGGTATAACATTGCACAAGACCTTGGTATCAACGTCACTTATACGGCAACTGCCTTCCACAAGTCGCACCGCGGGCGGCATTCAGCCCTACTGTAGCGGATTGTAGGTACAGGGCACCGCTGGCTCCCCGCTTAGCACAGTATCGTTATTATACAATATCGTTGCGATTAAATCAAGCGGATTGCACGATTTTTACGTTTTTTAACTTTTTTATCCCTGTTTCCGCACGGTAAAAATTGCCGAAAACCCGCGCCGACAATTTCCGACACGGGTTTTTCTTTTACTTGTTTGACTTGTATACTTTAAGCGGGTCGATATCCAGCATGGGCAAAAGCCGCATTATAGTTACTCTTCTGCGCATATAGACATGATACCTTATGCCTTCGTCGAAAAGCTCGCGGTCCACGGCGATTTCTTCGGGCGTGGTCACCGCGTGCGCCGCGGCGTAAAGCTTTTTAAGCGTTTCCGTAGAGGGAATTTCCTCCTCGATTATCTTCCTTATCTCGTCCCATTTTTCCTCTATGAGGCGGGGCGGAATTTCGTTTACTATGGTATCGGGAAGGTTAAGCTTCATCATATCGGGCGTAAGCGCAGGACCGTAATGAGACTGAATATCCTGCCAGTCGGGCGTTTCCTTGTGCGCGCTTACCTTTTCGATTCGGCTAAGCTTATGGTAAATATCGGCGACCACCAGTGTGGCTACGCCCACTTTCTTGCCGTGAAAATCCGAAATCACGCCTTTTTCCAGCTTTTTGCACTCCCAATAGTGGGAAATAATATGTTCGGTGCCCGAAGCGGGTCGCGTGCATTTTGCAAGCTGCATGGCTATGCCCGTAAGCACAAGCGTTTCCATGACGGCTGCCGCCGCCTCCTCGTCGCGCACGGAAACCTTATCCGCAAGCGCCGCCATTTTCGCGACCGCATTACGCACGAAAGAGGCAACGCGCTCGCAGTAATAATCGCCGTGGACAAGGTTAGCCACGCGCCAGTCCGCAATGGCGATGTATTTTGCCATGACGTCGCCGAATCCCGCCGCCTTAAGCTCGGTAGGCGAATCGGCAAGGATTTTAGTGTCCGCGATTATAATGCGCGGCTGACGGCACGGGTATGAGAGTTTAAAGTTACCCTTTGTGATGGGCGCGCTGTCGGAAGCGAATCCGTCCATTGACGGCGCGGTCGCAAAAATCGCAAACTGCTTACCGGCGCGGTAAGAAGAAAGTCTGCAGATATCGTTTACCGACCCGGTACCTACGGACAGACAGCCGTCCACGCGCGCCAGAAGTTTTTCGAGTTCCTCCACCTCGCGCATATCGGCGACTTTCATGTCGTCGTAAACGCGCAGTTCCACGGTAAATCCCTCGCTTAAAAGCTGCTCGTAAAGTCCTTTGGTAACCCTGAAAGAATTGACGTCCGCCACCATAAGGATTTTTTTCGGAAAATTGTAACGCTTTAAAATTTCGCCTGTTTTATCGATTATGCCGCTGCCTATTTCCAGTGCTTCAAGGTCGAAATCGTGCTTGTGTCCGCACTCGCAGTCCGCCATCATATCGCGTAATTTCTGTAAATCCATAATATGTCGTCTCCTTTTAGGTAATTTAAAAATCGCGGCGCGCAAAAACAGGTTTTGCAATTACCGCGACTCATAAAACTCTTATGCAATAATCGTAAAATATATAATATTCAACTGACAATATTTTATCACTTTATCCGATTTATTGTCAACAATGCAAAAGCCGCGCAAAACATTATAATCAAAAAAATTAAATATCTTGCGTCGTTTTTAAACGCAACCGAACGCCGTCTTCAGCGTTTTTCGGTCAATGCTGCTCCTGCGACTGTTCTTCCGAAGAAGAATTGGCGGCGATACGGTTTTTAAGCTCGTCAAGTGCGCTGAAACCCATGGTTTTAAGCCTGTGGTTGCGCGCGGCAACCTCCAGAATAACCGAAAGGTTTCTTCCCGGCTTTACGGGTATGACGTACATGGGAAGCTCGGTTTCCAGAAGCGTATAGTAATTTACTTCGTCTCCCAGACGGTCGTATTGCTTGTTTTCGTCCCACCTTTCCAGCTTTACAACAAGGTCGACGACCTTGGTTTCGCGTATTGCGCCTGCGCCGTACATCGCGCGTATATCTATAAGTCCGATGCCGCGAAGCTCCATAAAATGTCTGATGTTGGCAGGACAAGTCCCCACGAGTTTGTCGGATATGCGCTTTACGCAAACAGCATCGTCCGCGACCAGTCTGTGCCCGCGCTGAATAAGCTCCAATGCGGTTTCGGATTTACCGATGCTGGAGTTGCCGATGATAAGCACGCCCACGCCGAAAAGGTCCACCAGAACGCCGTGTATGGTTTCGGTGGGGGCAAGAAGTTCGTTGAGATAAATACTCAATTCGTTTACGAACGCAGTCGTGCGCAACGAAGAACGGAAGATATTCCGACCGTATTTTTCCGCCGCCGCCATAAGCTCCGGCACGGGTTCCAGAACGGTGGTGAGCACAAGGCAGGGAAAGTCGAATTTACAAAGATTTTCGCACGCGACGACGCGCTCGGAAGCGGACTTGTGCTTAAGATAAGACATCTCCTGCTCCCCGATTACCTGGACGCGCTCGGCGGAAAAATGCTCGTAATATCCCGCAAGCTGAAGCCCGGGACGGTTGACGTTGAAAGTCGCTATGTGCATGGTGCGTTTTTTGCCCCGATGCAGAATTTCAAGGTTAAGACGGTCGGCAAAATCCTTGATTTTTACGTCGGTTTCGTTTTCCTGAAGCTCGGTTAATTTAAGTTTAGCCATATTTCATTCCCCGCAAAATTTATTTATGATTTCAGCCACGGCGTCCTCGTCGTTGCTTACCGTGACGTAATCCGCCGCCTTCTTTACTTCCTCCCGCGCGTTGGCGACCGCTATTCCCAGTCCCGCAGCCTTAAGCATGGAAACGTCGTTCTGGTGGTCGCCCATCGCTATGGTTTTTTCCATGGGTACGTTTAAAAGAGCCGCCACTTTCCTGAGTGCTTCGCCTTTGCCGCCGTTCTTACTTACGAAATCGATGAAATTATCGCTTGAGTACTGAAACTGCACGTCATTTATGACCAGCTTTTCGTATTCCGCACGCACTTCATCAAGTTTATCCGCAGGAGCCACCGCCATAGCTTTTACCACTTTAAGGTCGGGGTGACTTTTAATGTACTTACACAAATCCCCCACTACTTTAAGAGGAACGGACGTAATCCTTCGGTACTCCCGGTTAATTTCGTTTTCCTCTTCCACATACACCCAGTCGGGGTCGTAAAAGTGAGTATATACGCCAAGACGCTTGCCAAGTTCCATTATCTTATAAACGGAATCGGGAGAAATATAATTGCAGTAAAGCAGGTTGCCCGACGTGTCGGCAATATGCGTCCCCTGAAAACCTGCTACGGCAATGCGCTGTTTACCTATCCCGAGATAATCTAGCCAGCCGTCCATGGAGCGCGACATTCTTCCCGTACAGATAACGAAATTACCGCCGCGCGAAATATAGTCCTTTATCGCCTTTACGGACTTTTCGCCCACCGTAAAATCGTTTCTTAAAAGCGTGCCGTCGAAATCGCAGAATATCAGTTCGTATTTCATTAAAATGCTCCGAAAAAAAGTTTTACCGTATGATTATACAACCGCGGCGGATAAATATCAAGCTTTTTGTCCGTCGGGATTATTGTGAAAATAGTCGTATACGTTTTGCGCCGTGGCGGAATCTATCCCCTCTATGGCGGCAAGCGTCCGAGCGTCGGCGTTTTTTAGGTCCTCGTAATTTTCAAACGCCTTAAGTAAAATTGCGCGGCGTTTTTTGCCCACTCCGGGAATATCGTCCAGCTCCGAATAATATCTTTTGCCCCTTAGCTTTCGGTGATAAGTTATCGCAAAGCGGTGCGCCTCGTCGCGGACGCGCTGAAGCAGCCGCAGCGCGTAATTGTCTTTTTTCAGTACTATCGGGTCGGGGGAAAAAGGCGTAAAAATTTCCTCCTCGCGCTTTGCAAGCCCCACCATGGGAATGTCGTAACCCAAATAAGTCATGACTCCGTACGCGCTTGAAAGCTGACCTTTGCCGCCGTCGATTACGATAAGGTCGGGAAGATAGGAAAACTTGTCGTCGTTTGACGCGCGCTGAAGCCGCCTTTTGATTACTTCTTCCATACACTTGAAGTCGTCGGCGCCTTCCACGGTTTTTATTTTGTACTTGCGGTAATCCGACGGCGAAGATTTTCCGTCGATAAACACCGACTGGGACGCAACCTTGTCCACTCCGCTTATGTTGGATATGTCGTAGCACTCTATCCTGCGCGCGCTTTTTATTCCAAGTATTTTTTCAAGCTGTCTGACGGCGCCCAGAGTCATGTCCTTTTCCCGCTCAAGTTTTTCCGAGGATTTAACGAGGTAATCGGACGCGTTTGAATGGGCGGTTTTTACAAGCCTTGCCCTTGCGCCCTTTTTGGGAAAAGTAATGAGCGGCGGTTTACCCGTCAGCGTCCCGAGGTATTCCGAAAGCGCTTTCGTATCGAATTCCTCTTCAAGACAGATTTCCTGAGGCAACTCGTTATCCAAAGCGTAATACTGCCCCAGAAAAGTCGAAAACAGTTCTTCCGTCGTCATGGACGCGTCGTTTATGCGGTAATTTTTTACGCCCATCATTTTATTTCCGCGCACAAGCGCCACGGATACCACTCCGTATTCTCCGCTGCTGGCGTAAGCAAAAGCGTCAATGTCCGTGACGTTTCCGAGGTTTGCGACGGTGCGTTCGCGCAGTTTTTTAAGCATGGCAAGCTGATCGCGGTAAACTATCGCGCGCTCGAATTCCTCCCGCTCGACTGCGGCGTTCATACGCTCTTCGATAAGTTTTTCCGCCGTATCGTCGTAGCCCGACAAAAAGCGCATGACTTTTTGCACGGTTTCGCGGTACTCCTCTTTGCTTATAAAACCCATGCATGGCGCGCTGCAAAGCCCTATATGATAATTAAGGCATGCCCTGTCCTTTTTACCCATACGCTTGGGGCACGCGCGCATACAGTAAGCGCTTTTTATCACGCCCACGATGTCCCACACGTGAATACCGTTGAAAAACGGTCCGAAATAACGCGCCCCGTCGCGTTTGACTTTTCGCGTAACCTCTATCGTCGGATACTCCTGTTTAAGGTCGATTTTGATGTAAGGACTGTGCTTGTCGTCCTTTAAAAGAATATTGTAATGCGGTTTGTATTTTCTTATCAGATTGGCTTCAAGCGCAAGCGCGTCCTTTTCGGTAAGCGTTATCATGTACTCGAAGTCCGCGACGTTGTCCACCATCGCCTGCACTTTGGGAAGTTTGGGAGAATTATTGAAATACTGCCGCACTCTGTTTTTCAGAACCACGGCTTTACCGACGTAAATTATGTTTCCGCCCGCGTCGCGCATTATATACACGCCGCTGTTTTCGGGCAGATTTTTTAACTTTTCCTTAAGCGTCATAATTTTTGCTGCGTTCTCTCCCCGAACGTGATTAAATCATATTTCCTTACCCGCGGCGAAAGCGCAACCGCAGTAATTCTGTCTGTAAAGAGCAAGCTCTTCGGACAGCGTTATAGAACGGCGGTACCCGTCGCGTTTTTTAAAATCGGACGGAATCCACGTCACTCCCGTTTTTTCCTGCACCTTAAATCCAACGTTGTTGATTATCTCCGCGTTTTTATGCGGACTTACCGTAAGCGTGGTGCAAAACGCGTTCAGTCCCAGTTCCTTTGCCTTAAGCGCGGTCTTATAAAGCCGCAATTCAAAACACACGGGACAGCGCGCGCCGCCTTCCCTTTCCCCCTCAAGCCCCTTAACCGCGGAAATAAATTCGTTTTCGTCGTAAGGCTCGGCGATGACCTCGAGATTAAAATGCGCCGCAACCTTATAAAGTTCCCGCAATCTCCTGTCGTATTCCTCGCGAGGATAAATATTGGGGTTGCAGTAATAAAGTACGGGTTTAACCGATTTTACGACACGTTCCGCCACCGAAGTGCAGCAGGGTCCGCAACAGCAATGCAAAAGCAGTCCTCCGCTTCGGGCGCAAAACGCGTCGGTCAACCTGTCCGCTTCTTTACCGTTCATTTTTTGTCCTTTAACGCCGCTTCGATGTAATCCGCGATTTCACCCACGGTATTGAGTCTGGTCGCCGCCTCGTCGTCAACGGTTATGCCCGTTTCTTCCTCGAGGGTAAACAAAAGCTCCACCAACACGAGAGAATCGGCTTTCAGGTCTTTTTTAAGGTCTGTTTCGCGCGTGATGGAATTTTTATCCGCGTCGAGATATTGCGCAAGCATTGAAACCACTTTTTCGAACATTTTTATTTTCTCCTTAAAAACGGCTTTGTTCCGTCGTTTTTTATAAAATAAGCGAACCGCTTTCACCCCAAAACTCCAGCGCGCCGTCCGAATCCGCTTCTATTATCATTGCAGTCAACCCGGAAACCGACGAAGGAAGGGTTTTGCCGTTAAACTTATTATACTCGGCGCCCGTCACTGCGCTTAACCCCTCGCAAGACTTAAGCGTAACCATGCCGCCCGACCAGACAAACTCGACCCGTTTGTCGCCTTTAGAAAGCTTAACCGTGACTTCCTCGCGCGTTACGTTATCTTCGGTAACATAGCCGCGTGAAAACGAAACGTCGGGTCGTACGATTTCCGCTTTGTCGGACGAAACCGCCTTTTTGTAAAGCGCAAGAACTATTTCCGCGGGGGTGACGTAATTCATGTCCGCCACCACGGTAACGTTGCCCGCGCCGTCCACGCTGCTTTTGTGTCTTCCCACGCCCATGCCTATGACTTTGCCGCTTTCGTCGATTACGGGCGCGCCGCTGCTGCCGCCGTTAAGCGCGGCGGTAACGCGCAGTAACGGCTTGTAATATCCGCCGAAAAGCTCGATTTCTTCACTGACGCTGACTATTCCGTCGAACGCCGCTATTCCCCTGCCCATGGAATTACCCATGGCAATGACTTTTGTCCCCTCGGGAGAAATTCCGCTTCTTAACCCCTCAACAGAGTTTTCCGCGGGAGTTAAAAGGTTGCGCGCCTTGCAGCCGGGCTTTTGCACCCTGTAAAACGCCACGTCGAATTTGACGTCGTAACCTAAAAGCGTCACGTTTTCGGTGCCGCCGACGAAATTGTTTTCTCCGTTAAACTTAAACCGAACCGCCGCGGGGTCAGAGCCTGCTACATGATAACAGGTCGCTATATCCGCGCTTTCACCGTCGCATGAAATTACAAAGCCCGTACCGTAAGTGTTGCCCACGGCTATTTCCGTCACGTTATCGGCATACAGCGCGAAAATAGACGAAAAATCCGTTTCCGCCGGCGGCGGCGTAACTTCACCGTTGTCGCAAGCCGACAAAAGCGACACCGTTAAAGCGATAATAACCGATATTATAACGGCAAATATTCTGTTTTTGCGTTTTATGCACATATTGAAATTATATCACACCCGGGCAAAATTGTAAATATAATTATTATAGGCAGTCTGATTTTTTACATACGCCCGGCGCGTATGAATCAATCTACGGGAGTATAGTCATGGAAAATTGCGCTAACGGTAAAATCAGACTGCGCGGTGCCAAATTCGTGCTTTACAATGCGTGCGGACAGTCCGTCGCGTGCGGAGTGACCAACGACAACGGGGAAATCTGCTTCGATAATCTGCCTTTGGGCAAATACTATCTTAAGGAAGTGGAGGCTCCCTGCGGTTTTGAAAAAAGCGACGAGTACTGCGAAGTCGTCATTTGCGAAAACAAACGTCGCGAATGCGTGGAGTTTGTAAACGTAAAACTTACGGGCAGCATAAAAGTCGTAAAGTACGGAAAAAACTGCATCTGAAAGCAAGAACCGGCAAAGTGCGCTTATTTAAGCTCTTTGTCGGTTCTTGTCGAATAGACAATAGTACCTTGTTAAAACAAAATGCTTGCAAAAAAAAGCGAAACAAACCGAGTATTATGACGTTTTCGACAAATTACTGCAAGGTTTATGTGCGAAAAGCGCGAAGTATTCGGCTTATCCGACGCTTTTCGACATTGCGAAAATTTTGTCGCATTTACCATAGTACCCGCTTTTTACGACATTAACCGATAAATCCGACATATTAAAAAAGGTGCGCCTTTGCTCTTTTTTTCACGGCTTTTTATGCTTTCCGAATCATTTGCAACGTGCCCGAAACACATCATTCTTCTTTTATTAAACCCGTCAAAGCCGTAACTTATTTTGCCGTCCGGTTTTTCCTGTGACTTAAAAAAAAAGTCCGCGCTTAACAAGCTTACTCCGTTTTTAATTACGTTTACGGAAGTAAAAAAGCATTAAGCACGGACGAAACAAATAAGAATTTACAATATTTTTTTACGCGCGGAAAATCTTTTTTGTCCCGGCATAATAGGACGCAAGCGAGTCCCCCAAGTCGTCCACGTAAGTCCAGTCTACGGGAGTAATTCCGTTGGCTTTGAGAAACTCGTTGGCTTTGGAAAAATGCTTACAGCCGAAGAATCCGCGATAAGCGGAAAGCGGACTGGGATGCACGCTTTCCAGCACGAGATGCTGCGGCGCAACAAGCGGTTTTTTACTTAGCGCGTTTGAGCCCCAAAGCATGAAAACCATGGGTTTTTCGCGTTTGGAAAGCTGCATGACAACCGCGTCGGTAAACTGCTGCCAGCCCAGATTTTCGTGACTGCGCGGCTGCCCCTGACGCACCGTAAGCACGGTATTGAGCAGTAAAACGCCCTGTTTTGCCCAACCGGTAAGAGTGCTGCCTTTTGGTACAGAGCCGATATCATCCTCTATTTCCTTGAAAATATTGACAAGCGAAGGAGGAAGAGGAACGCCTTTCCCTACCGCGAACGCCATGCCGTTTGCCTGGCCTGCGCCGTGATAAGGGTCCTGACCCAGAATCACGACTTTTACTTCCTCGTAAGGCACGTTTTTGAACGCGGAATAAATTTCGGTCTTAGGCGGATAGACGATATTGTGCGAATATTCCTGTTCCACCAGCTCGTTAAGTTTTTGAAAATACGCTTTGGCGTACTCGTTCTGAAGTACGCCGTCCCAAGAATTGCCTATTACCTGCATGATTGAATTACTCCGAAAACCGCGGTCAAACAATTGCCGCGATTGCTCTTTTTTTTACATTCTATCATACAACAAAAAAATTGTCCATATATTTAAACATATACGGACAAGAGAAGGCTTTTGAATTTCAACGGCGTTTTTCGAGCTTTTTCGCGCTTAAAAGCCCCATTCGGGAAAATTCGACCCGATTCGCGCAAAAAATCATGAATATTGCATTTTATTACTTTTTTTGCTTGTTTTCAGGTTTACGTTCGTTTTTTCAGCCAATACATTCGGATGCGGAAAGCATAACGTCCAGAATACGCTTGTTTTTTATGTGATAAAAGCTTATCTTCCCCTGACGGCGGTAATCCACCGCCCCTATCGAGCGCAGATTTTTAAGCTGGTGCGACACGGTTGTCTGGTTTATCCCCAGCATTACGGAAATATCGTTTACGCACATCGGAGAAATGGACAGCGCGGACAAAATCTTTATTCTGGTCGAATCCGAAAGCGTTGCGAAAAAATCCGACAAAGCCATAAGCGTGTCTCGCTGAGGGACGTATTCTCTTATAAGCCTGCACGTATTTGCATCCAACAATAACTTTTTTTCTTCTATGGTTTCCATGATATAATTATACAATAAAACGCATATATAATAAAGTTTTCACGCTGTCGGAATTTGCCGAATAAATCAATATCGGGACTTTTATTGTCAGACTTTAAAAGGAGGTTTGCGGATAATTGAATCAGGAAGATATTTTCAGACTGCTGCTTATCGTGCTGTTGCTTGCAAACCGCCAGCTTGCTTCGGACGTACATTCGGACGACAGCGACGAAACAGATGAATTTTCATACACCATGATAAACGATTTGCTTATACTCGTAATGGCGACTCAGCTTTTCGACGGGACTGACTCCTCCGCTCAAAAAAACACAACTTTCCGATAAATGTTTACACACGCTTCGTGTTTAAATAAATAGAGATTATTATGAGGATTAAATAAACTTACTTTACCTTTACCGTCAATACGTTTTTGTCGACAAATATACAAAACTTAAGGAAAATAAATTCACTTAAAAACCCAGATAAAAATTAATTTCGGAAATGTTAAGGCCGCTCAAAGTGTATAAAACATTAAACTCGTGCTGTATAAAACTTGATTTTGCCGCCATTTAAAAGGACGGCAGTTTACTGAGAAACAAACGTAATATGAAAAAAACGCCTCGGTAATAAAATTATCGGGACGTTTTTTACTGCATTGTATTTTATTGCGGCAAACGGGTTTTACATTCTGTCCGGTGCGTTTATAAGCAACAGTTTCAAGCCTTCCTTAAGCGCTTCGGCAACGTAACGGGTAATCAGAAGGCGGGTATACATGACGTCCGGCTTTTCACCGATGATGCGGCAATTAAGATAAAAACGGTTGAAAACCGCCGCAAGGTCCAGAAGATAACGCGAAACCACGCTGGGCTCGTATTTTGCTGCGGCGTCAGAGACCACGTCGTCAAACGACGACAAAAGCCTTACAAGCGTAAAGGAGTCATCGTCGGTAAGAACGTCGTAATCGATTTTCCCGTCCGATACTCCCGCGCGGGAAAGAACCGAGCGGCAACGCGCATGGGTGTACTGAAGGTAAGGAGCGGTTTCCCCCTCGAAAGACAAAGCCTTATCGATAGAGAAAACAAGGTCCTTTATCCTGCCCGAAGAAAGCGCGCCGAATATAACCGCGCCTACTCCTACGTCGGATGCGATTTTCTGCTTGTCCTCAAGTTCGGGATTTTTACCCTCGATGACTTTGGCGGCTTTTTCCACCGCTTCGTTGAGCACGTCGTCAAGGAAAACTACATTGCCTTTGCGCGTCGAAAGGGCGCCCTGCCCTTCCAGACTCACCATACCGAACGGGACGTGCACACAGTCTGACGCCCACGTTTTGCCCATAAGCTCCAAAACCTTAAAGACCTGCTTGAAGTGGAGATTTTGCTGATAAGCCACGACATAAAGGTTTTTGTAAAAATCGTAATGCTGTTTGCGGTAAACGGCGGCGGCAAGATCACGCGTGGCGTACAGCGTAGCGCCGTCCGACTTAAGTATAAGACAAGGCGGCATACCGTATTTTTCAAGGTCGACAACCATAGCCCCCTCGCTTTCGGTAAGCAGGTTTTTCGCCTTGAGCTCGTCGATTACGGGCTGCATTTTGTCGTTGTAAAAACTTTCGCCCGCATAGGAATCGAATTTTACGCCCAGTCGGTCGTAAACTCGCTTGACTTCCTTAAGCGTGATGTCTTTGAACTTATTGAATATTTCCAAGGCGCGGCTGTCGCCGTCCTCGATTTTTTTGAACCACGCCCTGCCTTCCGCCTCCAGACTTTCGTCTTTTTCCGCCTCGGAGTGAAAGTGGACGTAAAGGTCTAAAAGCGCGCGCACGCCGCGTTTTTCTATGTCAAGGTCGTCGCCCCAATTTAGATACGCGACTATCATTTTGCCGAATTGCGTACCCCAGTCCCCGAGGTGATTTATGCCGACTGCGTTATAACCGAGATAATTGAAGATTCTGTATAAAGAGCCGCCTATCACGGTGGTAAGCAAATGCCCTATGTGAAAGGGCTTTGCAATGTTTACGGACGAATAATCTATGCAAACCGTCTTGCCGTTTTTTGGCTTTGGTTTGGTTACGCCGCCGTTTTGGGAAAAAGCGGTAACCATCTCCTTAACCGCAAAAGCACGGTTGAAGAAAATGTTGAGGTATCCGCCCTCCACCGCGGTTTTGCCTATAAGCGGCTGAGAGGAAGAATCTGTTTTTTCCTTAAGCTCGCCCGCTATTGCCTGCGGACTTTTACGCAGAATTTTTGCGAATTTAAAGCAAGGAAGACAAACGTCCCCTTTGTCAAGCGACGGCGTGGGCGCAAGCGCAGAAAAAATATCCTCTTTTTTAATCTCGTCGGATTTGAGAATCTCCGAAATTATATCCTTAAAATTCATAAATTCCTCTTTTTATCAAACGTTGAATCTGAAAAGCGCGACGTCGCCGTCTTTGAAAACGTAATCCTTGCCTTCGCTGCGGACCTTTCCCTTTTCCTTTGCCTGGTTGAAGCCGCCGCATTCCACAAGGTCGTCGTAAGTCACGATTTCCGCGCGGATAAAACCCTTTTCGAAGTCGCTGTGAATTTTGCCCGCCGCCTGAGGCGCTTTCGTACCTTTTTCAATCGTCCAGGCGCGTACTTCCTTTTCGCCCGCCGTCAGATAGCTGATAAGCCCAAGAAGTTCGTATCCCTTTTTGATTATACGGTTTAATCCGCTTTCCTTAAGTCCCATTTCTTCCAAAAAAATTGCGCGCTCGGATTTGTCCAGCTGGGCTATTTCCTCCTCGACTTTGGCGCATATTTCCATAAATTCGGAATGTTCTTCCGCGGCGAACTCCTTTACTTTTTCAACGTAAGGGTTGGGTTTTCCTATATCGTCCTCGCCGATGTTGGCGCAGTAAATGACGGGCTTAGACGTAATGAGGAAAAATCCGTCGGTCATGGCCTTTTCCTCCTCGTTAAGATTAAGCGTGCGTATGCACTTGCCGCTTTCGAGAGTATCGCAAAGCTTTCTTAAAAGCTGAGCCTCCTCGATGTAACTTTTTTCGCCCGTTTTAACGTATTTTTCCGCTTTGTCAAGGCGTTTCTTTACGCTCTCGAGGTCAGACAGGACAAGCTCCAGATTAATGGTTTCGATATCGCGCAACGGGTCAATACTGCCGTCTACGTGAATTATGTTAGGGTCGTCGAAGCATCTTACGACATGAACGATGGCGTCCACTTCGCGTATGTGGGAAAGAAATTTGTTTCCAAGTCCCTCGCCCGCCGACGCGCCTTTGACAAGCCCCGCTATATCCACAAACTCAAGAACGGCAGGCGTAACTTTTTTTGTATTGTACATTTTCGCCAGCACGTCCAGCCTTTCGTCGGGGACGGCAACTACGCCCACATTGGGCTCTATGGTGCAAAACGGATAATTGGCGCATTCCGCACCCGCCTCCGTAATGGCGTTGAAAAGCGTGCTTTTACCCACGTTTGGAAGACCCACTACACCCAGTTTCATTTTACCGAGATTTCTCCTTGAAGTGTTTATTAAGTAAATAATAGTATATAACATCGCACGGATTTTTGCAACGCTTTTTGCTTTGACACACGCAAAAAGAGCGCGAAAGAATATTTCTTTCGCGCTCTTTCGTATTTTAATAAGGTTTTTTTACCGCGCTTATCTTACTTCAAGACTGTCGTTTGCCCATTCGGCGATAAGGCGCTTGAATCTTTTGTCGTAACTTTCGCGCATTGCGTAATATTCGCGCCAAAGCTGATCGCTTTCCTTGTTGATTTCGTCAAGACGCTCCTTAAGCTGAAACATCTTTTCAAACTGTTTATCGAGCTCTGCCTTGCGGTACTCGAAAATTGCGTCCGCGTCGAAAGTCGTTTCGTCGTAAACGATTGTTTTTTTCTTGGACGTATCGCCGTTGTTTTGTCTGGAAACGCTGTCCGAAGAATTTTTCACCGTAACCGTTTTTTTGTCCGAAGCGTTGTTTGCGGGCTCCTCTTTTTTCACGGTTTTTTCGTTGTCGGAGGGAAGAATTTCCACTTCGGCGTAGTTTTTGTCGGTTCCGTCGCTCTTCTTGAGCTCGGCAGTCGACGCCTTATGACGCGGCTCCTTTATAAAAGGCCTGTCGGCAGCGTTGCTGTCAGGCTTTTCAGCAACCATTACGATTTGCTTATTGTCCTGTTCGATCAGCTCTTTTCCCATGTCGTCAAGGGGCATGGCTCCCGTCGAAAACACGCTTATTAAAGAAACGATAAGCGGAACTATTTTAATCACTTTTTTATACCTCCTGTGTGTTGTTGCGAAGGTAGTATTTTTTGCGGAACCCGATTTTATTCACAGAATTTTTCGAATAAAAATTAGTGTACGCAAAAAAAAGCGTACAAACAAAACAGATTTGCACGCTTTAATCATATAAGATTTTTTTTATAAAATCAGCTTAATTCAATCTTCGACAAGCGCAAAGGCTATTTTATCGAAAGAAACCGACTCCACGCGGATTCTGATTTTGTCGCCAATGCGGAAACGGTGAGAAACGTTTGAAACAAGCAGTCTCTTTTCGTCGAAAACGTAACCGCCGCCCGGCAAATTTTCCACGCGAATCATGCCTTCGATGCCGTTATCGAGTTCTGCAAACAAGCCCCACTCCGTAACGCCGTCGATGACCGCGTCGTACACGCTTCCCACTTTATCGGTCATGAATTTAGCTTTTAAAAGGTCGTCGACGCTTCTTTCGGCTTCGTCAGCGATTTTTTCCCTCTCGCTGCTTTGAACGGATGCTTCTTCCGCGAATTTACCGAATTTTTTATCGGGGTCGGCGCCGCCGTGAAGAACATATTTGATTATTCGATGAATCGCAAGGTCGGGATAACGCCTTATCGGCGAGGTGAAGTGACAGTAATATTGTGCCGCCAGCCCGAAGTGCCCAAGACACGCGGGTTTGTATTCGGCTTTAGACATCGACCTTAGAGCAACGCGGTTTACTATTCCCTTAATGGGGTCTTCGAGATTTCCGATAAGTTTTGCGTAATCGTCAGGCTTAGGCTTATTAGGCACGCTAAGCCCGAATCCGTCTAAAAATGCGTTAAGGTTTTCCACTTTTTCTTCGGGCGGAGCTTCATGTACGCGGTAAACGAAAGGCAAGTTGCGTTTACTGAAGTGCTGCGCCACCGTTTCGTTGGCGATAAGCATGAACTCCTCGATAAGCTTATGGGAAAACAGTCTTGCGCGCTTTCTCACGTCCTTTACGGTGCCGTTTTCACCCATGATTATTTCACATTCCTCGATATCGAACTCCACCGAGCCGCGCTGCATTCTGAGCGCGTTAAGCTTTTTGGCAAGCTCCGCCGCGGAGTCCAGCATGGGAAGAAGCCGCGCATATTTCTCTCGTTCCGTTTCGTCGCCGTCGAGTATTTTTTGCACCGACTCGTAGGTCATGCGCGCCTTCGAGCGTATTACGCCCTCCGTAATTTCATGCGAAAGAATGTTGCCGTCCTCGTCGAAATCCATGATGCACGAAAGCGTAAGCCTGTCCACCCCCTCGTTCAGCGAGCATATTCCGTTAGACAGCTTTTCGGGAAGCATGGGCAGCACTCTGTCGGCAAAATACACGCTTGTGCCGCGTTTGAACGCCTCGGCGTCGGTTTTGGTGTTTTCCGTCACGTATTGCGCCACGTCCGCGATATGGACGTAAAGACGGTAGCCCTTTTTGTTTTTTTCCACGCAAATCGCGTCGTCGAAATCCTTTGAAGCAGCGCCGTCTATGGTCACCGTGTCGTCGCCGCGGAAATCCCGACGGTTTTTAACGTCTTCCGGTCTTACTTCGTCGGGCATGGCGGCGGTTTCCCTTATAACTGCGGGAGGAAAAGTCTCGTACAGCTTGTTGGCGCGTATTACGCCCATTATGTCGGCGTAAATATCCCCTTCTTTACCCAGAATCTCGGTGATGCGGCATTTCAGCGGGTCAGAACCCTTTATAAGCTTTGCCACCACCTTATCTCCCGCCTCAGCGTTTAATGAGCCGTGTTTATCCGCTTTAATCTGACCGAAGCCGCGCTCCGACGCGACGACGTATCTGCCGTCGAAAACGCCTACGACGTCGGTAAATCCGCGTTTGATAATCCTGACCACTTCCGCCTCTCCGTTGCCGCGGCGTGAAGAAATTTTCACCGCCTCCACAGTATCTCCGTGCATCGCGCCGTTAAGATTTTTTGCGGCGATAAACAAATCGCCCGACTCGTCGGACGGTATAAAAAAGGCAAAACCTTTGCCGCTGCCCTGAACTAAACCCACAAGAGTTTGTTTTGCGTCCAAGGCAAAATTATTGTTTTTCCTGCGCGCGGCGCGAGCAATCGGACTCTTTTTACCGCCGCGTTTGTTGACAAATTCTTTTTTTGTTTTGTTGACTCTTTGTTTTTTCATGATGAATTTCCCTGCCTCTCCTTTCAAAACAGCACAGTATATATCTTCTCCGATATAAACCGTTTCAAAAACAAAAGCGGACGAAAAACCCGTCCGCCTTTTTATTCATAATTAATTACCGTTGTAAATCGCAACCGATATAAAGAACAATATGGTAAGCACGGCTATTGCAATCGCAAGCACCACCGTAAGACGCTTGAGCGCGCTTTCCAAAGTTTGCGATTTGTTTTTCGAGTAATAAGTGTCGGTCGAACTGCCGGAAATCGCGTTTATGTTGCTGCCGTCGTTGCCGGGCTGGAAAAGAACGACGAAAATAAGAACCAAAGAAAGCACGGCAATGAGAATAAGAAGCACCATTCTTATAATCGGGAACGACTGGGAAACCCAATTCGCGACCGCAAGATATTGTAAATTAGAAAGATTCATTATAGACACCTCACACTAAATGCTTATCGATTATATCACAAATTTTAACGGCGGGCAAGCGTTTTTAATTAATTTTTGGTAAAATCCGCCTTGTTTTTGGGTAAAGTTCGGGTTTTTGACCGCTCGTGTAGGGTTTTCGGCGCAAAAAACAGATTGCAACCGACCGACTTGACCTTTGTTAAAGCGAAATGTATAATTGTTTTACATTCTTAATTAAGGAGTAATATTTGTATGCTGTCCGATAAATTTATAGCTTTGGGCGAAAAATACAACACTATACGCGAGCACGTGGCCGCGCCTTATATGAGAAAAAGTTTTTTTCTTTCCTCTGTTCCGCAAAAAGCGGAAATAACGGTCTGCGGACTGGGTTTTTACGTACTATGGATTAACGGCGAAAACATAACGAAAGGCGCGCTTGCCCCTTACATATCAAATCCCGACCAGATAATGTATTACGACCGTTACGACGTAACGGACAAACTGAATAAGGGCGAAAATGTAATAGGACTGATGCTGGGTAACGGTATGCAGAACGCCGACACGCACGTATGGGATTTTGATAAAAACGCTTTCCGTTCCGCGCCTAAAGTCGCCCTTTCTTTCGAGGCGGACGGTAAAACGATGTTTGAAGCGGACGACGGATTTACCTGTCACCCCTCGCCCGTCACTTACGACGATTTGAGAGCAGGCGAAAGATACGACGCAAGGCTGGAAATTCCCGGCTGGCTTTTACCCGGTTTTGACGACAAAGACTGGCTGAAGCCCGTTTCTGTGCCCTCAAACAAGGGCGAAAAACGTATTTGCACCGCTTCGCCCGTGCTTAAACAAAAAGAACTGAAACCCGTTTCGGTAAGGCGCACGCTGGCAAACCATTACGTTTACGACTTCGGCGAAAACAACTCGGGCGTGGCAAGGCTTAAAATAAAAGGTAAATGCGGTCAGACGGTACGCATTATCTTCGGCGAAATCGCAAACGACGAGGGCGTCGATCAAAGCAATATTTCCTTCGGCCCCGAAACCATTTCGGGATACATTCAGCATATCGAATACACGCTTAAAGGCGACGGCACGGAAGAATACACACCCTTCTTTACATATTTCGGCTTCAGATACGCGGAAGTAAGCGGAATAACTCCCCAGCAAGCGGGATTAGACCTTTTGACTTACGTCGTTTTAAGCGGAGATATGCCGTCGTGCGGCGAATTTGTTACCAGCGACGAAACTGTAAACAGAATCCAGGATATTACCTTGCGGTCGGATTACTCCAATTTCTACTACTTCCCCACAGATTGCCCGCATAGAGAAAAGAACGGTTGGACGGGCGACGCAGCGCTGTCGGCGCAGCAGTTTCTGATGAACTTCGACGCCGAAGCCAGTCTTGCAGAATGGATGCGCTGCATTTGCCGCGCTCAACGCGAGGACGGGGCGTTACCGGGAATCGTCCCCACGGGCGGCTGGGGGTTCAAATGGGGCAGCGGGCCCGCATGGGATATCGCCATTGTGGCCATTCCCTATATGCTGTATCGCATAAACGGCAACCTGGATTGCTTTAAGGAAAGCGCGGACAGTATTTACAAATACATCGAATACATACCAACGGTTCTAAATAAAGACGGATTGGCAGAATACGGCCTTATCGACTGGTGCGAAGTCAACTCGCTGAACAGTACGCCTTTGGTAATTACGGACACGCTTACTCTTCTTAACCTTTGCGACATGGCGGAAAAACTGTTTATTGCCGCGGGCGACAAAAAAAGAGCGGAAAATTGCAAGAAACTTTTCTTGAATCTTAAATCCGCGTTCCGCAAAAAACACATAGACTTAAAAACCAAATCGGTTATTCCCGCAACGCAAAGCGGTCAGGCGATGGCGATGTATTACGGTGCCTTCGACAAAGAAGAAATGCCCGAGGCGCTTATAAGGCTTAAAGAGCTTATCGCCAAATACGACGGTCATTTCCAGGTGGGAGTGCTGGGCGCGCGCGTGCTTTTCCGCGTGCTTTCCGACATGGGAGAAGCGGAGCTTGCTTACTCCATGATTACGCGTCCCGACTTCCCCTCCTACGGCTGGCAGGTAACCATGGGATTTACCGCCCTTTTGGAGTCCATAAAGAAGCTTACCGTCAAAGCGCCTTTCACCGAGTGCCTGTTTGAAGACGGCTCGGTAGGCGGACGCTCGCTTAACCATCATTTCTGGGGGGACGTAAGCGGCTGGTTTTACGAGACGATCGGCGGATTAAGAATAAATCCCTGCCTTACTTCCTACCGCGACGTCGTAATCGACCCGTGTTTTATAAAATCGCTGGACTACGCAAAAGCATCGCATGTTTATAAGGGAATAGGCACGCTTACGGTGGAATGGAAACGGGAAAACGAAAAAATCAAACTGACGGTTACAGTACCCGAAGGCATAAACGCGACTTATTCCAAAACCGGTAAAAAGTTAAGCGCGGGCGTAAACGAAATTATCGTTTAACGCGCTTTTAGTAACATACTAAAAGCTTAATAATATCTGTTTATGTACAAGCATAAAAAAAGCCTCCCTGTTTCAAAGGAGGCTTTACTTTTTTTAAGATTAAGTCGGCAGCGCAGATTTTAAAATTTCTGCATATATTCGCCTATGATTTTGGCGCAGATTTTCATTAAAGCAATTTCCTCGCGGGTAATTTCCTTTTCGGAAACTATGCACAGTCCGCCGAAACAATCCCCGCCGGAAATGGAAGGCGTCATTGCCACGTAAAATTCGGGATTAGCGCCGATAAGCTCTCCTTCGCGTTCGCCTCCGCTAAGGTAGACATCACGGTCTTTAAGCAGTTTTACCGCCCATTTGGTGAGCTCTTTACCGATAAATTCGTTTTTGCGCTCGCCGAAGCCCGCAACCCAACCGTCGAAGTCGCACACAAGCAACGTGCCGCGTATTTCGTCTGCCGCAGCTCCGGCTACCTTTTCGGCATTTTTAATAAGCTCTCCTTTGGTGTCTACCTTCCTGATGATTATATCCCCTCCCGCCAATGCGCTGATTTCCATCGGGTCGCCGAGGTCTATTCCGTGCAGTTTACGGTACTCTCTTGGTATAACGATTCTTCCAAGGTCGTCTATTCTTCTGATAATTCCCGTTGTTTCCATATTATAAGCGTTTAGCGCGACAAACTGTTTATGCCGCTTTCTCCTCCTTACGGAAGTAGTATCTTACCTTTTATCGCGTTTTATTACATAAATTTTGTAAAATTTATAATTTCGGTATTATTTAAACGTAAAACGCAAACGTTGACTTTTGTCAAAGATAATTATATAATTTTACCATGATGAAAAAGGCGAAAATCAAAATCAAGGAATTTAACGAAAACAATCCTTTCGAAGGGAAATACTTTACAGACGGAAATAAACATTGCTTTATTTTTCCCTGCGAAAAGGACTATTTTAAATTCGAATTGTCGCCGGACGGTATTCGCGTCGTGAGAAAGGGGGAACACGAATACGAGATGAATCTTGTCAAAGGCGAAACCACAAAAATAGTAATGAGTAAACCTTTGAACGGATTTTTTTCGGTAACCACGCACGCGATGGAAGTAATGGCGCACGGGAACGCCGTCACCGCTTGCGCCGAATTTTACCTGGACGAAGAAAATTTCCGTCGGTTGGAAATAGAGTGCGAAATCATCTGACCTGACGCAATAACATTTTTTTAATTTTAAATAAACACCTTTTTTATATCGGAAATTTACGCAATAAAAAAACGCCTTATCGGAAAGCATTATTCCTTAAGGCGTTTGTTTATTATTATATTTTTTAATAGACATCGGCAAAAAAGCTTTAAAAAATCGGGAAAGCCTATGCTTTTTAACTTCTATTTTACAAGTTCGATTTCTTCGCCGGGGTGCAAAACCAGTTTACCTTTGCAGGAGAATCTGTCAGCCACCGCGTCGGAAAAAAGCGTTTCGGGTTTGGTATGAACGGGGACGGTGTGTTTTGCCCCGATAATCGCCGCACATTCCGACGCTTCGGCGGAGTCCATGTTGTAAATACCGTCCGTAGGCAGTAATGCGTAATCGATGTTTTCGTCTTTAAGCTTATACATGAAATCGGTACGGGAAGTGTCGCCTGCTGCGTAAATTTTTACTCCGTCGATTTCCACGATAAAACCTACGCATTCGCGAGCCGAATGGTTTTTGTTGTACGCAGGGACCGCGCGTATACCTACGCCCTTATATTCCGCTTTTGCGTAGTTTACGCCGTCCGTCATATCCCTGCCGCGAAATACTTTTCCGTCGGGTTTTAATGACACAAGCGACAGCTTGTTGTGGTCATGATGCTCGTGCGTGACAAGCACTATATCCGCCTTAATGTCGTAACCCTCGCCCATATACGGGTCAACGTAAACGACCACGCCGTTTGTCCCGCGTATGCGGTAACTTCCGTGTCCCTGATATAAAAGTTGAGCCATTGATTTACTCCTTTTTGCACTTGACAAACGACTAATTTATATAACCCGGTCCGCCGTTTACAGCCCCGCAAAGCTTCGATTTGCCTGTTACAGCCACCACTCAGGGGTAAGGTCTTTTAGTTTTACAATTTTGTTTCGGGAATAATCCAGCATAACTTCTGTTTCGCCGTAACTTTCGGGCATCAGCTGAACCATAAATTCACGGCAAACACCGCAAGGCGGAGCCGCTTTCAAGTTCCTGTCTATTGCAATTATACGCCGAACAGTACTTTCGCCTGCGGTAATCATACTGAAAATTGCGTTTCTTTCCGCACACACGCCTATCGAACAAGCCGTGTCCACGCAAACTCCCGAATATATTTTCCCCGATGCCGATTGTACGGCGGCGGCAACCCCGCCTGCCTCGACGTTACGTGAAATTTTACGGGGATTAAGCGCCGATTGGGCGGCGTTAAACAATCTTTTCCAGATATCTTCCATCGTCCCTCCTCCGTAAAATAAACTTTTATCACGCCTTACAGTAACGCGGTCACCCTACTAAAGGTAAAAAACCTGCTCCGCCTTAGCTTATTCCCACTCGATAGTGCCGACGGGCTTAGGAGTAAGGTCTAATAGAACTCTGTTGATGCCCTCGACCTCTTTGGTGATGCGGTCGGTGATATGGTGAAGCAAAGGATAAGGTATTTCCTCTATTGTGGCGGTCATGGCGTCGGTGGTGTTGACGGCGCGGATAATTGCGGGCCATCCTTCGTAACGCTTGCCGTCTTTAACGCCCGTGCTTTTCATGTCGGGTACGGCGATAAAATACTGCCAAACTTTACCCGCAAGACCGCTTTTGTCGAATTCCTCGCGCAAAATTGCGTCCGCCTCTCTTAAAGCGTTAAGTCTGTTGCGGGTTATCGCGCCCAAGCAGCGCACGCCGAGACCGGGGCCGGGGAACGGCTGGCGGTAAACCATATTGTGCGGGAGTCCCAACGCCTCGCCCACCACGCGCACTTCGTCCTTAAACAAAAGTTTGATAGGTTCGACAAGTTCGAAATTCATGTTTTCGGGCAAGCCGCCGACGTTGTGATGCGCCTTGACGCCGTGAGATTCCAGAATATCGGGGTAAATCGTGCCTTGCGCCAGGAAAGCAATACCGTCAAGTTTTGCCGCCTCTTCCGCAAAGACCTTTATAAACTCGCCGCCGATGATTTTACGCTTTTTCTCGGGGTCGCTTACTCCCGCCAGCAAATCCAGGAATCGGTCGGTAGCGTCGACGTAAACAAGGTTAGCGTTAAGGTTTTTGCCGAAAACGTCGATGACCTGCTCGCTTTCGCCCTTGCGCATAAGTCCGTGATTGACGTGCACGCAAATAAGCTGTTTTCCTATTGCCTTGATAAGAAGCGCGGCGACGACCGAAGAGTCCACCCCGCCCGACAGCGCCAAAAGCACCTTTTTGTCCTTAACCGTGGCGCGAATCTCGCTGACCTGCTCTTCGATAAACGCTTTCGCAAGTTCGGGCGTGGTTATCCTCTGCATATTTTCGGGTCTTATGTCGGTTTGCATAAATATTTAAAATCCTCCTGATTTATAGTTTAAAGCCATTCTATGGTTGCGGGCGGCTTGGACGTAATGTCGTAAACGATACGGTTGATGTGTTTAACCTCGTTGACGATGCGCGTCGAGATTTTTTCCAGAACGTCGTAAGGAATACGCGCCCAATCCGCGGTCATGCCGTCCACGCTTGTGACTCCGCGCAGCGCAAGAGTGTAGTCGTAAGTGCGCTCGTCCCCCATTACGCCCACGGTGCGGGTGTCGGTAAGCACGGCAAAATACTGCCATATATCATTGCTGAGTCCTGCTTTTGCAATCTCGTCGCGGAATATGAAATCGGCGTCCTGAAGTATCGCCACTTTCTCCCTTGTCACGTCGCTCATTATCCTTATCGCAAGCCCGGGACCGGGGAACGGCTGGCGCATGACAATAGACTCCGGCAAACCTATTTCGAAGCCGCATTTTCTTACTTCGTCTTTAAACAAGTCGCGTAAAGGCTCCACGATTTCCTTAAAGTCCACGACGGAGGGAAGTCCGCCCACGTTGTGATGACTCTTTATGGTTGCGCTTGCACCCGAACCGCTTTCGATGACGTCGGGATAAATGGTGCCCTGGACCAGAAAATCTACTTTGCCGATTTTTTTCGCTTCTTCTTCGAATACTCTTATAAACTCGGCGCCGATGATTTTGCGCTTTTTTTCGGGGTCCGTGACGCCCTTAAGAAGAGACAAAAATCTGTCGGACGCGTCCGCTTTTATAAGATTCATGCCCTGCTCTTCCTTGAATACGCGCACCACCTCTTCCGCTTCGTTTTTTCTCAAAAGACCGTGATCGACGAAAATACAGACAAGATTGGGACATGCCTTGTGCACAAGCGTTGCCGCGACGGCCGAATCCACACCGCCCGAAAGCGCGCAAAGGACCTTTTTGTCGCCTATTTTTTGTTTTAATTTTTCGATTGAACTTTGCGCAAAGTTTGCCATTGTCCACTCGCCTTTAGCACCGCAAATCTCGTAAAGGAAGTTTTTAAGCACGGTGTTTCCGTAGGTGGTGTGCATTACCTCGGGATGAAACTGCACGCCGTAAAGCTTTTTATCCTCGCAGGAAAATCCCGCAACGGGACAAGTATCGGTCGTGGCATTTACCTTGAACCCTGAAGGCAGACTTTCCACAAAACAAGTATGGCTCATCCAGCACTGAGAAGCTTTGGGAATGTTTTTGTAAATAGGTTCGGGCTGTACCTGAAGCGTCTGCTTGCCGTATTCCCTGGGGCCGATGCTTACGTTGCCGCCCGAAAGATAAGCGATAAGCTGACAGCCGTAGCATATTCCCAAAACGGGGATGCCGGCGTCTAATAACTTTTTGTCCACGGACGGAGCGTTTTCTTCAAACACGCTGCTGGGGCCGCCCGTAAAAATTATACCGATGGGTTTTTTATCCAGTATTTTCTCTGTCGGAGTACTGTAGGGAAGCAATTCGCAATACACGTTTAATTCCCTTACTCTTCTTGCAATAAGCTGATTATACTGTCCGCCGAAGTCCAATACGATTACGTTTTCCATTAATGTATCTCCGAAAAAAAATTTTCTTACGCGTTTTATTTCTTTTCCCGGGGCGCAAACATTCTGCCCGTAGCTCTTAATATAACGTTAAGCGGAAAAATCCTGTAAAGCGCGTACAGAAACTTGTACTTTTTCCCCACGAGATAAAAGGGCTTGTATTTCTTTTTTGCGATTATCTTTTCTATTTTTTTGCAAGCGTAATCCACGCTCATGCGCTTGTTTTCGCGTGAGGATATATGGTCGTCCGCTTTCTTTATCCTGTCGCCGTAACGGGCGTTGGTGCTGAAATTTTTTACTCGGTTTTTAGTAAACTCGGTCTTGATATCGCCGGGACAAATCGCCGTAACGTCTATTCCGTAAGGGCGCACCTCTTCTCTCAACGAATGGCTGAGCATACTGACCGCAGCCTTGCTTGCGCAGTACATCGACCTGAAGGGAAGCGGAAAAATCGCGCACGCGGACGAAATATTTACTATTTTACCGCCGTTTTGCATAAGAGGCAAAGCGTGCTTTATACAGCGGAAAACACCGTGAAAATTGACTTCGAAAATCCGCTCGACTTCTTCGTCGGACAAAAGCTCCACCGCGCCCGACACTCCGTAACCTGCGTTGTTTATAAGTATATCCACCCTGCCGTATCGCTGTTTTATCAGCTCAAACGCCGCGGCGACGTCCGAGGAAACCGAAACGTCGCATTTAATGTCGTTGCCGTTTGTTTCGCAGCTTCTGGCAAGATTTACAACCGTATTGTCCGCAGAAAACGCGTTTACGATATGACGGCCGATACCGCTTGTGCCGCCTGTAATAACTATTATCTTGCCCTGTAATTTTTTCATAGCTAAATAATAACAAAAATCGGGCTTTAAGTCAATTAAAACCCGAAAGTTGAAAAAATAATATAATTCTTTATTGTTAAAACAGGATAAATTTTACGCCGTTTTACCCAAGCGCAAAAGCCGAAAAAGCGTGCAGAATCAGTTTTTTGCGCCTTCTTCCGCCCCGACAAGTTCCGCGACATTTTCGCTGAAGCCTTGTTCGGCACCTGTTATACTTTCTCCGTCGGAAACAGTTTCGGTTTCTCCGTCCGCGGTTTGCTCCTTAATTTCGGGAACGCCGCCCATAAGCGACGGGGGATCGCCCTTAAACATAAGCTTAAGCAGAATAGGCGCAAGCAAGGACGAAATAATGACAAGCATTATTACAGCCACAATGGGATTTATAACCGTACCCGCAAATAAACCGCCTTCAATTCCTTTGTTGCATACGACAAGCGCGACTTCTCCGCGCGCAATCATGCCCACTCCTATCTGACCGGATTCCCGCCAGGAGAACTTACAAAGCTTTGCAACTCCGCCGCAACCTATTATCTTGCCTAAAACACCTACAAGCACGAACAACAGCGAAAACAGCAACACGGTGCCGTTGAATCCCGTAAAATCCGTGTTTATACCGATATTGGCGAAGAATACCGGCGCGAAAATCATATAGGAATTTATATCCACCTTGCGGTCGATGTAATGCGCTTCCTTAAGCGGGGAAAGCATAATGCCCGCGACATACGCACCCGTAATATCGGCGATGCCGAAAATCTTTTCCGCGCAGAAAGCATACACGAAACACAACACAAGCCCGAAAATGGGAACCCTGCGGTTGTGCGGATATTTCTTCATAAGCCACTTGAACCCGCGGTTCAAAAGAAGTCCTACGGCTATTGCGGCGATAAAGAAAAGCACGGTCATCAAAAGCGTCATCCACGGATTTACGGTCGCATCCTTAAATCCTATCGCAATCGAAAGCACCACGATACCGATTACGTCGTCGATTATCGCGGCGGAAAGAATAATGGTACCTACCTTTCCTTTAAGCTTGCCCATTTCCTTAAGCGTTTCCACCGTTATGCCCACGCTGGTTGCCGCCAGTATGACGCCGATGAAAACAGCGTCCAGCATCAAAGACTTATCTGCCGAAAGCGCGGAAAATCCGCCGAGAAAAGGCACTGCGACCAAAAAACCGCCCACAATGGGGACAATTACTCCGCCGAAAGCGATAAGCGTTGCGAACAGTCCCGAGCGTTTAAGCTCCTTGATATCAGTTTCGAGACCCGCAGAAAAAAGAATCATGACGACGCCTATTTCCGCAATTCCTTTTAAAAAGATTGTGGAATCGGGCGTGGGACGGATGGGCGACCACCAGCCGAACTGTCCCCAAATGGCGGGTCCTATCAGAAGTCCCGCAATAACCATACCCACTACCTGAGGCAAACCGATTTTACGCATCAGCATGCCAAGCGCTTTAGTGGAGAACAGAATAATCGCAAGATCGAGAAAAATTTGTGTTATATCCATGATACAGCGTCCTTAAGCTCGGCCCTTGCCCCCGAAGAAAAGAGCCCCGTAAAAGTATTTCATCATTTCGGTTATGGATTATAAACCTAATTTTTTTCTTTGTCAACCTATTTTTCGACACATGTTTCAATAAAAAGCTATCGTCTTCAGCGGCGAAAGAACGCTTAACTCCTCACCCGTAATAAGATCGGTAACCACACTACTTAATTCATATGCGCATTTGCCCATGTTGGACACGATTTTCAAAGACGCGCCGCGCACAAACGAAAACACGCCTTTTTCCGCATTTATTATTTTTATGCTTCCGCCGTTAAGCTCCTTTAAGGCACGCAGTTTGCCCAAAGCGCGATAATAATCGGTAAGGCTTTCGTCCCGACTTAACCAAGGGAAAAATCTGCGGTTAAAGGGGTCCTCGTACCCTTCCATGCCCGCCTCGTCGCCGTAATAAAGACAGGGCACACCGGGAAGAGTGTATTGAAGAGCCGCCGCCGCTTTCAGTTTTTGCACCGCAAGTTTGCGGTCGCTTATTTTATAATCCGCGCGAGCGGATTTTTCCTTAGGCACGGAATCCGAGGAAAGCGCATTGAGTATTCTTACCGTATCGTGCGTCCCCAAAAAATTCATGAGATTATCGAGAACGCGTTTCGGATAGTTGTTGACTACGCGGCACACGGTACGCTTAAGACCCTTTGCGTCGCCGGTATTTACGAAATCGATTACGGCGTTTTTGAAAGGATAATTGGTAACGCTGTCCAGCTGAGCGCCCTGAAGATACCGCCGTCTGAAGCCGTAAGCCGTCTTGTTGGAAGCGTCCTCCCACACCTCGCCAAGAACGAGGGCTTCGGGGTTTACGCTTTTAGCCGCGCGAGTGAGATTATCGATAAACGCGTCGGGAAGCTCGTCCGCGACGTCCAGCCGCCAGCCGGCAATTCCCATGCGCATATAATACCTTATAATACCGTCCTCGCCGTTTATGAACTCGTCGTAGCGAACGTTGGTTTCGTTTACGCAAGGCAGGATTTTAATTCCCCACCAGCACTTGTAATCGGAAGGAAACGCATTGAAATCGTACCAATCGAAATAAGGACTGTGTTCTGACTGATACGCCCCTACGGAATCGTAGTTTCCGTAGCGGTTGAAGTACACGCTGTCGTCGCCCGTATGGGAAAACACTCCGTCCAGAATCACCTTGATTCCGCGTTTTTCCGCCTCTTTTATAAGGTTTTTAAGCGCGTCTTCACCGCCGAAATCGCCGTCCACCCTGCGGTAAGAACCCGTATCGTATTTATGGTTTGACGCCGCCTCGAAAACCGGATTGAGATAAATGCACTTTACCGAAAGCGATTTTAAGTAGTCCAGTTTTTCGGTTACGCCGTCCAAATTTCCGCCGAACATATCGTTGTTTCTGACTATTCCGTTTTCGTCGGGAAGATAATACGGGCATACAGAAGTATCCTCGCGGTATACGGCGTTTTTCTTGGTTTTGTATCTTTTCCCGCCCCTGTTGAAACGGTCGGGCATTATCTGATAAAAAATCCCGCCGCGTAAAAATTCAGGAGCACGGTAACGGCTTTTATAAGCGGTAAGCTGCCACTCGTCTTTACCCGATTCGGACGCGCAAAGGTCTTCGTTTGCGAAAACTTTTCTTTCTTTGCCCGAAACGACAAACGCGAAATGATAAAAATACAGTCCGGAGGATGTGACGCGCATGGTAAAAGAAAACTTTCCTCCGCCGCAATCCTTCATCGGATAGCGCACGGGGGTTTCGTTTTCCTTGGTAAGCACGAAGTAAGCTTCGTTTGCCTCGTCGCAAACCGCGCTTACGGTAAAATCGGCGTTTACCTCCACGCCGCCGACGGGGTTTTTATATCTTTCGTCACACGGAAAAAACTCGACGCGCATCGGGCTAATTGTCCTCGCCGTAATTTACGGGCTTTAAGTGCCAGATGTTGTCGCAATATTCCTTTATACTGCGGTCGGCGGAAAACACTCCCGAACGGGCAATGTTGACAAGCGCCATACGGTTCCATTTTTTGCGGTCGGCATACGCTTTGTCAAGGTCCGACGCTGCACGCAGGTAGTCCTTGAAATCGCCCAGCACCATATAAGGGTCTGCAACGTAATTGGTCCCCAGCGTAAGATAATCGGCAATGTCTGAAAAGGACTGCCCGTCGAAGCCCGTCCTGAGCGCGTCCACCACGCGGCGGATTTGCGCGTCGGAAGAATAAAGATGAGAAGCGTTGTAACCCGCTTGCCATACTTTTTCCACCTCGTCCGCCTTGAGTCCGAAAGTAAAGATGTTGTCTTCCCCCACTCGCTGTGCGATTTCCACGTTGGCGCCGTCCACCGTTCCCAGAGTAATTGCTCCGTTAAGCATGAATTTCATATTGGACGTACCCGACGCTTCTTTGCCTGCAAGCGAAATCTGCTCCGAAACCTCGGACGCGGGAATAAGCCGCTCGGCTTTTGTAACGTTGTAGTTCTCCAGAAACAGAACGTCCACTTTGCTTTTTACTTTGGGATTGCGCTGAATTTCCTTAGACAAGCAGTTGATAAGCGAGATAATGCGCTTTGCGTGGTAATATCCCCCTGCCGCTTTAGCGCCGAAAATAAAAGTTTCGGGCGTGACGGAAATATCCGGATTATCTAATACGGACAAATATTTATCGATTATTTTAAGTACGTTCAGAAGCTGACGTTTGTACTCGTGCAGGCGCTTTATCTGCGAATCGAATCGCGAGTCGGGATTAAGCGAAAATCCCGCGGTTTTTTTGACGTAGTCTGAAAACTCCGCCTTGTTGGCGCGCTTTATTTCGTCCAGTTTTTTAAGAACCGAATCGTCGTCAGAGTATTTTAAAAGTTCTTCAAGTTTATCCGCGTCGGAAACGTAGCCGTCGCCTATAAGCGAAGAAATAAGCGAGGCAAGCCGCGGATTGGCCTGATTAAGCCATCTTCTGTGAGCGATTCCGTTTGTCACGTTGGTAAAACGCTCGGGAAGAATCGCGTAAAAATCCTTGAAAACGCTTTCCTTTATTATGTCGCTGTGAAGCGCGCTTACGCCGTTGATACTGTGAGAGCCGATTACCGCCAGATTAGCCATGCGCACCTGACCGTTGCCTATTATAAACATACGCGAAAGCTGCTCCGGCGTGCAGTCGCGGTGCTCGCCGTAAAAACGCGCGTCGATTTCCTTTAATATCGAATAAATGCGCGGCAGCCGCATGCGGACAAGGTCCTCGCTCCACTTTTCAAGTGCCTCGCTCATGACCGTGTGGTTAGTGTAGGCAATGGTATTTACGGTAATGTCCCACGCCTTTTCCCATGCAAAACCGTATTCGTCCATAAGCAAACGCATAAGTTCGGGTACTGCAAGCGCGGGATGAGTGTCGTTTATGTGTATAGCCGCTTTTTCGGCAAGATTGTCAAGGCTCGGGTTGCGCTTGAGGTGGTCCTTGATTATGGACTGAAGGCTTGCGCTGACCAGAAAATACTGTTGAGAAAGGCGCAGCTGTTTGCCCTCGAAATGGTCGTCGGAGGGATAAAGCACTTTGCTTATGAGTTCCGCCTCGTTATCGCCGCGCATAGCCGCGAAATAGTCGCCCTGGGTAAAAGACTTCATGTCGAAAGACGCGGGAGCGCTTGCACGCCAAAGCCGCAATACGCTTACGCCCTTTCCGCCGTGACCGCTTATCATCACGTCGTAAGGAAGCGCCTCCACTAAGCTTGCGCCCTCGTGACGGATTTTCAGCGTGCCGTCCGACCAGTCCTCCACTACATGCCCGCCGAGTTTGACGGTAAAGCTTTTGTCGGAGCGTGGCATCATCCAGACTTCGCCCGTATCCAGCCAGATGTCGGGAAGCTCAACCTGAGTATTTTCCACGATTTTCTGTTTGAAAAGGCCGTATTCGTATCTTATGGAAAATCCCATGGCGGGATAATTATTTGCCGCAAGCGCGTCGAAAAAGCAGGCGGCAAGCCGTCCGAGTCCGCCGTTTCCCAGTCCCGCATCCGCTTCCAGTTCGTAAAGGTCGTTAAGTTCGACGCCGAAAGATTTGACCGCGTCCGAAAACTGTTTGGTAAGGTCAAGATTGTATAGATTGTTTTTTAGTGAACGCCCCAGCAAAAACTCCATGCAAAGGTAATAAACGCGTTTAGAGCCCTGTTTATACGCCTCGCGGTTAAAGCGTTGCTTCTGAAGCAGAAGCATATCCCTTAAAACCAGCGCAACGGCTTTGTACATCTGCACGGGAGTCGCCCCTTTCGGCGGCGTGGCAAAATATTTATCCAGTTTTTCCGCAATAAGTTCCTTGATTTTTGACGTAGTGTACTCCATTGATCGTCCTCCGTGAAAGCATATTGAAAAGAGTAATCAGCCCAGTACTTCGTTATAGTATTCGTCGTATTCTTTGGCGCTTCTTCCCCAGCTGAAATCGTACTTCATGGCGCGGCGGCGCAGCCCTTTGAAAATATCCGAGTAATCGCGATAAAGTCCCACCGCGCGGTCCACGGCGTAAAGAAGGTCGCCCGCGTCATAACCGCTGAAGCAGAATCCGTTGCCCGATTTGCCGTCGCCGCAATCGATGACCGAGTCCTTAAGACCGCCCGTAGCGCGCACTATGGGCACCGTGCCGTAACGCATCGCCATCATCTGCGATAAGCCGCAGGGCTCGGACTTAGACGGCATAAGGAAGATATCGGCGCCTGCGTAAATTTTCTGCGCGAGGTCTTTATTAAAAGAAATTATAGCGCGCACGCGGTTGCCGTAAACGTTCTGCATATGTCTGAAAAAGTTTTCGTGGTCCGGTTCGCCCGTGCCGAGCACAACGAACTGCACGCCTTTTTTCATGATTTCGTTGAACGCAGACCTTACGATGTCTATGCCTTTATGGGAAGCAAGTCTTGTAATCATGGCTATCATGGGCACGTTTTCTTCCGCGGGTAAATTCAGCAGCCGCTGAAGTCCCGTCTTGTTTTCGGGCTTAAATTCGTCCACTGTATCGGCGTCGTAATTTTTGAAAAGCGATTCGTTGGTCGCGGGATTATAAGTATCCGTATCGATGCCGTTCAAAATTCCCTTAAGCTTATGCGCGTTTTTGAGAAGAATACTTTGCAGACCGTGAGCGTATTCGCCGCTCATTATCTCCCCGGCGTAGCTTTTGCTGACGGTGGAAACGCTGTCGCTGTAATCGATAGCGCCTTTCATGAGATTTATGCAGCCGCCGAACTCGATGGACATATACTCTCTTCTGGGAATACCGAAAAGGTCCTCTATAACGTCGGGCGAAAATTGTCCTTGATATTCTATGTTATGAATGGTAAATACTGTTTTGATACCCTGAAGCGAATCGCGGTACTGATAGAAAAGCTTGTAATAAACGGGTATAAGCGCGGTATGCCAGTCGTTGCAATGCAGAATGTCGACGTGCCAGTCAAGATACGGAATAAGCTCCAGCACCGCGCGGGAGAAAAATGCGAAACGCTCGCCGTCGTCGCCGTAACCGTAAAGCCCCGACCTCTTGAAATAATATTCGTTGTCGACAAAATAAAATTTTACGCCCTCGTGCTCGAGTTCGAACAGGCCGCAATACTGATTGCGCCATGCCAGAGGAACGGTTACCGAACGGACGAAAGAAAGTTTTTCTCTGTATTCTGCGGGGAAATTTTCATAAAGCGGCAGAATCACACGGGCTTCCACCGTACCCAATTTGTTGAGTGCGCGCGGAAGAGAGCCGACAACCTCCCCGAGTCCGCCCGTCCCCGCGAAAGGCCATGCCTCCGACGCGGCAAAAAGAACGTGCTTGACTTGATTTTTCGTCGTTTTTACGGTGTTTTCTGCGTTTTCGGAATCTTTCTTTGAAGAAGCTGCGGAAACCGTATCCGATTTTGCCGCGTCACTTGCTTTTGCCGTCCTGCCTTTTTTCTTTGTTTTAACCTCTTCCGCAGGTTTCTTTTCAGCTTTTACGGAAGCGGACTTTTTGGCACCCGATGCCTTTTTTTCCTTAACGACGACTTCTTCGGCGTTTTGGGGCGGCACGGGCGGCTGAACGGTACTGACCACGGCACCGCGTTTTTTTACGGCCACCTGACCGCTTGCGCGGACCGCTACTTCCTTTTTTGTCTTTACAGCGACTTTTCCGTCGGGTTTAACGGTTGCTTCGCCTTTTTTCTTGGTTGTAACTGTGCCTTTTTCTTTAACAGCCAAAGTTTTTTGTCCTGACCCGGAAACTTTGGTTTTCCTTGAATCTTCGGTAATGGTTTTTTCTTCCATGTTTAACTCCTTTTCGGTTTAACCGTGAAATAAAATGCGCAAACCGCGACTTAAAATTTTGCCGTCCTGAAACCCAAAACCGTCATACAATGGTGTTTTTAGGCAGGAAATACGGCCTGGTTTCGTGACCGCTTAATGTGCGGCTTTCCTGAATGTGCACAAATTTTTCCGCGATGACGCAATTGACCGTACTGTTTGCGTCCACGACAACGTTGTTGAAAAGTATACTGTTTTTGACGTGCGCGCCTTTTGCGATTTTGACGCCGCGGAACAGTATGGAATTTTCCACCTCTCCCTCGATGACGCAGCCGTCCGCCACAAGCGAGTTTTTTACGCTGCCCGTATCGTCTATTTTACAAGGCGCGCTGTCGCGGACTTTGGTATAAATGGCGCCGCCGCTTCTGAAAAGCTGATCGCGGGTGTTTTTATCGAGAAGCTGCAGAGAATGCTTGTAGTAATTTGTCATGTTGTCGATGCTGGCAAAATAGCCCGTGTACTCGTAGCCGTATATATTATAGTCCTCCACGCCGCGTATAAGAACGTCGCGCGAAAAACTTTTGTATCCGAGTTCTTCGGCGTTGTCGATAATGCTGAGCAAAAATTTACGGTTTACCACAAGCATATTGGTAAAAACGTTGACCGTGCCGCTGTGTTTATTGCCGGTAACTACCTTTCTGACCCTGCCGCCGCTGTCTATTTCCAGCTTGGTACGGACTTTTTTGTCGCCTTCTTCAATCTGTTTTCTGCGGTAAACCACCGTTATGTCCGCGTGTTTTTCGATATGATAACTCAGCACCTTACTGAAATCGATGTTGCACACGTTGTCGCAGTCGGACATGACGACGTAAGTTTCGGTAGCTTCGCGCAGATAGTATGCGCAGTTGGAAATTGCCTCGAACCTTGAAGAATAAACCGAAGCGCTGTTTCTGCCATAAGGCGGAAGTATAACAAGACCGCCGTTTTTCCTGGATAAATCCCAGTTTTTTCCGCTGCCTATATGCTCCATAAGCGATTGATAATTGTACTTTGTGATAACGCCTACGTTGTATATGCCGCTGTTGACCATATTGGACAACACAAAGTCGATAAGTCTGTATCTGCCCGCATACGGAACGGATGCCAGGGTGCGCGTTGCCGTAAGCTCGTTTATTTCTTTATCGTGAATATTGGAAAAAATTATGCCCAGAGTTTTCATTTTTTTCTTTCCCCGCTTTATTTGTTTTCAACAATTTCGCCGGACGCGATAACACTGCCTTTCTTTATCAGGCTGCCGCGGCCGATAAGCGCAATGCGTTCCTTACTGCTGTTTTCGTCGCCTATTACCACGTCGTTTTCCACGGTGACGTTTTCGTCAAGCATACCGTAGTCAACGGTAACGTTTTCTCCTATCACCGTGCCGCGCATAATCACGCTGTTTCTGACCACGCTGCTCTTTCCTATCGAAACGTCCTCGGAAACGACGCTGTTTATAACCGTGCCGTTAATCTCGCAGCCCGCCGTAAAAACCGAATTTATTACGTTTCCGGTTTCGCCAATGTAAGAAGGGGGAAGCGGCTCGTTGCGGGAATAAATCTTCATGTCGGGGTCATTGAGGTTAATGGCGGGATTGTCTCCGAGAAGGTCCATGTTTGCCTCCCACAGCGAAGTGACGGTACCCACGTCCTTCCAGTAGCCCGTAAAACAATAAGCGTGCAGATTTTTACCCGATTTCAGCATATACGGAATTATATTTTTGCCGAAGTCGTTTTGGGAAGACTTATCCTTTTCGTCACGGACAAGCTCCTCCACAAGCACGTCTTTTTTGAATATGTAAACCCCCATGGAGGCATGATTGCTTTTTGGATTTTTGGGCTTTTCCTCGAAGTCGACGATGCGTTTGTCTTTATCGAAACTCATTATTCCGAAACGCGACGCTTCCGATTCGGGAACGTCTATTACGGCAATCGTGCAGTCGGCATCCGACAAAACGTGCTCCGACAGCATTTTGGAATAATCCATCTTGTAAATGTGGTCGCCCGAAAGGATAAGCACGTGTTCGCTGTCGTATTTATTGAGAAAATGAATGTTTTGGTAAATGGCGTTGGCGGTACCCTTATACCACTCGCCGCCCGCTTTTGCCTGATAGGGAGAAAGAGTATGGACTCCGCCGTTGGCACGATCGAGGTCCCACGGCTCGCCGCTGCCGATATACTCGTTTAATATAAGCGGCTCGTACTGCGTAAGCACGCCTACCGTGTCGATACCCGAATTGGTGCAGTTGCTTAACGTGAAATCGATAATCCTGTACTTAGAACCGAACGACACCGCAGGCTTTGCTATTCCTGCCGTCAGGGCGTACAGTCTTGTGCCCTGCCCGCCCGCAAGCAACATGGCAACGCATTTTTTCTTTTTCATTTCTTTATCCCCCTGTGTGTTGAAGTAAGATAAACGCCCGACATGGGCTTTACATCCATAACTATACTGTAATCGAAGCCGTGGGAAGCAACCTTTTCCGCGCGGTACTTGACGCACTCGCAGTCGAAGCCGCCGAGGTACGACGAAAGTTTAACCGTATACGTACCCTTATCCGCGCCGAACCGATAGTTTTTATATTCTACGGGCGAGAAGTTTATGACTGCAATGACCGAACCGCCTTTCCTGTTCATTCGTTCGTACACGATGACGTTTTGCGTGTTGTCGTCCACGACGTGCCACTTAAAGCCTTCGAAACCGCCGTCGCACTGCCACAGCGCGGAATTGCGTTTGTAAAAAGCGTTAAGCGTGCGTACAAAATCAAAAGTCAGGGCGTGAGAGGGAAAATCGGTAAGCAGCCAGTCCAGCCCCTGCGTATAATTCCACTCGATGAACTGACCTATTTCGAACCCCATGAACAACAGTTTTTTGCCCGGGTGCGCATACATGTTCATGAGAAAATTCCTCAGCCCCGCGAACTTAAGGTCGTATTCGCCCGGCATCTTATTGAGTAAGGAGCCTTTTCCGTGAACCACTTCGTCATGAGAAATGGGTAGAATATAATTTTCGCTGAAGGCGTAAGTTATGGAAAAAGTAAGCGCGTTGTGTTTGCCCGCGCGGAAATACGGGTCGGTCTTGGCGTAGTCGAGAATATCGTTCATCCAACCCATATTCCATTTATAATTGAATCCCAGTCCCCCTTCCGACACCGGTTTTGTAACCATCGGCCAGGCAGTGGATTCTTCCGCTATCATAAGCGCTTTCGGAAAACGCGCGAAAACGGCGGTATTCAGCTTTTGGAGAAAAGCGACCGCTTCCTCGTTTTCCTTGCCGCCGAATCGGTTGGGCTCCCATTCGCCGTCTTTTCTGCCGTAATCGAGATACAGCATGCTTGCCACGGCGTCCACCCTTAATCCGTCGACGTGATAAAGGTCAAACCACATTATCGCGTTGGAACACAAAAACGTCTGACCCTCGCCCCTGCCGTAGTCGAAACAACACGTTCCCCACTCCTTATGCTCGCGCCTTAAAGGGCTTTTGGGCTCGTAAAGCGGACTGCCGTCGAAAAGCGCAAGCCCGTTTTCGTTTTTGGGAAAATGCCCCGGAACCCAATCTATAATAAGGCCTATGTTCGCCTTGTGCAGTTTTTCCACCAGATAGCAAAAGTCCGCGGGAGTGCCGTACCGGGACGTGGGCGCAAAGTATCCCGTCACCTGATACCCCCAAGAGCCGTCGTAAGGATACTCCGCAACGCCCATAAGCTCGAGATGCGTATAACGCAGTTTTTTCAGATACGGCACTATCTCGTCGGCAAATTTTCGGTAGGAATACACGTTGCCGTCGGGATAGCGTCGCCAGCTGCCGATATGCGCCTCGTAAATATTCATGGGACAGTCGTAAACGTCCTTGTCTTTAAGCTTATTCCTGTATTCGGAGTCGTTGACTTTTATTTCCGAAAGCGGAAAAACTTTACTGTTTGTCCCCTCGTGCGTTTCGCTGTGCAGTGCATAAGGGTCGGATTTATAAAGAAGTCTGCCGTCGGACGCGGTAATCAGAAATTTATAGGCGTCGAATTTTTTTACGCCTTCAGCGGAAAATTCGTAAATACCCCCGCCGATATTACGCATAATTCCTTTATTCCCGTCCCAGCCGTTAAAATCCCCCGCAACCGAAACGGATAAAGCGGAAGGCGCAAAAACTCTGAAAACTGCTTTGCCGCTGTTTTCGTCGAACAGACAACCGAAGTAACGGTAAGCGTCATACAATTCGCCTTCGTGAAACTTTTTTTGGTCTCTTTCGTTCATAAATTCAGTTGCCTCCGAATTTTTTTTCGATATTTCAGCCTGAAATACGGCGGACAGTCAAAATAAATATATATCTTATACGTTATTATACATTATTTTACTGCATAAATCAATACTTATTCCTCAATTTTAATGTAAATAGATTGTAAATTGTAAATTGTATAAAATTCTTTACTTTTTCTTTTTTGTAATTTTTTCGGAAAAAGTTGAAACTTTTACTTTTTTGTATTTTTTTAAAAAATTTTTGCGAAACGATTGACAATTTTTTTATACTGTAATATAATTCAATCGATATTTCAGCAAAGGCGCTGTAGGATCTTGAAAATTCCTGCGGCGCTTTATATATTTAATCGGATAACAAATTTTAAAGGAGATAAATTTTATGAGCAGAATTCCGGAATTGTTCGGCAGCCTTGTGTTTAACGATTCGGTCATGCAGAAATGTCTGCCGAAAGAAACGTACAAAGCCTTTAAGTCGCTTGTCAAAGCGGGTGAACCTTTGACGCCCGAAATCGCCAACGTTATCGCCAACGAAATGAAGGAATGGGCTATTTCCAAAGGCGCTACGCATTATACGCACTGGTTCCAGCCGATGACGGGCATCACCGCGGAAAAGCACGACAGCTTTATAACTCCCGTGGGCGACGGCACCGTAATCATGAATTTTTCGGGCAAAGAGCTGATTAAAGGCGAACCCGACGCGTCCAGTTTCCCCAACGGCGGACTCCGCTCCACTTTCGAAGCGCGCGGCTACACGGTTTGGGACCCTACCTGTTACGCGTTTATAAAAGACGGCGCCCTTTGCATTCCTACCGCGTTCTGCTCCTACTCGGGACAGGTGCTGGACAAGAAGACTCCGCTTATAAGGTCTACCGAGGCGCTGTCCGCACAAGCGGTAAGGCTTTTAAAGCTTTTCGGTAAAAACACGGCGAAAGTTACCGTAACGGTGGGTCCTGAGCAGGAATACTTCCTAATCGATAAAAAACTTTACCTTAAGCGCAAAGACCTCATCTTTACGGGACGAACCCTTTTCGGAGCGAAACCGCCCAAAGGACAGGAACTTGAGGACCACTACTTCGGCAACATTCGTCCCAGAGTCATAGCTTTTATGCAGGACCTTGACGAGGAGCTGTGGAAACTGGGAATTTTGGCTAAAACCCGTCACAACGAGGTTGCGCCCGCCCAGCACGAGCTTGCACCCATCTTCACCGTAGTCAACGTAGCTGCCGACCACAACCAGCTTACGATGGAGTTCATGAAAAAAATCGCAGACAGACACAATCTTGCTTGTCTGTTGCACGAAAAGCCTTTCGCAGGCGTAAACGGCTCGGGTAAACATAACAACTGGTCAATTTGCACCGAGGAGGGCGAAAATCTGCTTGACCCGGGCAAAAATCCGCACGACAACCTGCTGTTCTTGACTGTGTTGTGCGCTGTAATTGCGGCAGTCGACGACCACCAGGATTTACTCAGGCTTTCCGTTGCAAGCGCGGGCAACGACCACCGTCTGGGCGCAAACGAAGCTCCTCCCGCGATTATCTCGATGTATCTGGGGGACGAACTCACCGACATTCTGGACGCTATGGCAGAAGACAGGTCATACCAGAAGAAGAAAGCCACCGCGATGAACATGGGCGTCGACGTTATCCCCGCTTTCATGAAAGACACTACCGACCGCAACCGCACTTCGCCTTTCGCTTTTACGGGAAATAAATTCGAATTCCGCATGTTGGGCTCCACTTCCAACATTTCCTGCCCCAACACCATGATTAACACCGCCGTAACCGAAAAATTCGACGAGTTTGCCACCAGGCTTGAAAACGCCAAAGACTTTGAAAAAGAGGTCAGAAAACTCATTCGCGACACTTACGTCAAACACAGAAGAATCGTATTTAACGGCAACGGTTACTCCGAAGAATGGACGGCTGAAGCGGAAAGACGCGGATTGCTTAATCTTAAAAGCACGCCCGAAGCGCTTGTCCGCTACACCGACGAAAAGAACGTTAAATTGCTTTCAAAGTATAATGTCTATTCTCCCGTGGAAGTTGCCGCACGCGAAGAAATCCTGCTGGAAAACTATTCCAAACTTATTAACATAGAAGCGCAGACCATGATAGAAATGGCCGGTAGAGAGATAATTCCCGCTTGCATTTCCTTTACTGCCAAACTTGCAAAGGCAATCGTGGAAAAGAAAAACGCAGGTTTGCAGGCAGGAACCGAAACGGACCTTGCAACGCGTGTTTCGGAGCTTACCGACAGGGCTTATGCCGCGCTTAAATCGCTTGAAGATATCGTGGTGGAAGCCAAGCTTATAGAGGACGTAAAGGCTGCCGCTTATAACTATCACGACAAGGTATTCGCCTCGATGCAGGAACTGCGCGCTTGCTGCGACGCTTTGGAAACGATTGTGTCCAAAGAATACTGGCCCTTCCCCACTTACAGCGATTTACTGTTCTCGGTTTAATTAAATAAGGCATATAAAGACACAAAGACGTGTAGGTCTTATAGACCTGCGCGTCTTTTCTTTTATTTCGGGTAATTAAATTTTTTAAATACAGGAGGTAAATAAAAAATGTCAAACGTCAATCTGTTTGCCGCGACTTTGGACGAGCTTGCCGCAGGCATAGACACCGTCTGGATTCTGATCGGCGCGGCGCTGGTCTTCTTTATGCAGGCGGGATTCGCCATCGTGGAAGCGGGCCTTACCCGCGCGAAAAACACGGGCAACATCCTGATGAAAAACCTTATGGACTTCTGCCTGGGCACGATTGTCTTCTGGGTGTTGGGCTACGGTCTTATGCACGGCAAGGATATTGCGGGTTTAATAGGCGTGCCTACGCCGGGATTCATCACCGGCGAATACGATATGCTGCACCTCATTTTCCAGACAGTCTTTTGCGCGACTGCGGCTACCATCGTTTCGGGTGCCATGGCTGAACGCACCAAATTTTCCTGCTACTGCATTTATTCGATTGTAATAAGCCTTATCGTTTACCCCGTTTCCGGTCACTGGATTTGGGGCGGCGGCTGGCTCGCAGACCTTGGATTCCACGATTTCGCGGGTTCGGCTGCGGTTCACCTTGTAGGCGGCGTGTCGGCATTAATCGGCGCAGCCATCCTCGGTCCCCGTATCGGAAAATACGGCAAAGACGGCAAACCCCGTGCAATTCCCGGCCACAACCTTACTTTCGCAGCGCTGGGCGTGTTTATCCTCTGGTTCTGCTGGTTCGGATTTAACGGTTCGTCTACATACGGCGTTATAGGTCAGACCACAACGATGGCAACGGTTTTCGTAACCACCAACATGGCGCCTGCGGTTGCGGCAACGACCTGCCTTATCATCACCTGGATAAGATATAAAAAGCCCGACGTATCCATGTGCCTTAACGGCGCGCTTGCCGGTCTAGTAGCTATAACCGCGGGCTGTGACGTCGTCTCCCCTCTCGGCGCGTTTTTCATCGGTATAATCGCAGGATTCGTCGTTGTTTTCGGAGTGGAATTCTTGGATAAGGTCGTAAAAATCGACGACCCCGTCGGTGCAATAGCCGTACACGGCTTCTGCGGAGCGGCAGGCACCGTTCTTACAGGAATATTCAACATCAACGACGGCGTATGGGGCGCGATTGCGGGCAACTGCAGTTGGGCGGATGCCTTCGGTTATCTGGGCGTACAGACTCTCGGCGTAGTGACTGTAGTTTCTTGGGTAGGCGCAACCATGTTGCTTACTTTCTTCCTGCTTAAAAAGTTTATGGGCCTGCGCGTAACGGCAAAAGAGGAAATCGGCGGACTGGACCTTTACGAGCACAACCTTGTATCCGCTTATGCGGGATTTGACTACGTCGACCACACCGCCGACGAGTACATTGCGGAAAACACCGTGTATGATAATTCCTTAAGCGATTCTTTGACCGCCGCTCCTGTCCCTGCCGCTACGAAGAGCGTTGAAACACGCACTTACGACAAGCCCAAGCTTACAAAAGTGGTAATCGTACTCAACCGCAACAAATTCGAAGCGCTTAAAGCCGCCATGAACGCCATCGGAGTTACGGGCATGACCGTTTCCGAAGTAATGGGCTGCGGCGTCCAGAAAGGTTATACCGCCATGTACCGCGGCACCAAGTACGAAATGAATTTACTGCCCAAGTACAAAGTGGAAATCGTTGTAAGCGCTGTCCCCGTCGAAAAGGTAATTTCCGCAGCCGAAGCAGCGCTGCATACCGGTAACATCGGCGACGGAAAAATATTCGTTTACGACGTGGAAAACGTGGTTAAAATCCGCACGGGCGAACAAGGTTTCGACGCCTTGCAGGATAACGAAGAAGCATAACGGCTTAATGTTTTTATCGTCAAAGTAAAAAATAAACCGAAAACTACGGTTAAAACACAACAAAAAAACCTTGCGTTTCTTTACGGCCGCAGGGTTTTTTATTTTAGATTGACTTGGTTTACAATATCGTATCGTCAAATTAACGCTTTTTGCATAACTGATTTTTTTATCCTGTTTCAAAGATAAGTGAATTGTCACTTAAACTCATCGTGTAACAACAAAATATTTTTGTAATTTACAAAAATCGAAAAACGTTTTATCTTTTCGCCGCGGTAAGATTACCGCAAGAGTAAATGCTTTCGTAATACTCGACGAAATATTTGCAGCGGAGGTTCGTTTTAAAAACAATTTATTTCACGGTCGCCCTGTTTACCGCTTTTAAAAGTTTTGAAAACGCGTTGTCAAGCTGTCTTTTGCGGGAAACGGTGCGGTTTTCAGGCTTAATCCTCTCCTCGCGCAAAAGGGCGGCAACCTCCTTCATCTCGTCTATCGTGCTTCCGTAACTGACGATTCGGTCCACTCTTGCGACCACGTCTTCAAGGGCGGGCTCTATAGCAGGCGCCGGTGTTTTGTGGGCAATCAAAGCGTCTTCGGCGTCGGATTCGCAAAAAGAGCCGTCTTTATTTACTGTCCGAATATCAAAGGCGTTTTCGTCATTTGGCACAACGAAGGAATAATCCGTACTTTTCGTGAGATTTTCCTTTTGCATTGACTTTTCGCGCGTTTGCGGGACAGCCGTCGATTCGTCGGCAGTTTGATAGCAAAGTTCGGGCGCGGAATACTGAAACTTTTCGTCCGCCGAAGCAATAAGCTTATCGAAAGCGGTTTTAAGCGATTTAAATCCGCATGACGCAACCAAAGCGCAAAGCGCGGACAAGACAACGCCTTCGGCAAAAATCAACAAGGCCGCCGAGAAAATTTTACCCGAAGAATAATAATTATTGTAATCGGCAGCCGAAAGCACCAATAAAAACACGATAATCACCGTGGTAAGAAAAAAAATACATTTTGCTCCTCTTCTCAGCGCCGTAACGCCTTTAAAGCGAAGTTCTTCGGAAACAAACGCCAACGGCGGCACATTGAACGCTTTAGCCTTTATCAGCGCGCCCATTACCGATTCAGGGACTTTTATTGAATTTTTGTCGGATTGCTCCCCGAATAAGTCGCCACAGGAGCCGGACAAAGTTTTGTAAAAAGCACAAATGCGGCGCTTTTCCCTTTTACAGTGAATCGAACCCGCAATCAACAATATAAGCGAAAACAATAAAAGCAGAACAAAAACAGAAGAAAACAGCCAAAAAAAACTTATTTTTTGCGAAAACAAACAATAAACTGCGTCCAGAATTTCGTCCAGAAAATTCATTTTGCGTAAATAACCCTCCGTTCCGAAAACAAAAAAAATTTTAATTTTTTGCAAATTTTTCAGCCGTCGCGTTTTTCGAAAAACTTTTTAATGGCGGACTCTGTCCTTTCGCGGGGAATTTCGATGAAATCCGATAAAACGAAAGAATAAATAAGCGTTTTGGTCACTTTAAAACCCAAAATGTTTTCCGCCGCCAAACGGTACACGGCAAGCTGAAGGTCATACCCGCCCGAAACAATTGTTGACGGATTAGAGGTTTTATAATCTATAACGGTGCAATTTTCTCCGTCGGTAATCATAATGTCAATTACGCCCTGCACAAGCATACCGTTCAGATTAAGCACAAACTGCTTTTCGCGGTAATAATTTTTGCCCAGCATCGGCTTTATTTTTTCGTAAGCGTCATAAAGCTTTTGCTTGTCTGCAAATTCCTCGATACCGTAATTATCGCAAAGGCGTTGCCATTCGGAGGAAAAATCCGCGTTGAAATCGATACATTCCATGGCCTTATGATAAGCGTTGCCTTTGCTTAAAGCCCTGTCGTCCGATTCGCCGCCGCCGATATAATGTGTATAATCGGTTTCGTCGACCAGCCGGTTCATGGCGGTAACGGAGCTTTTAACCTCCTTGTGCGAAAAAGGATATTGAAACTCCGTATATTTTTTTATAGAATCGACAAGCCGCGCGTCGGGGGAAGCAGAAACTATCAGTTTTTCGTCGGCGTCATAGTCCACGCGGATTTCGTCCTGGTTTTTAAGCGTGTAACCGTTGCGCGCATAAGAGGGTCTCAGCCAGTCGAAAAAACTGTTGCCTCCCTCGAAATCGGGTGTACTTTCGCTGTCAAAACCGAAAACGGGGTCGTTTTCCTTAACGCAAGCGTAGATGTAAAGCCCGTTTTTGGCGCGCGTCAAAGCGACGTATAAAAGGCGCATTTCCTCCTCGAGAAGTCCGCGCTTCTGCTTTAGCGTCGCCGCGAAAGTCAGTTTGTTGGCTTTAACGGCACGCTCGGTAAGGTCGTGATTTTTCATGCACAGCCCAAGCGTTCCGTCAATAATTACCTTACCGCTCAAGTCGGTCATATTAAACTTTCTGTCGGTACCTGCAAGATACACAAAAGGAAACTCCAGACCTTTGGAGCCGTGTACGGTCATTACCGACACGGCATTTGCCGCGCCCGACCTTTTGAAGTCGTCAAGCTTTAAATCGAGAAACGCGACGTATTCCCTTACGCTTCCGCCGTAAGGCGACGAAGTCAGATGCTGTAAAAAAGCGTTTAATGCGTCCGCCTTTTCCTCGGGTGCGTCGGATGAAAGCGCATACGCAAACCACTCCTTTTCCGCGGTCAGCATCCCGATAAGCTCGGCGGCGGTACGGGTATAACTAAGTGCGAGATATCTGTCGGCAAGCGCAAAAAACCGTTTGAGTTTTTCAGCCGCAGCGTCGTTTTTCCTTCGGGCGTAAGAGCGGCAAAGGACGCTGAAACTGCTTTCGTTTTTATCGCCTGCAAGCTTTATTGCGCAAAGCTCGTCGTCCGTAATTGAGACAATCGGCGACCTTAAAAGCGACACAAGCGAAATATCGTCGGTAAAATTGCAAAGATACCGCATAAACGCCGTAAGCACCTTGACCTCATAAACGGAGGAAAACTTAACGCTGTCAGACAAAGACACGTTGACGCCTATTTTACGCAGTTTTTCGTACAAAAGCCTGAAATATTCGCCGCGCGAAGCCACCAGAACGGCAATGTCCGAAGGATAAACGGGACGCGAACCTCCCTCCGGCAAAGGAACTGTGCCCTCCGCAAGTTTTTGAGCGATATCCGTGACTATAAGGTCGGTTTCGGCGTCCGTTTTGCCGTAATCGGAAACGTTTTCGGCGTCGAGTACGCTGTACACGCCTTTATAGGGAAAGATTTGTCTTCCGTCTTAATGAGATTGAGTTTTACTTCCCCGCCTTTTAAATCCCTGCCGCTTTTGAGAAGAGCTTTTCCGCGGTAATCTATCCTGCCGAATTCCTCAGTCATAAGCGAGGAAAAAACCTCGTTGGCAAAATCGAGAATGTTTTCCGAGCTTCTGAAGTTATCGTTTAATTCTATCGGGCAGGCGAAACCCTTTTCGCTGTAATTGACGTATTTATCAAGGAAAATACCGGGGTCGCACATACGAAACGCGTAAATGCTTTGTTTAACGTCGCCCACTAAAAACAGATTGCCTTTGCCTTTTACGGCGTCGATAATCCGCTCCTGCAGCGGGTTGACGTCCTGATATTCGTCCACGAAAATATACTTGTATTTTTCGCATATTTCCCGTTTTATGGCAGGGTCTTCCACGATTCTGCACGCAAAATGCTCCAAATCGGAGTAGTCGAGCCGCGCTTTCTTTCTTTTGTTTTCTGAATAAATACGCCTGCTTTCTTTTACCAGCGACAAAAGAATATCCGTAAAGACAGGCGGATTTTCGGGATAAGGCAGTTCATCGTATTTGTCAAGATTATTTGCCGCGTCGAAATAGTCATCTTTAAGCTTACGATATTCCTCGTTCAGCGCGACAAACTTTTCATCGACTTTCCCGTAAGCGCGCTTTATTTCCGCGCCTTCGCCTTTCAAAAAGTCGGAAAAAGCCTTAAGCACCGCCTCGTTGCGCGTAAATCCCGCTTTTAACGAGCGTTGACGCAGATTTTCGACAAGCTTAGTAAAGCGCGTTTTAAGTCTTGCTCTTTCCTCGGATACGACGGCGTCGGCAAGCGACATATCGTTAAGACCCGATTTAGAGTATTCTTCAAGCCATTTGTCGGGGTCGGACTGCGCCTCCACGAAATCGAAAACTTTTTTTATCAGATTTTTCAAAGGTTCGTCGCTGCGGCGTGAAAGCATGACGTCGTAAAATTCGATAAAATCGGCGTCGCCTTTTGTAATCGCCTGCTCCACCGCTTCGTCGACGGCGGCGTAAAGCATGGCTGAGGATTCCGCCTCGTCGGCTATTTCAAACGAGGGGTCCGCGTCCACGGCGTAAAAGTAGGTGCGTATAAGCCGCTGACACCAGCTGTGTAACGTGCTTATTTCGGCGGCAGGCAAAAGCAACAGCTGTTTTTCGGCGTTACGGTCGCCTTTCTCGGCGCGTTCCATAAGGCGGGAAAGCAGCTTTTCGCGCATATCGGATGCCGCGCTGCGCGTAAATGTGCATATGACCATATTTTCCAGCGACTCGCCTTCGTCGATAAGGGAAAGCACGCGTTCTATCATGACTGTTGTTTTGCCGCTGCCTGCAGACGCCGAAACTATAAGGTTTTCGCCGCGGGATTTTATGGCTTTAAGCTGTAAAAAAGTAAAACTCATAATTTGGTCACCGCCTCGAAAATATCTTCTCTTTTTGCGCCGTCGCATTTTCTTATGCGTCGCGGACCGCGGCAAACCGAGGCGTAATCGCAAAACGAACACGCCGTCTTGTTGCCGCTTTCGGCGGGCAAAGTCGCGATACACCCCGAAAGAATTTCCCTTACGGCATTGTCAGCCGCTTTTTCCGCATACTCGGTAAGCATATAAAGCTGCTGCTGCGTACAGGCGCGGTTGTTTTTGGTAAGTGCGAGTTCGCCGTTTTTATTAGGCTTGAGATGGGCGTCGATTACACGGCTTTTATATTCGCCCGTTAAATCGCGGTCGAACGCTTTAAGCAGTTCACCCGAACAGTCGAACGCACCGCTGAGCCTGTGAGAAAACTCGTCGTCCGACCAGGAAACGGAAAACGGGAAATAGAAAAATCCCGCGGGTTTGAAACCGTTTTTCTCCAGAACGCGCATATAAATCATAAGCTGTATTTTTTTGCCGAAATAGAGGTCGGAATAGGAAAAACGCGTCTGCCCCGTCTTGTAGTCGATTACCCTTGCATAATCCCCGAATACGTCGATGCGGTCTATTTCGCCGCTTAATTTCACGCCCTCCGTAAGCGTAAGGGTTTGAAGCACGGAATCCTCTTTACCGAAAGATTCTTCCGTGGCGTAGGGCTTAAACTCCCCCGCGTCTATCTGGGATTTTACCACGGAGCAAAGCGTTTCCGCCTCCTTGCGGACTCTTATAAGAATACGCTCGTTAACGCGGTATCTGTACTTTTCGAACTCGGTCACCGCCTTGTCCACGGCGGCGGGTACGAAAGCCGATATATCTTCCGGCATGCCTTCGTTTACGAAAATTTCCACGACTTTATGAAGAAGAAGCCCTACGTCTATGGGGGTGACTGTACCGTCCTCCGCCTTTTTTATCCTTAATCCGTAATTCATAAAGTACATATACGGGCAAAGAAAATAGGTCTGAAGCGCACTTACCGAAGTTACCCGGCTTTTAAGCATCAAAGCCTTTCCCGAAGACAGAAAATCGGCACGGTCTTCCCGATTTAAGAACTTACAGTGCTCTTCAGAAAGCGCGGCGGTTATCGAAGAAGCAAACGGCAGCTTTTTATTGACCAACAAGGTTTCCAGCGCGCCTTTGGAGCTTCCCAGCATGGCGGCGGTTATTTGAGGATCCTGCGATAAGACAAGCTCTTGCGCAAAGTCATCGTGATTTGAAATTATGACGTCGTTTTTCGAAGACAGCAGCTGAAAGTCAAAAGACGGTTTATTCCCGTCGGAAAGATTAAACGTTATAAAAATCTTTTCGCTTGCCTTAAGAAAATGCCATAATTCGTATCTGCAGATTTCGTTTCTTTGCGCGGTCTTGGGCTCGAGTTTCAGTTTGTATTCTTCCAGCTTGTCCGCGTCGGCGTCCGACAGCAGCCCGTCGTCGCCGCACAAAGCAGGAAGGATTCCGTCGTTAAAACCGACAATTACGGCAAAACGAGGTCTTTGTCCGCAGAACTGCCCTATTTCGCCTATCTGAACGGTATCGGAAAGATTGGGCACAAGCGAAATTTCCGTTCCCTCGAAGCCCTCGCGCAAAATGTCCGTAAGGTCCGCGGCAGGTATAGCGCGGTCCGCATAAATTTCGCCGAAAAGTCCGATTATTTCCGCAGTTTTAGTGTAAACCGCGTCGATATTTCTGCCATCCGACAAAGAAAGCTCCCGCGTTTTTTCCTCGGCATCGGAAAAATCAAGCAATTTGCCCATTGCGGAAGAAAGAGCCGCCGCCGAAGTAAAGCCGCCCTCTATGACACTTAAGATTTTCATAAGCCTGACGCGCACTTTTTCCGCGGTAAAAGCAAGAGC
>ENA-ORNK01000384-ORNK01000384.1-human-gut-metagenome-genome-assembly--contig:-NODE-384-length-60891-cov-4.868581_pt1 | contig 60891 bp, 59 predicted proteins | sample MGYA00242115_ERZ509022 | MGnify/ENA primary metagenome ERZ509022 (study PRJEB26280, sample SAMEA2338690) | human gut metagenome | biome: human gut; feature: human-associated habitat; material: faeces...
CAAAACCAATAGATATGAATGTATTATTGCCGACTATTATGAAATATATGTAAAGAAAGAAGGACACTGATTTTGCAGTCAGTGTTCTTCTTACATATCAGTCGACTAAAGAAAAACATTTTATAGTTGTACATTATCTCGTTGAGAAGGGTAAATCTGTGAACTTTGTTCACTAAGCAGAGCAGTGAAATTTTGACGAATGATATTTAAAGTCTTTTGCTTTTTCAGTAATTCTTGTTTCTCCCGGACAGTAGCAGCCTGTTTAGATTCAAGGTTTTCAATCCGTTTCTGTATTTTTTTAGAGCTAGGGATTTTGGTAACGCCCAGATCCTGAAGCTCTTTTTTTAGCGAATCGTGGAGCTGGTATTCTGCCTGATGTTTGGTTCGGTATGCTTAAGCCGGAGAGAGGAGCTGATTTTGGTGTGAGATAATTGAAAAAGGAATGGAAGTTACTGTTTTGGTAGCTTTCATTCCTTTTTTGACGTGAGAGAAGAGTTATTTTTGATTAAATAGATTGTTACATTCGTCTATAATAGCTTCAACTGTGCGTACCTGTGATGGTGTGAGCTTGCGGAGCTTATCTGGAGTATCAGCTAAATTTTAAGGATATATATCCTATTATTTTTTTCCAAAAATAATCCTGCCAAACACCTTCCCATCAACTTTCGCATAATATGCCATTTTCGCATACCCCAGAACATATCCAATGCAATGCGCCCGCGGAAATACATACCGGTAATTTTTCGCAATATTCTTTATTCCTTCAGGAATCTCCAAATGCTTCCATTCGTCCTTATGTTTCACAGACACCGCATATCCTTTTCGAATACACTCAAAAGCTTCATAGGCTTTAACACAGTCAACTCCATTTTCAATCATATAATCATAAAAATCTTCCCGCGTGAAACATGGATATATTTTAAAGTCATTTGTTGTGGTCATTTCAATAAATTTATCAACATCAAAATAACCCTGCTGCCCATTTTGCCATCTAAAAGTGCTGTGAACACCTGATTCTAAAGCCACCATATCCCGATACGTTTTCGGTTTTACTTTCTGAAAGAGCATTTGCAAATCTCTACTCGGAGCTGCTGTGTTGCATATATTGCTCCACGTAATCTCTCTTAATTCTTTATTCCCAATTTCATTAGCGTAAATGCCAGTTTGCCTCTGTAACTCAGTTAATTCATCCAAAATTTCTACAGTTAATAATCGAACAGGTTTAATCGAATGTTCCTGCAGTTCCAAAATTCCGCCAGTAATACAAATATCCCCGTTCTCCAGATAAGAAATCAAATCTGTGTAATCCTGAATTGTATTTCCGGAAGGCAAAACAGCATAACCAACCAGATCAACACCAATTATTCTCTCATCAAACTGTGTTGAATTAAACTGAAACATTCCCCATCGCACGACTTCCTGATTTGGATATATTTTTTCTAAAGTTCTTTGTGCAAATGCCAGAAATTCAGAATTTACGTTATATTCAAATGAAATAGATTTTTTACCATCTATTCCCCAGACGGTTTCCAGAGACAGGTTGTATCCGTCTGCCCACATTTTTGTATTACAACAAGGACATTTTCTGGAGGGAAGATCAATTCCAAATAAATGTGTATCTACTTTTTCATAATATCCACATTCGGTACAATAATAATGTGCTGAAAGAGGATTGAACGAATGATTTCCGAGAAGATAACATAAAATTGAACCTGAAACAGTTCCGCGCATATTTATAAGTGTATTGCTTTTTTTTGTCGCTTCTGACAGACAGCGGAAAATCTCAAAATCATCGATATGGTCTGAGTTTTCTAAAAACGTAAGCTCTTGTAAATAACGTTTCTGGATAGTTTCTGGCACTCCATTTGGATATTTTTCTACAAGTTTTTCCTGGCTGAATTTTTTTACATTTTCAAATGCATTTTGAATAACTGGTAATTTCATAAGCGACCTCCAATTTATTTTTAAGATGTGGTCAGTATAATAAATCTGAAATACCTTTTATATTCCAATAGCTGTACCAAAAATAGCACAGCTATTAGTTGTTTTGAACAAAGAAAAAAGTTATAATATAGAAAAGGCAATCGGAGTGTACAATTATGATAGCACCAAAAGCAACCATTTTATGTTTATATGAGATTCTGAAAAAGTATACCGATGAATCCCATATTCTGTCAGCCGAAAAAATTCGTGAAAAATTAAAATCGATTTACGATGTTGACATGGAGCGAAGAGCAATCTATCGAAATATAGAAGCATTACGCAGTATGGGAATTGAAATCGCAGGATATCAGGATAACCAGGAAGGATATTTCCTAATTGACCGTGAATTTGAGCTTTCAGAGATAAGACTTTTATGTGATGCAGTTGCTGCTTCTGATATGATAAAAGAATCTTCCAGCAAAATAATTATAAAAAACTTCTTGAATCACAAAGTATTTTTCAAAGCAGAATGCTACAAAAAACTATTTTCGTAAAATCAGAAAAGAAGATTCTAAGCAAACAGCTTTTTTATAACATCGATGCTTTAAATGTTGCAATCAATCAAGGATGTAAAGTAAGTGCAAAACTGCTGAAATATGGAGTTAATCAGGAATTAGAAGAAGTCATAGATAGCAATATTATTATTAGTCCATACGTTACTATTTGGGCTGAAGGGAATTACTATATCCTTGGAAAGAGGGAATATTCTGAAGAATTAGAACATTTTCGAATTGATCATTTGAAGGATATCACGATACTGGAAAGAGGCATTGATATGATCTTTGGCGGTTTAAATCCAGGTCAGTATGCCGAGAAAAAGATCTTTCAAAAAGGAGAATCAAAAGCATCCTACGAAATAGAATGTGCTTTCGGATTATGGCAGGAAATTGCTGAAACCTTCGGAAAAAATGCAACCGTATTAAAAAAGGATAAAGAAAATATTACAGTAAAAATTAATACAATACCATCCGTTATACATTCATGGGTAATGACTCACATCAATCAATGTGAAATTATTGGGCCTAAAAGTTTCCGGGACAAAATCCAAAATGAAATTATGGATGCGTATAGAAAATATTGTATGTAGTCCTGATATGTATAAAAATATACTTGATTAGTTTTCGAAAATACTTGATAATAGTACAACAATATGTTTTAGATCAGTAGATGAAATTTAAGCATTAATTATAGAATGAGGTGACCAAATGGAAATAAAAGAAGTACAATCCATTCTTACAATTGGTGAAACTGTAGCGGTTGAATTTAAACGCTGTGGAAATGGAATTGAAAATGATACCTATGAGACAGTTTGCTCATTTCTGAACAGATTTGGCGGAGACCTTTTCATGGGAATATTAGATGATGGGACTGTAGTAGGAATACCAGAAAAAGCAGCTCCTGATATGGTAAAAAACTTTATTAAGGTTATTAGTAATCCTACATTGTTCTCACCAACGATATATTTGGTACCGGAAATTATAAAATATGATGAAAGTCATACGATCATTCATGTTCATATTCCGCCTAGTGCAGAGGTTCACAGCTTCAAAAAAGTCATCTATGACCGTGTGGATGATGCGGATGTAAAAATAACATCTACCAGTGCAATTGCACAGATGTATATTCGTAAGCAGAATATTTTTACAGAAAAGAAAATCTATCCTTATGCAAAAATGGAAGATTTGAGATTAGATCTGCTGCCAAAGATTCGTATTATGGCACAGAATCATGCAGGTGGTCAGCATCCCTGGACAACTATGGATAATCAGGAACTTTTGAAAAGTGCAGGATTATACGGTAGAGATATCGTTACCGGAGAAGAAGGATTCAATTTAGCAGCAATTATGCTGCTAGGAAAAGACGATGTAATTTTAAATGTTGCACCAACTTATGTGACGGATGCGCTTGTACGAAAAGTCAATGTGGACCGTTACGACGATCGGGAAATTATTAAGACAAATCTAATTGAAAGTTATAGCCAGCTCCTTGATTTTGGAAGAAAGAATTTGCCAGACAAGTTCTTCCTTGAAGATACAGTAAACAAAAGTCTCCGGAATACAATTATCAGAGAAATGATCAGTAATACGTTGATGCACCGTGAATTTACAAGCAGTTATACAGCAAAGTTTGTGATTGAGAAAGATCGAATGTATGTGGAAAATGCGAATCGTGCAACAAAGGAAGGTTTCATCACAGTAGATAATCTGGAACCAAATCCAAAAAATCCTCTTATAGCATCGTTTTTCAGGAATATCGGTTATGCTGACCAGCTTGGATCTGGTGTAAGAAAATTATTCAAATACAGCAAATATTATTCAGGGAAAGATCCTTTGTTTGTGGAAGACGATGTATTCCGGATTATTGTTCCATTGGATGATGCATATTCGTTTGATTATGGAATAGAAGCTGGAAGCAGTAAAGTAATTGAAAGTAATAATGCCGATAAAATGCCGATAAATACCGATAAAATGCCGATAAATGCCGGTAAAACGCTGGTAAATAGTTTGTCGGCACAGCAAAATTCAATTATTCAATTTGCGAAAGAGACAGGATCGATTAAATCTCGGCAAGTAGAAGAATTACTTGGAGTAAAGCAACGTCGAGCAAGAAGAATTCTTGGAGAACTGGTCAATATGGGAATTTTGGATCGTCAAGGTGCATATAAAAGCACTGTATATGTTTTGAAAAATTAAAAAAGGCACCTGCTTATCATTACTATAAAAGTAAAATCATCAAACACTAACCTAAAGGAGCACACCAACCCATGCCATTACAAATCGTCAGAAATGATATCACCAAAATGCCCGTAGACGCCATCGTCAATGCCGCAAATTCCTCCTTGCTCGGCGGCGGTGGAGTGGATGGCTGCATTCACCGTGCAGCAGGGCCCAAGCTTTTAGCGGAATGCCGCACATTAGGCGGCTGTCAGACCGGAGATGCAAAGATTACAAACGCCTATGATCTGCCTTGCAATTATGTCATTCACGCAGTAGGTCCTATATGGAGAGGCGGACAGTTTCATGAGCGGGAGCTGCTTACTTCCTGCTATGAAAATTCCTTAGCACTTGCAAAAGAAAACCATTGTGAAACCATAGCATTTCCACTGATTTCTTCCGGAATTTACGGCTATCCGAAAGCTCAGGCGCTGAAGGTTGCAATCGACGCGATCAGCGCATTTCTTATGGAAAATGATATGACGGTATACATCGTTATTTTTGATAAAGCAGCTTATCGGATCAGCAGCAAACTGTTTTCTGATATTGCATCTTATATCGATGATCATTATGTAGAAACACACATTAACAAAACATCCGAAGTAATGAGGCGCCAGAAGCAGTTCCAGGAAATGGATCTCTGTGAAAGCATATCTTTACCAGAGCCATCAAATGTACCGTTAAGTAAGGCTGCAACTTTGGAAGATGCCTTGCAGCAAATGGATGAAAGCTTTTCTGAAATGCTGCTTCGGAAGATTGATGAAAGTGGAATGACCGATTCTCAGTGTTATAAGAAAGCCAATATTGACCGGAAATTATTTTCCAAAATTAAAAATGACAAGTACTACAAACCATCCAAACCGACCGTTCTTGCATTTGCGCTGGCACTTGAGCTTCCGCTTCCGGAAATTCAGGATATGCTGATGAAAGCAGGATTTGCCCTGTCTCATTCCAGCAAATTTGACGTAATCGTTGAATATTTTATCTTGAAGCAAAATTATAGTATTTACGAAATCAATGAAGCACTCTTTGCCTTTGATCAAAGTCTGATTGGAGGCTAAGAAGAAAATAGTTTGGCAATTTGGTACATAGCGTTGTTCACCTGATATGATTCTGTAGAAATTTTCTGATCCATAAAAAAGTGTCGCTTTTCATGCGACCATTTCCCCTGAAAATGGCAGTATCCTATAGTTACAAACAAAATAAGCCATTACTTAGGAGGAAATTTAGTATGAGAAAAAATCTGACAGAAGTTGTATTTATTTTAGATCGCAGCGGATCCATGAGCGGACTGGAAAAGGACACCATAGGCGGCTTCAATTCTATGATTGAAAAGCAGAAAAGAGAGGCAGGGCAGGCGCTGATTTCTACCGTGCTTTTTAACAATAACAGTAAAGTCCTTTATGACAGAGTAGAGGTGCAGAAGATTCCCTCTATGACAGAAGACGATTATTCTGTGTACGGCTGTACGGCTCTCCTGGATGCGATCGGCGGTGCTATCCATCACATTGGAAATGTCCACAAATATGCGCGCACGGAAGATGTACCGGAGCATACCGTTTTTATCATCATGACTGATGGAATGGAAAATGCAAGCCACATTTATCGCATTGATAAAGTAAAGCAGATGATCGAACGACAAAAAGAAAAATATGGATGGGAATTTCTCTTTCTTGGCGCAAATATTGATGCGATTGAAACAGCCAGTCATTTTGGAATTGACGCAGATAAAGCTGCCAATTATCAATGTGACTGCGAAGGAACTGCATTGAATTATGAAGTATTAAATGATGCCATATCTGCTGTTCGGTGCAATGCAGCGCTTGATTCTAGTTGGAAAAAGCGGATTGATAAAGATTACAAAAAACGCGGGCAACATAGCCGCGTAGATTGATGAAACACACAAAGAGCAGGGGATGAACTTTCCAAAGTTCTTTCCCTGCTCTTTCCACATTCATTTATTCCATCACTTCTCCGATCACCTTCATCATCTCATCCACCCGGAACGGTTTCATAATAAACCCATCCATCCCGGCATCCAGCGCATGTTTCCGGTCTTCCTCAAATGCATTTGCAGTCATGGCAATGATTGGAATCTGTGCCTTCTTCACATCTGCAAGCTGACGGATTTTCTGTGTCGCTTCGTATCCATTCATCCGTGGCATCTGTACATCCATCAGGATAAACTGATATGTGCCTGCTTCCTTATCTTGAATTTCTTCCACACAGGCACATCCATCCGGAACCCAGTTCACAAGAACCCCTTTATTTTTCAAAACTTCCATGGCAATTTCTGCATTTAATTCATTATCTTCCACCAAAAGTACATGCATTCCGTCAAGACCTATTTTGTATTCCTTTGCTTTATCTGATTGATGAAGCTGATTTTCCGTTGCAATCCGAAGGGGAAGTGAAATCTGTATTTTGGTTCCCTGACCGGAATTACTTTGGATTATCACATCACCATGCATCAGATCTACCAGTTTCTTCACAATCGCAAGTCCAAGCCCTGTTCCTTCAGTCTTGCTCTCGGTAGAAGTTCGCTCTCTTTCAAATGCCTCAAACGCATGTTTCTGAAATTCTTCAGTCATACCGATTCCGGTATCCTTTATCGTGAATTTGTATTCGGCAAATCCAGGTGCGATCATTCTCTGGACGCAGCTAAATGTGATCGTTCCTCCCGCTGGGGTAAATTTAACTGCATTATTCAGTACATTTACCAGTACCTGCTGCAGTTTTGTCGCATCACACCATACCAGTGGATTCTCTATTTGATCCTCAACTTTGAAATCAATCATTCCCTTTTGGATGCTGTATTCGAGCATCATTTTCAGATTTTCTTCCATTTGCTTCAGGTCAGTTACCATCTCCACAATTTCTGCCTTTCCACTTTCGATTTTAGACAGATCCAACACATCATTGATGATCTTCAGAAGAATCTCACCAGATGCCTGAATTTTGGAAATTGCATTTTTTACAATTTCTTCATCATCCGGATGTTCTGCAATGATATCAGAAAATCCAATGATCGCATTCATCGGGGTACGGATATCATGGGACATATTTGCAAGGAAAGCATTCTTTACCTCACCGGCTACTTTCGCTTTCCGTGTCGATTCTTTTTCCAGTTCCAATGCTTTGGACAGTCTTTTCCGGTGTTCAAACTCCATCTGATCTTGCTGGTGCTCCACCATGAACAGGTAGGAGAGCAGTGCTCCGATTACCAGGCAGTACGGTTGGAACGGATATGCCCCATAAAGTGGAATGATATAGGTATTTGCCAGAATTCCGATCAGTGGGACTGCTGAAAACAGTGCCGATTTTATGAGATATCTGACACCCTTTGTATTGTTCATGAATAAAATAAAGAATGTCTGTGCAAATGTATAAACGTAATAAAACAGATTGAGTACGGCAAACACTCCGAAAAATGTACCGCGTATATAGGTCCGGTTCCGTGAAAATCTCCAGACAATTCCCGTCGGAACTGAGAGAAGCACCATCAGAACCAGGAGAATGAACGGAATCATTTCCGCAAATCTTTGCTTCTTTGAACGGTTAATCCCCATATAACTCTGCATAAACAAATGCCACACATATGGCATGATTACATAAACCAGATAAAAGAAAAACACAACCAGCTTAAACTGCAAAAAGTTTCCTGACTTACCTAAGAGTTCTTTCATAAACAATGCATCCATTAACACATAAAGCTCTACCATGCCAATAAAGATCATCGTATATTTTTTACTCGGCTCCATGTAATATAATACCGGATCCTTAAAAAGATGATCGTCAGTATTATCATCATAAATATTGCGTTGCTCAAATAAATACTACTCATTTTCCAGTCCCTTTTTTCTTTCGTTTTGTCTCATTATTTCTTTCATTATTGTATACTTTTTCTATGCGTTTCGCAATCCATATGTTATACTATTGAGTAAAGGTATCTCAAGGAGGATTTTACAAATGAAAATAGCAGTAACATACGAAAGCGGATCTATTTTCCAGCACTTCGGAAAGACAGAAACTTTTAAAATGTATGAGGTAGAAGACGGAAAGATCACTTCCATGCAGATTGTTCATGCTGGTGGCGCCGGACACAGTGCGCTTGCAGGATTCCTTTCTGAGCAGAGTGCAAATGTTCTGATCTGTGGCGGTATCGGAGAAGGTGCACAAGAAGCGCTGAAAGAAGCCGGTATCAAAGTTATATCCGGTGCAGCAGGAGAAGTAGATGCGGCAGTGAATGCCTATCTTGCAGGAGAACTGGAATCTGCAGGTACAAATTGTGACCATCACCACGAAGAAGGTCATTCCTGCTGTGGACAGCATGAAGAAACAGCAACAGAAGAAGCTTCTGCTGAAGAAGAACATTCCTGTGGCGGACACTGCAGTGGATGCAGCGGATGTGGTGGCGCACATGTGCCGGATTTTGAAGGTCCGAATGTCGGAAAGACCTGCCGTACCCATTACAGAGGTACCTTTGATGATGGTACCCAGTTTGATTCTTCCTATGACCGCGGAGAGCCATTGGAATTTGTATGCGGAGCCGGACAGATGATCCATGGTTACGATAAAGCCGTTGCAACAATGGAAGTAGGACAGACCATCAACATCCATCTGATGCCGGAAGAAGCTTACGGCATGCCGGATCCACGCGCCATTTTCACGCTGGAAATCGCACAGCTTCCTGGATCAGAAGATCTGGAAGTCGGTGCACGTGCATATCTGACCAACCAGTATGGACAGCCATTCCCGGTAACCGTAACCGAAAAGACAGAAACCAACATCACATTTGATGCCAACCATGAGATGGCTGGAAAAGAACTGAACTTCCAGATCGAACTGGTAGAAGTAAAATAGTAAATATGAAAAGTGATTTAAGCGCCCCTTTTATTTCGTCATAAAGGAGGCGCTTAAATACTAAGATTTATTTTTGAAAATCGATAATTTAGACAACGGAAGGGAGATTTGCCCGTGCTAGATTCAGAATTAAAAACATATCCATGGAATCCAACCGTAAAAAAGAAAGCCCGCCGCGTGTTCATGCTGAGATGGTTGTTCGTTATCCTGGCTGCCGCTGCAATCTTTTTTCTGACCTATCAGAAACTCACTACCAATGTCTGGGGACTTACGGCTTTCCTTTGCCAGCTTCTTGCCGTTATCGAACTTGCTTTCGGGCTCCAGTTTGTAGAAGCCGGATGGAGCAGAAAGATATCGAGTAGAATGCCACTGGACGAACACTATGAGTACGCGCTTTATATGTATCATATACAATCTGTCCGCGATCTTGCTACGAATAACCGCATGCTGCTCCTGATTGCAAGCCTTGAAATCCAGCTTGGAAAATACGATCATGCTACACAGACAATTACACAGATTTCTGTTGGAAAATGCACACCAGTCCAGTTAAAACAGTTGTATTTTATGCAGATCTTACTGGCAGCAGAAGTGGGAGATACTGATACAAAAAATCAGTTTTTAACCCGTTATACAGGAATTCCTGACACAAACGGTGAATATCCATCTGAAGCAGAACTTACCACCTGGATTGAAGCAGAAGAAATGGACAGACTTATTTCTGCATTAAAAAAATTCACTCCGACAAGAAAAGAGCATATCCTGCGTACTTGTCTGATTACAATCGTTCTGGCATACAGTACCTTTTTCTACGGTGCATGGTATGGTATCAATAGAAGCGCAGGATATGCAATCCGCTATTATTTTGCTGAAATATCCGTCATCTTCGTTTCCGTCACCTTGTCCTGCCTGCTGATCTGGGGCATGATCTGTCTGTATAAAAAGCAAAAAAGTCTCCTTAATAGGAAAGCAGCCAGACGAATAATTGCCGTTTCTTATGCCGCACTGACTCTTTTCTTACTTTCTCTGATTGGTTACAGCTTTTTAATTGTGAGCTTTGGCGTAGAAGGAACGGAAACCGTAACCGGTCAAGATCAGCATTATATTTATCTTTCCGTACAGCCTGATTACGGCATCGCTACACAGTACAGAACTGATAACCTGATTTATATGCAAAAAACGGGTTTGTTTTTGCCGAATACAGACATTTTAACAGAATCCTCTGTACCGGATTCTGACCTGAATGATTCGGAAACACAAGATAGTAGTACCACTGATTCTACCGAAAATTCTCCGGCACAGGAATCCCAGAAAGCTTCACCTCTTCAGGACGAAATGCGTGCTGTGTATCAATATATCCAGCAACAGAATCCCCTTCCGGATATGAATTTCACTTACACGGCAAATGCAAAGGGAGAAAATTACGCGATCCTCTCTGAGACAACAGAAGAGAAGGATGGTACAACAGTAAATGTCAATTACTGTCTGTATGATAACGGTTCTAAGACAGATGAAAATAATAATACTTTCGAAGAATTGGTTCTGGAAAAGGTATATCCGGATGGCGGATATGAGACAGAACTGGTTGATTTCTATCTGGTAAATCCAGAGACTTTGGAAGTTATAGATGAGCAGAAATCAAGCTGGTAATTCTATTTATCCTATTAAAAAATACTTACCAAATGATAAAATAAAGTAAAGAGCAGAGTCATTCGAAGGTATCTCTGCTCTTTTACTTTATATTTTCTCCTCAAATAATGTCAGAAAATCCTGTAATTCCGCCGGCATCCTGCCTTTCCTCCATGCAAGAAGAATTTCAGTTGTAAGATCAGCTTCAGTAATATCATATGCTTTTAATTTATTAGTGAGCTTCAGCATAGACTCCGGAAGAATCGCAATTCCCAGTCCCTTTTCTGCCATCGTCATTGCAGTGCGGGCATCCTCACAGGCAAAATAAATATCACAGACCAGTCCGGCACCCTCAAATGCGGCAAGCATATATTTGCGGTAGCGGTGGGAGAGGATTAAGGGTTGTTCGGAAAGTTCCCGCAGACTGATGGATGTATGTCCCTGCAACAGAGGGTGATCAGGAACTGCCATCACAAGCAGCTTCTCCCGGGAAAGAGACTTGGTTTCACAGCCATTTAACACAATTGGTGTGCGGAGTGTAGTCAGATCGATCATTCCATTTTCCAGCTGATCTTTCAGTGTAAATGTAGATCCTTCATGTACATCAAAATGAATTTGAGGATATTTTTTTGCAAAGTAAAGCAGATATTCAGACATCATCGATACAGTGGATGGTGTGATCCCTATGTGCAGGGTAGCTGCCTGACCGGATTTGACAACCTCCTGTTTGGTCAGATCTGCAAGCATCAGAAGATTACCGGCCTGCTCATAAAGCGTCTTTCCGGCATCTGTAAGCGTAATTTTCTTTGTACCTCGCAAAAAGAGTGATACCTGTAATTCTTCCTCCAGCATCTTCATCTGATAGCTCAGCGGTGGCTGGGTCATGTGAAGAACTCTTGCTGCACCGCTGATCGTTCCGGCATCTACGATCGCACGAAAATATTCCAACTGTCTGATTTCCATAAAAATGTAATTCATCTCCTGATTATTTAAAAATGAAAACATATTATCCATATGATTTTTATTGAATTATCATACAAAAACAATAATTTACATATATATTACATCATGTTAGAATTAAAAAGCAAGAAAAATAAAAAGGAATGAATTTACAAATGAAACGAGTCGATTTTGAAAATGGAACGATAACCAGTAATATCCTTGGAGCATCGCTCCCGATGCTGGTTGCCCAGATTTTAAGTTTACTTTATAACATTGTAGACCGGATTTATATTGCACGTATCCCGCACATCGGAACTGCAGCACTTGGTGCAGTCGGTCTTTGTTTCCCGGTAATTGTCATCATTACCGCATTCAGCAATCTATTCGGAAGCGGCGGTGCACCATTATTTTCGATTGAGCGCGGCAAAAATGAGCCACAGGAAGCGAAAAAAATTATGAATATTTCTTTTTCCATGGTCTGTATCTGTGCCATTGTACTCATGGTAATTGGCTTTTTATTTGCCCGCCCGATCCTGGTACTGTTTGGTGCCTCAAAAGACGCTCTGATCTATGCATATCCGTACCTGATGCTTTACCTGATCGGAACTCTGCCTTCTATGATTGCAACCGGTATGAACCCGTTTATCAATGCACAGGGATATTCAACCATCGGCATGCTTTCAGTTACCATAGGGGCAGTAACGAACCTGCTGCTTGACCCGTTGTTTATTTTTGTGTTCGGGCTTGGCGTGCGCGGTGCTGCAATTGCAACGGTCATTTCTCAGACACTTTCTGCTGCATTTGTCTTTTTCTTTCTTACAAAGAAAGCAGAACTGAAAGTGAGGCTCCTCAAAAAAGAGGAACTTGCCAGCTGTACAGCTTATGCAAAAAACATTGTAAGCCTGGGAACTGCCGGATTTATCATGCAGTTGACAAACAGTCTGGTAACGATTGTCTGCAACAATGTACTTTCCGTCACAGGCGGAGATATCTACATTTCTGTTATGACCATCGTATCCAGTGTCAGACAGCTTGTAGAAACTCCGATTTATGCAATCAACGAAGGAACTTCGCCAATCCTGAGTTACAATTATGGTGCAAGACGCCCATGCCGTGTAAGAAAAGCCGGTGCCATGATGGCACTTATGATTCTCGGATACACAGCTGTGATGTGGAGTATTATCATCATCGCGCCGAAAACCCTGATCGGAATTTTCAGTTCAGATGCTACGTTGATGAAAGATGCAGTTCCTGCCCTGAAGCAGTATTTTGCAGCGTTTATCTGCATGGATATGCAATACATTGGCCAAACGGTCTTTAAATCCCTGAATAAGAAGAAGCAAGCAATCTTTTTCTCACTACTTCGGAAGGTATTTATCGTCGTGCCTCTGACATATCTAATGCCGTATGCCCTGCATATGGGAACAGACGGCGTATTTCTCGCTGAGCCGGTTTCTAACGTCATTGGTGGAGGATTATGCTTCATCACCATGTTACTTACCGTATTGCCGGAATTAAAGCGTATGGAGCGGAAGAATGCGCTCTATGAGACAGACACGATCTTATAAATGCTTAAATCACTGTCAAGCTGTAGCAAATTTCGTTATACCAAATTATAAATCTACAATATTTCAGGAGAAAATGACAAATGAGCAGTAGAGAAGTAATAGAAAATGTACAAGCAGATCTCTTTGCAATACAGGATCTTGCTTATCGGGATTTTCAGGCAAAACTGATGCCGACAGTCAATAAGGAAACCGTCATCGGTGTGCGGACTCCTTCTTTGCGCGCATACGCAAAAAAATTCGGTAAAACAGACAATGTTTCTGCATTTCTTGAAGTGCTTCCACATAAATATTATGAAGAAAACAACCTTCATGGACTGCTGATTGAACAGATTAAAGCGTATCCATCCTGTATTGCCGCACTGGACCGTTTTCTCCCGTATATAGATAACTGGGCAACCTGTGATATGATCGCGCTCCGGACAGTAAAAAATCATCTGGACATATTTATCCAGGAAGTCTGCCGCTGGATAGCATCGGATCACCCTTATATCGTCCGTTTTGGAATTGGAATGCTGATGCGGTATTATCTGGATGAACAGTTTAAACCGGAATATCCCAAAAAGGTAGCCGAAGTTAAATCAGACGAATATTATGTAAACATGATGCGTGCCTGGTATTTTGCTACCGCTCTTGCAAAGCAGTATGACCAGATCATTCCTTATCTGGAAGAGAAAAGGCTGGACACCTGGACACATAATAAGACGATTCAGAAAGCAATTGAAAGCTACCGGATCACGCCGGAACAGAAGATCTATTTAGGGACATTAAGAGTAAAGAAATAATAAGTTTTACCGAGCTTTGACAATTTATGGTTCCCGCAATTTTACCACATTTGCAGCACTACGTCGTCTGTCTTCATCGATTGCAGCGTAGTGCTTTTTCGTTGTATTGACATCTTTGTGTCCCAGAACATCCGCTACCAGATAAATATCCCCCGTTTCCTTATAAAGGGCAGTACCATAGGTACTTCTGAGCTTATGTGGCGTGATTCTTTTATTTGTAATCTGACTGGCATACTTTTTAACCATATTTTCAACCGCCTGCACACCGATCCGGCGTCTTTGGGTTGATAAAAACAGAGCATTTTCATAGCCAGCAAGGGGCGTTACCGCTTTACGGTATGTCTCCAGATAATTGCGAAGTGCTTTTTCCACCTCTTCACCAAAATAAACAACCATCTGGCTTCCACCTTTTCGTGTCACCATGACCCCATTATTGTTGAAATCCACATCTGACAGGTCCAGTCCAACTAACTCCGATACTCGAATACCTGTTCCAAGTAGAAGAGTAATGATCGCAATATCACGTTCTTTCGTCTTATTATAATAGGAGAGTGCCTGACCGGTTAATTTGGAACCACAGGATTCCACATAATCCAAAAGCTTTGCAACCTCATCGGTATCCAAACGTATGATCGCCTTATCATGTAGCTTCGGCATATCTACAAATAAGGTCGGATTTTTCTGAATTATCTGTCTTTTAAAGAAATAATTATAAAAGCTGCGTAATGCAGACATTTTGCGAAATAAGCCGCGTTCAGAGTTTGTGACCTGTTTGGTTTCTTTGGTATGAACATCTGTAGTATCATAGACCTTCAGATATTCCAGATATTCCTCAATATCAACCGGCTGAATAGCTTCCAGATCCTGTACCTGAAAGTCCTTAATTGAGTGATGTTTATAAACAGGATTTTCTTCAATTAAAAACTGAAAGAACAAACGGATGTCATATGCATACGATATTCGTGTCTTTGGTGATGTGGTTGGTTCAATGGCACGAAAATAATCACGTGCAAAGTCAGGCATGGTGTTTAAAACACCACGAAGACGAATAGTATTATCAATATAAGTTTCTTCCTGGTATGTTTTTGTATCAGATGGCATGATCCTAAGAACCTCCTAAATTCCATAAATTTCCCCGATATAGGTATGATTATAGCATGGTTTCGGAAGATTTGTCTATATCTTTTGGAAAAATCGGTATTTGTCGTATAGATTGGTTATTCAAAATACTGCTGTCCCAAGACAACTTTTTGCCAGGGACAGCTGATTATAATTACTAGCACGGTCTGTTTCCTTTTTCAAATGGATATTCAATCCCCCAGTCTTTTCTAAGTCCATCCATCTGTTCCATGATGCGAATACTTTCTTCATGCGGCATTTCCATACATTCAAGTTTTCCTTCACGGATAGCCTTCATAGAAGCGCGTACTTCATATTCAAACCCAGTGATCTGTTCTGGCATTGTAATTTCCCTTACAAATTCCCGATCCGGTGTATATACTTTTACCGCTGTAATATCATTAATATTTTCCGCAATCAGATACCCCTTGGTCCCATATATCATACCATATTGTTCTGTACCGGTAAGTGCACTGCTTTGTATAGAAGCCATCGATCCATTTTTGTATTTCAGAATAATGGAATTCTGTGCATCCACTCCACTGTCAAATTTTACGCAGGAAGAAAGCGTTTCTTCAACATCATCGCCTAAAACCATGCTTGCAAAATTCAGTGGGTAAATACCTACATCTAATAGCGCTCCACCGGCAAGCTTCGGATCGATCAGACGTTCTTTTGTATGCATATCATATCCGAGATTTGCTGAAATCCCCTTTATTTCTCCGATTTCACCACTTGCAATAATATCATCGATTATTTTACGGGATGGAAGATATCTTGTCCAAATTGCCTCCGTAATAAAGACTTCTTTTTCCTTTGCGAGAGCAAATACTTCTTTTGCTCCAACAGCATTTACAGTAAATGGTTTTTCACAAAGTACCGGTTTCCCATGATTGATACAAAGTTTGGCATGTTCTATATGAAACGGGTGTGGTGTCGCGATATAAATCAACTCTACTTCCGGATCATTTACCAGTTCTTCGTATGAGCCATATGCCTTTTCAAATCCCCATTCTTTGGCAAATTTCTGCGCTCTGTCAAGATTTCTTGCAGCAATGGCATATGCAGCCGCATCGTCCATACCGTCCAGTGTTTTCGCCATATTTTCTGAAATTCGCCCAGCACCGATAATTCCAACTTTCATCTGTTCCATTTCTTTACACTCCTTTTTTCACATATTATTCTACATAGAAATCCATCCAAATGCATTCGCCACAGAACTGATCAAAATAATCAGAACAAAGATTGGACACAGATATTTAATCATAACAGCAAAAATCTTCTTTCTGCGGAATGCACTTTCTCCATGAATAATCTCTTCTTCTATCTTCTTTACCCCAACAACTCTAGCTACCAAAAGACTTGTCATCAGTGCCGCGATCGGCATCATTACCGAATTAGTCAGGAAATCAAAGAAATCCAAGAACTGCATACCAATAATTTTCACAAATGCAAGTGGTCCATATCCAAGTGAAGATAAACTTCCTAATACTATCATGATCACACCAACAAGCACAGTAGACTTTTTACGACTCCAGCCGATTTCATCTTCAAATGTAGATACTGCACTCTCTGTCAATGCGATTGAGCTTGTCAGCGCAGCAAAAAGAACAAGCAGAAAGAACAGAATTCCAATTGCTGTTCCCAATCCCATATTCTCAAACACCTTTGGTATTGTAATAAACATCAGTGCCGGCCCTGCCTGTAACGTATCCGGATTTCCACCTGAAAACGCAAATACGGCTGGGATGATCATAAGTCCTGCCATAATTGCAATCGCTGTATCAAATACTTCTACATTTCTTGTAGAATCTTCAATCGAAATATCTTTCTTCATATAAGAACCAAATGTGATCAAAATTCCCATAGCGATCGATAGGGAATAAAACATCTGTCCCATGGCAGCTACCACAGACATCCATGAGAAATTCTTTGGATTTGGCACCAGAAAATACTTCACGCCTTCCATTGCACCTGGTCGTGTTACTGAGTAAATGGAAATGATCAGCGAAAGCACGATCAAAATCGGCATCATAAACTTTGAAACACGCTCAATTCCATTCCGAACACCTGCATAAATAATAATCAATGTAATCAGACAGAATATAATAAAACAGATTTCTGTAGAAAATCCATTTGAAATAAACTCTGAAAAATATCCATCTTGAGCCAGACTACTGCTGTTTCCTTTTACATATTCCAAAAGGTACTTGATAACCCATCCTCCAATTACAGAATAATATGGTACAATCAGAACCGGAATAATCGCATTAATCCATCCCCCAAAAGAAATCCATTTTGACTTTCCGAAAGATTTGAACGCACCTACCGGACTTTTTCTTGTCATACGGCCAATTGCTGATTCAGCAATTATCATCGTATAACCGAAAGTAAGGGCTAACAGAATATAGATAAGCAGAAAAATTCCTCCGCCATATTTTGCCGCAAGATAAGGAAACCTCCAGATATTTCCAAGACCTACAGAAGCTCCGGCTGCTGACAGTACATATCCTAATTTACCAGAAAATGTACTCCTTTTTTTATGATTATCCATAACAAAATCTCCTCTTTTATTCTAAAATTAAATACACTCATTTGATTTTATCATGATAATCCTTTAAAGTCACTAGTAAAATCAAGTATAGCCTTAAAAATATAAAATAAGTTTTGTCTTATAATTTATCCATACATTCCGTGTATTCTTTTAAAACCTGTTCCAGTAATAATTTCTTAGTATAAAATTAAAAAGTCCGGAAAGACTAAGACGGGGTGAGCGATGGGATCTTGGTTAGAGACCTTAAGAATGTCTTAGTCTTTTAGACTTTTATAAAAAATAGAGTGTATATAATGTGCTATCAGGCAGATTATTCGCTGCTACCTGACAGCACAGATGGTCTTTAATAAACAGAATCATCTCCATAATACGAAACAACCAGATAGTCTCCTTCCTGGAGATTATTCCTGTCTTTTAAACTTAAATGATTTGCTTCTGCCAGCTCATCCATATATTCATATATGGAATCTTCTGTTCGTCTGTATCTTTGTGCAATGCTCCAGAGTGAATCTCCTTTTTCAAGCTGGACACTTTTATAATATCTCTCTCCGGAAGGTTCTTCAGCTTTGCTATCGTGCGCACTGGAGAAAAAGCTTCCAAATCCAAAACTCAATGACATAACCATCACCAGAGCCGCAATCCCTGTCACAAACCGTCTGATAGAATTCGTCTTACGGTGCTTTGCATAATGACAGTGCTTCTGTCCTTTTGCTCCTGCATGATATCGATCTGCATACATATCTTTTCTTTTCTCTGATCTCATGATAATTCCTCCCTTTTCTTCTGTAATCTTTTCAGTTCTCCTATATACCAGAAAGCATGTTCTCGAACAACTGTTCTGTTACCAATATACAGCAAGAACATACGTTTGTCAATATGCAAATCGAACGTATTTTCTAAACATTTGTTTGCTATTTTTTCTTCTGTATGATATGATAATTTTAATAGTTCGGATAATAATTCAAATTGATATAGATACAGATTTAGGAGGTCTTTTATGAGTAAAGGTAATATTAGCAAGAAACAGGAAGAGATACTTGAATATATTAAGTCCCAGATCCTGCAACGTGGTTTTCCACCGGCTGTACGTGAGATCTGTGATGCTGTGAATCTGAAGTCAACTTCTTCTGTACACTCTCATCTTGAGACTCTTGAGAAGAACGGATACATACGACGTGACCCAACCAAACCACGTGCAATCGAGATTCTGGATGATTCATTTAATCTCACAAGACGTGAGATGGTTCAGATTCCGATCGTAGGCCATGTAGCTGCAGGAGAACCGGTTCTTGCACAGGAGAATATTGAAGATTACTATCCTGTTCCTACTGAATATATTTCATCAAATAAAGAACTCTTTATGCTGAAAGTTCAGGGTGAAAGTATGATAAATGCCGGTATACTGGATGGAGATTATGTCATTGTGGAAAAGCAGGCAACTGCAGAGAACGGTGATATGGTTGTTGCTCTGATTGATGACGGTGCAACGGTAAAGACGTTTTACCGAGAAGAAGGTGTGATCCGTCTTCAGCCGGAGAATGATGCAATGGAACCATTTATCCTTGAAGATGTTACGATTTTAGGGAAAGTTGCTGCTGTTATGCGCTTCTTCCGCTAATTTTAAAAAAACAGGTGATTACTTGCAGAAGCATCTCAGATAGAAGTGCTTTTTGCAAGTAATCACCTGTTTTTTATATATGTTCTTCTCCATATCCATTTTTCTCTTACTATCATAAATTTTTTTCAAATGCATCAAAAAAGCCGGATAAGATGTACAGGTATTCTCAACCTGTCATCTTATCCGGCTTTTGTTTCCATTGAACAACTCACCCTTCGATGCTCGTATCTATATATGACATATTCAGATGATTCAGTCAGTACTGTTTTATACTATTTTTTTGCAAGTTCGTACATTGCTGCTGCCGTAATCTGCAGTGCACGGAGAAGTTTTTCTACTTCCACATGTTCATCTGGCTGATGGATCACGTCTGGTTCACCTGGAAATACCGGTCCGAATGCAACCATGTTCGGGAATTTCTTTGCGTAAGTTCCACCACCGATTGCAAGTGGTTCCAAGTGCTCGCCAGTCTCTTCTTCATATACATGAACGAGCTTTGTCACCAGTTCAGAGTCTTTTGGTACATAGAGAATTTTGTGGTTATTTTTCCGGAGCACATCGAATGTGTAACTGTTGATATGATTGATCAGTGTATCATCAACAACTTTCGGATCTGCATTTTTTGGATAACGGACATCTAATGTAAAATAGGTCTCTTCTCCATCATAATAAACAATACCAAGGTTTACGGTTGTCTCACCAGTTTCTTCATCCACATAATGTACTCCCAGTGATTCTCCATTTGTCTCCGTTCCGATCTCTTTCAGAAGAAATTCCATCAGTTGCTGGAATTCTCCACCAAATTCATTCTCTTTCACTGCATTCAAAAGAAGAATTGCTGCATTTACACCAAGATGCGGGGTACTTCCATGTGCACTTCTTCCCACCGCTTCAACGATTGTTTTTCCGTTTTCATGCGTCACAGTGATTCCTTCTGTCTCTGCTACCTTAATGTCTCCTTTTACGATCAGTTTACAAGTTGGAATCACGACATTGTCAGCAATTCCACCACCAAAATATTCCACTTCGATATGACCTTTGTCATAAACCTTAGAACCGCCTTTGATTCCGGTCGTTCCTTTTTCACAGAAAATAACAGGAAAATCTGCATCCGGAGTAAATCCGATCGTCGGCATCTCATATCCGTTCTCTACGTAATACGCCGCGCATGAAGAGCCACATTCCTCATCAGATCCAAAAATAACACGGATTCTACGGTCAATTGGAAGATTCAGGTCACGGATCGCCTTCAATGCGTAAATTGATCCAATGATCGGTCCCTTATCATCCAGACATCCTCTTCCCCAAAGAATTCCATCGTGGATCTCGGCACCATAGGCAGGATAAGTCCAACCGGTATCGCCAGCCGGTACAACGTCTACATGACCAAGAACGCCTACCATCTCTTTTCCTTCTCCATATTCTACCCAGCCTATACGATTGTCTGCCTGCCCAACCTTGAAGCCAAGCTTGCGGCCAAGTTCAAGGGCATCTTCCAGAGCAGCCTTCGGTCCCGGACCATATGGCGCGTCTGGCTGTGCCTCACCACGCACGCTTTCAATTCTCATGTTCTGTTGGATTCCAGCAAGAATTTCATCCTTCATCTCCATAATCCTGCTGTTTAATGCTTCATAACTCATTATTACATTCCCCACTTTCTTGTGTATTCCATCTGTATTCTATTATACACGATACATCTTTAGAAACCAAATAATAATTTAACAAATCTGCTCCGAATCCAGCACGATCGTAAATGGACCGTCATTTAAAAGAGATACCTTCATATCCGCGCCAAAGCTTCCTCTTTCCACAACCGGGATCACTTTCTTACATTCTTCAATAATATATTCATACAGTTCATTTGCCATATCCGGTGCACCTGCCTCAATAAAACTTGGGCGGAATCCTTTTTTACAGTTTGCATATAAGGTAAACTGGGAAATCAGAAGAAGTTCTCCATCCACATCCTTCAGGGCAAGATTGGTCTTTCCGTTCTCATCTTCAAAAATGCGAAGTCCTGTCAACTTCTTTACCATTTTGTCTGCAATCACTCTGGTATCATCCTGTGCCACTCCGATCAGCACCATAAATCCTTTTCCAATCTTTCCGATCACTTCTCCTTCTACCGCAACCTCGGCATGTGTTACTCTCTGAATTACAAATTTCATGTTTTCTTGTCTCCTCTTTCTTCTCTTTATTTGACACTATAATGCCTGTGTTCCGAAATTATCAGAACATAAGTATTTTGCTACAGGTCTAAAAAACGGGGGATTTTTATTTCCCCCGTCTTATAACATTATAATCGCTGTTCTTACTCTTCCAAGCTTGCCTCTAATTCAAGAAAATCTTTGATAGCTTTCACACATCCGTCAACACCAAACTTGGAACTGTTTATACAAATATCATAACTTTCGGCATCGCCCCATTTTTTGTTGGTATAATAATTGTAATAGCTTGCCCTGCGTTTATCTGTCTTATGTATCAGATCTTTTGCTTTGTTATCTGTCAGTTCATTCAGCTTTGCTACATTTTTAATCCTGTCTTCCAGATCTGCATGAATGAATACACTTAGTACATCATCCCGCTCTTCCAGTGCATAATCCGCACATCTTCCTACCAGTACACACGGTCCTTCCTCCGCAATCTTTTTGATCGCATCAAACTGCGCAAGGAAAATCTTGTGATTTAGTGGCATTTCATTGACAGAACCGGATGCAAATCCCATAGAATATGTATCCATTACCAATGAATAGAGAAAACTGTTCGTCGGTTTTTCATCATGTGTCTCAAAAAGCTCTTTGCATATCTTACTGTCCTTTGCTGCCCGTGACAACAATTCTTTATCATAAAACTCAATTCCCAGTTCATCTGCCAGACGTTTTCCAATCTCGCGTCCTCCGCTTCCAAACTGACGACCTATTGTTATAATTGTATGTGTTTTACTCATAAACGTCACGCTCCTTTGCAGGTCATTATTCCATGATTATCCTATACATATTATATAACAATTCATAATAAATGTATAGATTTTCATGACATTTTGCGTAGTTTTTTCAATAAATTTTCAAAATATTCCGGAAGTGGGGCATCAAATTCCATATATTTTCCGGTTCTCGGATGGATAATTCCAAGAATTTTCGCATGAAGTGTCTGCCCCTGTAGTGTCCACGGACATTTTGCCGGACCATATACACAGTCTCCAAGCAACGGATGATGGATACTTGCCATATGCACACGGATCTGATGTGTGCGACCGGTTTCAAGCTCACAGGCAATATAAGTATATTCGCCAAAACGCTCCAGGACCCGGTAGTGTGTCACTGCATTTCTGCCATTTTTCTCATTGATACTCATTTTCTTCCGGTCAATCGGATGGCGTCCGATCGGCGCATTCACAGTACCGGAATCCTCTTTGATATTACCGTGTACAATCGCATGATAAATCCGCTTAATGCTGTGCTCTTTTAACTGTTCTGCAAGGATCTGGTGTGCGGTATCATTTTTACATACCAGAAGAGAACCGGTAGTATCCATATCGATCCGGTGTACGATTCCCGGACGCATTACACCGTTGATTCCTGAAAGCCGGTCTTTGCAATGATACATGATCGCATTGACCAGGGTTCCGGTATAATGACCTGCTGCCGGGTGCACTACCATACCTTTCGGCTTATTAACCACCAGGATATCATCATCCTCATAGAGAATATCCAATGGTATATTTTCCGGCAGGATATCCGGTTCCGTCAAATCCGGTATCGTAATCTGAATTTGATCTCCTTTTGCAACCTTATAGTTAGATTTGATTACTGTGGAATTTACCTTTACATTTTTTTCTTTTATCAGTTTTTGAATATAAGAACGGGAAAGCTCCGGCACTTTCTCTGTGAGAAATTTGTCGATTCTCTCCCCTGCATTTTCTTCACTCTGAAATTCTTTAATCTGCATGTTTCTGCTCCTGTCTGCGCGAATAAATAGAAAAATCTTCGTCCTTATAATAAAAAAAGATCAGCAGAACCAGAACGATAAACGTCACAGTCACATAAATATCCGCCACATTGAAAATCGGAAAATCAATCAGTGAAAAATAAAAAAAGTCAACCACATATCCTCTGGTCAGACGGTCAATAAAATTCCCGATTGCTCCGGCTGTCAGAATGATCATACAGATTCTGAGTGGCAGATATCTTTTTTCTACCGGAGTTCTGCCATAAAACCAGCTCACAATAACAAGGATCACAACGGTCATGATGACAAAGAACCATCGCTGGTTCTGAAAAATCCCAAATGCAGCTCCTCTGTTTTCAAGATAATGCAATTCAAAAACATTATTCCACAACACAAATGCAGACTGATCCTTCAAATGTGCAATTGCCAGAAGCTTTGTATACTGATCCAGAAGCACCAGGATTACGACTCCAAGTGCTGCAAAAATATATTGTTTTAACCCTGGTCTGTTCTTCATATGCTCTCCTTTACTGCTAATGCCATTAGATATACTTTCGGATTGTAACATAATAACGTCCCTTTTTTGTCTCGGAAAGAACTCCTTCGTACTGAAAACGTCCCATCTGTCTTACGGAAATGATATCGTTGTCCTTTACATGATATCCATTACTGGTAATCAGCTTTCCGTTTACGTATACACGCCCAGCCTCAATCAATGCAGTAAGTTTACTTCTGGACGAAGAAAAAGCCAGTGAAAGAAGGGAATCCAGGCGTACTGATGCAACAGTCCCCTTAATCTCTTCGTACTTTGGCTCCCATTTAAAATCTGCATTTTCTACTTCTACGGCACGAACGGTTGTATGACGTACCCTGGTCAGTTCTTTTACAAGAAACTCCGTCAGTTCCTGATGTACAAACACATAAGCTTCCTTATCGTGAATCAGAATATCTCCCGTCTTTGCCCGTGTGATCCCAAGGTTCAGAAGTGCACCCAGATAATCTCTGTGTGATAATTCCTCAGCAAATTTCGGCTGCAGCGGACTGATCTTCAGAATGCGGATCGGATATGTACTGCGGATACTTTCCTCATCCATATACATATAAAAAGCATCAGGTAGAAATGCTGCCATCTGACGCTCTGACGGATCATACCCGCCAAAGGTCCTGTATGGAACAGGGAAAGAATCCTTCGGCGTAGTATGTAATATATTCAGTTCATTCAGGTTCAGGAAATCGGAATACATAATGATTCCTCTCTGATAAGCATTGTTAGACAGCTCAATCAGACGTTTACGAAGTAAAGTCTCTTCTTTTTCCATACCCTGTCTTCTTTCTTCTAGTAACGGTTCTGGATCGGCACATCGAACGAAGTATTCAGAAGATCCTGCATATCGCCGGAAATATCAACATTTGCCGGTGTTACCAGAAAAATATAACTTGAAATCTTCTGAAGATTACCATCAATTGCAAAAGCAGATCCTGATGTGAAATCAATAATTCTCTGCGCGATCTCAAGATCCATACCTTCCAGATTCAAAATAACAGTTCTTCCCGCGAGAAGAGTCTCTGTAATCTCACGTGTATCATCCATTGCGTTTGGTTTGATTACACAAACTTCCATTGCAGGAGCATTTCTGCGTGTAGAAGGCTGGCGCATCGGGGTGACTTTATTTGAACGACCTGATTTTTTAAGCTGATAATCTTCCTCTTCTTCTTCGTAAGCAGCCGGTTTATCTTTCTTTCCAAAAATATTCTTTTTTGGCTTCTCTTCTTCATATGACTCATCTTCAAAATCGTCATCTTCATCGTAGAAATCATCATCATACTCATCATCGTCGCCGTTTAATTTCATAACGTCTAAAAACTTATCTAATACTCCCATTTTTCTTATACACTCCTATCTGTGGTATCTAAATCTGATGAGCATAATTTCGCTCGCCAAAAATTGCTGTCCCTATCCGAACCATGGTGGCTCCCTCTTCTATAGCAACTTCAAAATCATTGGTCATCCCCATTGAAAGAATACTCATGTTAACATTATCAACTTTTTCCTTTGCAATGTCAACAGATAATTTTCGTAAGTTTGCAAAATGTATACGATTTTCTTCCGGGTTTTCTACAAACGGAGCAATTGTCATCAATCCTTGTACTTTTATGTGTTGAAATCTGACAATTTCATGAATAAAATCCATAACTTCCTCTGGCATCAGACCGAATTTTGTATCTTCTTTTGCCATGTTTACTTCGAGAAGCACATTTACAACAATACCTTTTTTCGCTGCTTCTTTATCAATTGTTTCCGCAAGACGAATAGAATCAACAGAATGGATCAGCTCTGCCTTATCGATGATATATTTTACTTTGTTGCGCTGCAGATGACCAATCATCTGCCAGTGAATATCCTTCGGCATTATGTCATATTTTTCATCCAGTTCCTGCACTTTATTTTCACCAAAATAACGGCAACCGTAAGCATACGCTTCTTCCAGCATTTCTACCGGTTTGGTCTTGCTGACAGCAATCAGTGTTACATCCTCCCGTTTTCTGCCGGAGCGTTCGCATGCAGCGCATACACGTGCTTCCACATCTTTTAAGTTTTCTGTGATCATTTCTTTCACTCCATTTCTTATTGACTTACTATCTGATTATCCCGAACAGAATCTCCGTTCAGGGCAACATGATCATAATTGGATAGACTGTAGCTGTTTCCTTCTGCAATAATATAGTATTCATCACTCTCACTCAGGATCTGAACCTGCTTGAATACAGCATAGCCTTTATTGACATTATAAACTCCTTTGATGCTTTCGGTTTTCAAAAGATCCATCGTATCGGAAGATTCCGGCAACAAAAGAGTATCTCCTTTTTTCAGATTCTCTGTATCCAGATATGCAATACCCGATTCCGTATCCTCGTTAATGATCGTCACCGGAATAAATTCCGTTGTCGTCTTTCCTTTTTTGGTCGTCTGCCTGTAGACACCTTCGTTCTGAGAAGCCCCGCCGCTCGTAATATAATCTATCGGAACAGCATAACAGTCTTTCTCCGTTACCGAGGTTTTCGGAATCTTAAGCCCGGACTCGTCTTCCAGGATCAGTTCAATATTCACGAACCGTTCATCTGCATACCGGATCATGGAATCCTTAAAAGTAATATTGGCATAAATATCATTTTTCTTTTCCGTAAGTCGCATAGTTCCCCACAGGTCCTTATTATCCTTCAGGAATCTGACCTCAACAGAAAGGGAATCTTCCCCGTTCATTTTTTTCTGGAAGGTTTGTGCCAGATCAGAGGTCAGGCGTACCGTTACCGTCCACTCTTCATCTGTGACCAAGCGATATACCGGCTGCCCTGCATCAATCTTCTGATTGCCTGAAAGCTCTGTGACACTGTAATTTGCCTTATCAAACATCTCATCCGTGATATTATCTGTCGTCAGATTTTCATAGCCATCTACCGAAAGCTCCACGATTCCGTCATCCGGGCTTTGAAATGCATCTACATTTCCGGACTGCAGAATAGAATTCAGCTGTGCAACCCTGCTCTGTGTCGTATTGTTCTGTAAGATCGCTGTTACTTCACTTTTCAGATTTGATGCCGTCTTAAACTCCTCCGGTGAATAGGATTCATTAAATCCCTGTGCCTTCAGCAGAATACTGTTCCATTCATCTGCATTCAAGGAAACTTCTTCATTGCTGTCCTGATCCGTCTGTGTCTCGAGCTTGGAAGACGTAATGGTGTAAATATTGGTTCCAAGTGCAACCTTCTGTGCATCGTCTACAAAATAATTGACATATCCGCTTTTTTCAGCATTTACCACCGTTTCTTTTCTGAGAACCATTCCGGTAAGATTCCTGTCTTTTAAAATGCTTCCTTCCCGTACCTCATATACACTCACTCTATCTTTTGTAAAATAGATCAGAACGGTAAAAACAAGATACACAAAAATAATTCCAAACAGAATCGTACCAATATTTAAATGTCCTTTTCGTTTATATTTCTGGAGGCTGACGACCTCCGTATTCTTCTTTTTCCCAGCCAAAAATCAAGCCTCCAAATCTATTCGGATTTTAACAGGCACAGTGCCGCACCATTCAGATAATCACAGCACCTGCCCTGATACCTGCCTTCCTCTTCCATCTTCTGCAGCAGTTCGTCCCTCAGCCTCCACCAGCTGCATCCCCAGTTACAGAACACCGCATCTTTCTCAGGAATTCTTGAAAACATTCGTTCTACTGCCACGGTTTCCGGAATCTGTTCAAGAAACGTAATCACTCTTTCAAAATATTCTTCCTTTGAACATACCGTTATTTTACCATTTTCATACCAATCGCACAACCGTGTATTTCTGGCAATATAAAGCGAATGCAGTTTCACAATATCCACACCAAGCGCAGTAAGGATTCTTGCAGTCTCTTTTGCATCCGCTGCCGTATCTCCCGGAAGATTAAGAATCACATGGGTACAGATTGAAATACCAGTATATCTTTTAATCCGCAGTACTGCATCGATAAATTCTGCAAGACCATGTCCCCTGTCGATCATCTGCAGTGTATGATAATTTGCTGTCTGTAATCCAAGTTCTACATTCATCTGAATTCCGGTCATCGCGCGGATATCTCTCATAATATCAAGATACTCAGCCGAAACACAATCCGGTCTTGTGGAAACAGATATCTCCACGACACCCGGAATCCTGGTAGCCTCCATCAGATAACTGCGAAATCTGTCCGGAGGAAGAAAGGTATTGGTATAATTCTGAAAATATGCAATATATTTGTTGGCATGGTATTTTCTCGTGATCATCTGTCTGGTCCGTGTCAACTGTTCTGTGACAGAAACTGTAGCCGCCATTGCCTCAAATCCGGTTCCTGCACCGGCACAGAATGCACATCCCTCTCCGTCAAGACGGTTTGGACATGTGACCGGAAGGTTCACCGGAAGCTTGTATACTTTTTCACCATATTTGTTTTTCAGGTAATCCGAATATTTATAATATAACATATTTTTCCTCTCATTTATGAATAATCACAAAGTTTTAACACATACTAACCGTATAGAATCGTATAAGGAGGATATTTACATGAAATGGTTTGATAATACAGCACTCACCGTCGTGATCATCGGTGCTGTGAACTGGCTTCTGATCGGTATATTCCGTCTGGATCTTATTGCCTGGCTTTTTGGAAACATGTCATGGCTCTCACGTATCGTCTACACGATCGTCGGACTGTGTGGACTCTACCTGATCAGTCTTTTTGGTAGAATCGGATCCATGTCCGAATCTTAATACGCCCAGGTAATGTACCTGATACCATCTCGGTGTATTTTCTACATGCTTGAAAAAAAGAAAGGGGCTCCCAGACAAGAGATGCCCCTTTTTGTGTATACGATAAGATTCACACACCACATTTACTGCTGACCAGACGGGATTGCCTCGATCAATGATGTCATATCCTCATACAGAACCGGTTTTTCTGAGGCTCCCATAACAATCGATATGTATGGATTGTCACTGGAATCTTTTTCCATCAGAATCAGACAATATCCTGCTTCATCCGTTGTCCCGGTCTTCCCACCTACGATCGTAACATTCTCCGGCACATCCACCTCTCCCTGCGCATAGAGATTGGTCGGTGTAAACAACGCCTCCTGACTGTTACCGTCCACATCTGTATAATATGCGGTATATGCTTCACTCTGTATGATATTTACAAAATCTTCATGCTTTATGCACTCATTAAATATCAGATAAAGGTCATACGCTGTTGTATAATGATTGTCATCATGCAGTCCGTGCGGATTCATAAAATGAGTCCCGTTCGCCATCAATTCCTGGGCTCTGCGGTTCATCATATTAACAAACGCTTCTTCTGATCCACCTACATATTCCGCGATTGCAGTTGCTGCATCATTTCCAGAATACAAAAGAAGAGCTCCCAAAAGATCCCTGAGTGTCCAGACTTCTCCTTTCGCAAGGCCGCACACCTGTGCATCTGCCGGAAAACTGGATGCATCTGCGTTTCCACTGATCGTCACCTGGTCATCCAAATTTGCATTCTCAATAGCGAGAAGTGCCGTCATGATCTTGGTTGTACTGGCAGGATACAGTCGTTCATGCGCTTTGTAAGAATATAATACACGTTCTCCTGTAAGATCAAATAATGCAGCACTGTGCAGTTCAGTATCTTCTGTATAGCCTTCTAACGCCACATCATTTTGTGCTACACACAGCTCCTCTGCATAAAGCTTTCCCTGGTATAAATCCTGATTATAATTTTTAAGTTCATATGCTGTCACAGGTGTTGCTCCTTTTCCTCCGATGCAACCACCTGTAAACAGACTTATCGATGCCACACATACCAGTGCGGCACTTTTTGCTCTACTTATACATCTCACGCCAATCCAAGTCTCCTCTGTCTAATGCGAGTATAATGATTTCTGCCGTTGCAAGATTGGTAGCCATCGGGATGTTGTGCATGTCACAAAGACGAATGACATCATTTACATCCGGTTCATGTGGCTTTGGATTCTGTGGATCCCGAAGAAAGATCAGAGCATCAATTCCATTCTGTGCAATCTGCGCACCGAGCTGTTGTTTGCCGCCCAGCGGTCCCGCAAGATATTTGTGAATAGAAAGATTAGTAACTTCTTCGATCAGCCGGCCGGTTGTACCGGTCGCATACAACTCATGCTTGCTCAAAATCCCACGATATGCAATACAGAAATTCTGCATCAGTGTTTTCTTAGAGTCATGCGCAATAAGTCCGATATTCATTTTCTCAGCTCCTTTTACTGATATTTTTTAGGCTGAAGCCCTATATTTAATACAATGCCAATTCCCATATATAAGCTGATAAGCGAAGTCAGTCCGTAACTAACAAACGGAAGGGGAATTCCTGTATTTGGTAAGATCCCTGTTGCCACGCCGATATTGATAAACGACTGAAATCCTATCTGCGCGGCTACACCGCAGCAAATAATCCGCCCCGCCAGATCTTGTGCCCTGAGTCCTATCAATATGCATTGTACTACAATCAATAATAACAGACCAATCACGATACAGCAACCCACAAAACCTAATTCTTCACCTACAATTGCAAAAATAAAGTCTGTCTGTGGCTCAGAAATAAAATTTCCGTTCTTCACGGATGTGGTTGTATTATTATTCAGTCCTTTACCGGTAAGCTGTCCGGAACCAATCGCCATAATTGCATTATTCTGCTGGTAAGCTTCATCACTTGCATATTTCTGCGGTTCCAGCCATGCCAGAATACGCTTTTGCTGATAATCGTGCAGAAATGGCTGATTTGGCTGTACAACAATACTGATAAAAATAATCGTAACCGGAACCAGAATCGCAATCAGGGTTCCGATAAACCGATAACTCAGTCCCGCCAGATACATCATAGCGCAAAAGACAAGCGCTATGGATAAGGTTGTTGAAAGGTCTGGCTGAAGAACGATCAGGATCAGTGTTGGTGCAATCAGTCCTACTGCTTTCAGGATGGTTGCAGCACTGCTCAGATCATCCTCATGATTCATCAGAAATTTTGCAAAGAATACGACAACCAGTATTTTGCTGAGCTCTGATGGCTGAAAATTCGTCACTCCGATATCGATCCACCGCTGTGCACCATTTACATTGGTTCCAAACAGCTTTACACATACCAGTGCAATGATATTGATCCCGTATAAAATCCAGTAAAAGTTCAGAAGCCATACATAGTCTATCATCGAAAGAATGATCATCAGGATCACTCCGGCGACAAGTCCTATGATCTGTCTTCCCTGTACTGCCTGCTTTGCACTTCCGATTACCATAACTCCGATAATCGATATAGCAATAACAGAAATGACCAGACCGAATTTCACATCTTTTAAATGATAAGGTTTTGTCTTTTTTGGTAATCTCACGATTTTTCTCCTGTCAAGTTGATTCTAATCTGTGAACGTGTTATTTCCACTTTAAAATTATCTTCGGTTATCTTCATGTATTTTCCGATTGTGTGGTATAATTCTCCGCACAAAAGTTCATAAGTATCTGGCTGACACTGCACCCGGTCCGAAACAAGAAGGCTTTTCAAACGTTCTTTTGCAATGCGGACAGATGAATGGTGCATACCTCTTTCAAATACATGCATGATACATCCTCCTAATTTCTTTTAAACATATGGGAAAGTTTGTAAAACAAACTTTCCTGTTTATCCAGATCGAGAAATGGCACTTCTTCACCGGTTATACGCCGGCAGATATTGGTATATGCTTTTCCTGCCAGCGAATCCATATCTACAACCGCCTCTCCCTGGTTCGTTCCGATCACGACCTGTTCATCATCCGGAATTGCTCCGATCAGATCGATAGGAAGAATCTCTGTCACATCTTCTACTGACATCATCTCTCCTCTTTTCACCATATCCATCCTGATACGGTTAATAATAAGATTCAGTTTTTTCATGTGATTCTGCTCCAGCAGCCCAATGATGCGGTCAGCATCACGAATGGAGGATACTTCTGGCGTTGTCACAACAAATGCTCTGTCAGCTCCGGCAATCGCATTCTGGAATCCCTGCTCAATCCCTGCCGGACAATCCAGTAAAACGTAATCAAATTCATCTCGAAGCTCATTTGTAAGCTTGATCATCTGCTCCGGTGTGATCGCTGACTTATCCTTTGTCTGTGCCGATGGCAGCAGATACAGATTTTCATGACGCTTATCACTGATCATCGCCTGCTTCAAACGGCAGCCACCTTCGATCACGTCGACCAGATTATATACGATCCGGTTTTCAAGTCCCATGACAACATCCAGATTCCGAAGACCTAGATCCGTATCGATCACCAGTACCTTTTTCCCGAGCCTTGAAAGTCCGGCACCTATATTTGCTGTCGTTGTTGTTTTTCCGACACCGCCTTTTCCCGATGTCACTACAATAATTTCACCCATTTTTCAGATCCTCCTACCACTCTAAATTCTCCAGTGGATCGATATAAATGCGCTTGCCGTCAAGACGGGCGATACTTGGTCTTACGGTTTCGTCCTGAAGATATGTATGTGTTGATACAATATCTGCAATCTTCATTACATGCGGTCTCATCGACAACGCCGTAATAAACGCATTCCGATCTCCTGTTGCCCCGGCATGTACCGTTCCCCTTACCGCACCCAGCACAACAATATTGCCCTTGGATACTACGGTTGCACCAAACTCTACATCGCCAAGTATAATAATACTCTGTTCTGTCTCCAGTACCTGCCTTTGTCTGAGCGTACCTTTGTAGAACTGACCTTCTTTTCTGGTTAAACTGTTAAGAGAGTCTTCTACTACTTTTTTGTATAATCTTTCTGTATTTTCATTAGCATCAAAAATACAGACAATATGGATATGAGCGACATCAGTGATCAGACCAATGACCTCTTCTTCCTGTGGTTTTGTAAGAATCCGCCCTTCAAACGTAACCGCCATGGTCGCATCTTTGAAAAAGCGGGCAGATTCGGTAAATTTTTCTCTCAATTCCTTCAGAATCTCTGTATACTCTGCATCAGGATCCATATGAACAATCAGACCGTATTTATTACTTTTAATGATGACTTTCTGTTTCATACCTGTGATCCCCCTCAATCTAGTCTCCATGTGTCGATGATGAACCTGCTGCCGATGCATGCCCTGTGATCAGCTCATCACGGCTTGTCTCTCCATAATAATAGCGCATCAGGTCTCTTCCAATCTCTGACGGATATAAAGATTCATAACCATTTTTGATACGGATCGCAAATGCGACTTCCGGGTCGTCACTTGGCGCATAGCCAACAAACAGACCGTGATCCGGATGTGTAGTACTCTGCTGTGCCGTACCGGTTTTACCTGACATTGTAATATTTCCCAGCGAAGAATATGTACTGTTGCTGGTAACAACTGCCCGCATTCCCGACTGAACAGCATCCCATGTATTTCCGGAAACACCCTCTATCTGGTTCAGCACATTCGGTTCGTAAGTTTTTGTTACCTTACCATCCTTATTTTCCACATGATCCAGAAGAGAAAGATTATAAACAGTTCCTCTGTTTGCAATTGCTGTAACATATCTTGCAAGCTGAGTTGTCGTATAGTTATTAGTACCCTGACCGATTGCAGAACGTACAGAGTCCTGATCAGATACCTGAGGTGACGATTCCGGAATTTCGATTCCTGTTGTCTGGTTCAGTCCAAACATAGTCGCATATTTCAGAAGCGTCTCACATCCCTGGTCAGAAGAATATCCCGACTCGCTGCTCTTTGCATTACTGAGCATCTGGTTTGTAAGTCCCAGACGGTATCCAACTTCATAGAAGAACATATTACAGGAATGCTGGATCGCACTCGTCACATTCAGACTTCCATGCGACCCCGGATAAATCCAGCATCGTGGACTCGGTGAAATTTTCTCATAGAGTCCGCCGCAGCTGATATACGTACTGGTATCAATGACATCTTCTGTCAGTCCGGCAACAGCAACCAGTGGTTTGTAAGTAGATCCCGGTGCCGTCTTCTCCTGCGTCGCATTATTATATAACGGTGCTGACTGATCATTTAAAAGCTTTGTATAATAGCCTGAATCCATGGTATTTGCAAGCCGGTTATTATCATATCCCGGGTAGGATACACAGGCAAGAAGCTGTCCGGTCTTCGTGTCAGTTACTACGACCGATCCGGTAGATGGTTCCAGTCCAAGCTGTCCCGGTGTGATTTCCAGATCTTCAATCTTGGAATACATGAAATCATAGGCGGTCATTGTACCATCCGCAAGCTTATTATAAACATCTGCATCATAATCCAGAATTCCCTGCTCATAAAGCATCATACCAATCTGGCTTCCTGTGATTTCTTCATTGCGTATCATATACTTGTAGATCAGTTTGTCAAATCCGGAATTCTTAGGAAGATTTGCACTGATATACGCCAGAATCCCCTGATATACTTCATTCTGATCCGAATACTCACTGTCACTGTTCATATAATCAGTCAGTTTTGATGTATCGATCCAGTTCTTGGAGATCGCATAATTCAGATAAGTATAGAGACTGATGCTCTCATCATTTTCCCACGCAATATATGTAGAATCATTGGTATCAATCGAATCTTTCTGAATGATTGCTGCATTCTGGGTAAGTACAGTACTGATAATATAACTGAGATATGCCTGCATATCCTCATCACAGTCTTTATATGCCGGCGCACCTGAATCACTCAGCTGTGCCATCACATCTGCAAGCACTGCCTCCTTTTTGGAGGAAAATGACGCATACACACTTTTCTCAGTCTCCCCGGCATCCGCAGCCTCAAAATGTCCCACATTCAGAATCTCATTGGAAATAAATGCATTGTAAACATCACCAATCGGTATCTTCACATCACTTCCCTCTTCTGCCTGTGTACGGTCATAGGTCAAAGACGTAGTCAGATTGGAAAGGATGATTCCGGCAAGCTTTTCTTCCAGGAGATCATAAGCTGCCTTTTGCAGATTGGCATCAATAGAAAGATAGACATCATTTCCTGCTTTTGCCTTTTTCCCCTGCTTGGACTCAATGACCTTTCCCACACTGTTAACATAAAGTTTGATTTCACCTTTTTCACCTTGAAGTGTTTTATCCAGTGTCTGCTCCAGCCCTGCTTTTCCAACCACATCCGTAAGAGAATACGAGTCCGACTCCTTTTCATCCAACGCATCATATTCATCTTGTGAAATCACGCCCGTATAACCAAGAATAGACGCAAAATATTTGCTGTCCGGGTAATAACGGATTGAATCCTCTTCAATATTAACTCCCTGAAGAGTATCCAGGTTCTCCATAATAGCAGCTGTTGTACTTTCACTGACATCACTTGCAATCGTTGTAGCCACATACTTCTGATAGCGATTCAGTCCCATGGAATACCGGATTGTTACCAACTTCAGGATTTCTTCTTTGGACAGCTTCTGTTCGTCCAGCCCATAACCGTAGGTCTCATCTGTACAGAGATAATGCATCAGATCTGCCGCACTGTATGCCTTCTGCTTGTTACTGAGCTTATCAATGGTTGCTTTTCCAAACACATCCGCAAGGAACCGCAGACGCTGCACCTCGCTTGTCATGGAATAAGCATATTCTCCATTATCATTGAGAATAATTTTGAAATCATTGACAATAGAATCTCCATTCGATTCAACAATACTGATCACTTTCTCAATTGTCGCATTGATGATTTTATTTTTCTCTTTGACCGTATCATAGTCACCGTTGTCTTCAATCGTGACGGAATATGCGAGCTTGTTATCTGCCAGAACCACTCCGTTCCGGTCCAGGATACGACCTCTGGTTCCCTGTACCTCTTTTGTTTTCTGGATCTGAAGCTTATAGTCATCCAGATATGCCTGTCCGTTTACGATCTGTAAAACAAACACACGCTGTATCAAAATTGTAGAAAGCACAATAAACACAAGCATCAGCACAAACACTCTAGATTTTACCAAGTCGATAAACCATCTTTTCAGACGATCCAATAAATCAAACAAATCTGCTAGCACTCCTTTTTTCTTCTTCTTCAAGTCTTCGGTTAATATGCAGAATGATCTGATACAGAACAAGTGTAACCAGAATCGTGTAAACCAGTTCCGGCATGATCACATGTCTCAGATAATGCAAAAAATGGAAATCACTTTTTAACATGAATAAAAGGACATAAATCACCATACCATATAGAAACTCGCTGCCGGCAATAAGTGCCAACGGGAGTTTGATGTCTTCGTCATAAAATACTCTCTGGAAAAATCCGTTGCCATATCCGATCAGCATATAGATCAGCGCATAAAATCCAAGCAGATTTCCACCTAGTATATCTTTTAAAAGTCCACAGAAAAAGCCGATGATCATTCCTTCTTTTTGTCCCCTCATAAATCCAAATGAGGACGTCACGATAATCAGGAGATTCGGAATAATCGAGGCAAACGCCAGCTTTTGAAACACCGTTGTCTCCAGAAGAAAACAGACAGTGATCAACACAGCACAGATCAGGATCCTTTTAATCTTTTTCATGTCTATTCGCCTCCGTTATCGCTTCCACTTTCACCTTTTCCATCGATCAGATCCTGCTTTGTTGTTGTAATAACAAGAACTTCCTGTAATTCCTTAAAATCCGTAGCAGGAATGATATATCCGGATCTTGTCAGGTTATTGGAATCTACATTTACCTCTGAAATATATCCAACCAGAAGTCCCTGCAGATATTTGCTGCTGATATTCGATGTTACAACCTGTTCTCCGACCGCCACTTCATTTTCATTATTGGCAAGCTGTTCAAATTTTAAAAGTCCGTCCTGCACCGTCTGCAGATCTCCGCTTACAATACATTTGTCAAAGGTTGTCAGGATCATGGCACTTACATTTTTATCATCGATAATCGAACTTACTGTTGCCCAGTTCGGTCCGACTTCTGTGACGATTCCAACCAGTCCGGTTCCAGATAGGACATTCATATCTTCCCTGATCCCATCATTGCTTCCCTTATCAATCGTAAATTTCGAAAACCAGTTGCTATTCTCGCTGGCGATTACATTCGCAGCAACTTTCGGATAATCCGCTGTATTCTGATCCATCTTATATAGTTCTTTATATCTTTCCAGCGTTGCTGAATTCTGCTGCAATCGGTTATTCTCAGTCGTCATCTCTTCCAGGCGGGATTTCAGTTCTTTGTTTTCTTTTTTTATTTCCTGAAGTGTTGCAAAATTCTCTGAAACATCGCCGATCCACATCCCGACACGGTTGATTCCTTTCTGCATCGGCACGATCGTGTATCCTGCTGCCCAGGAAAGCGGTCCTTTCCCGGACTCTGCAAATCCGGAAAGTCCCATCAATACAATACATATGATAGCAAGGATCAGCAACCAGTATTTATTTGATGTTGAAAATTGATTCTTTCTTTTCATCTATCTTATCCACCTATAATTTTCATCCAACATTGAGTACGAAAGTTTTTTAAGTTCTTTTGAATTGATCATCCGTCGCAGCCCTTCTACTGCACACAGATCCGGCTTAGCAGCCACATGCACCGGATATCCAGTCACAGCTTCTATGTACCGGTCAAGCCCCGGCAGCCTGGAAACACCACCCGTCAGACAGATTCCATTCTTTCTGATTGAACGGGCTACCTCCGGTGGGGTCCGTTCAATCAACTGACCAATCTGCGAAGTACAGGTTTCCAGAGATTCTTTCATCGCAGCCCGTACCGCACTGCTTGGGATTTCCTGGTATCTTGGTACACCAACAACCAGATTACGTCCGGCAACCACCATGGAAGCTTTTCCGTTTCCGCCAAGCACTCCAAAACGTTTTCTGAGAGCCTCGGCTGTCTGATCAGAAAATCATAATTCCGGCGGACCATATTCTGAACTGCCGCATCAAATGTCATACCACCAATCTTAAGCATTTTATTAAGTACCATGCCACCTGAACCTACTACAGATAATTCGGTTGTAGCCGCACCAAAATCAACGATCAGCATCCCTTTTGTCTTCCGGACATCAATTCCCATTCCGATACACTGCGCAACACCGCGTTCTACAATACTCACTTCTTTTGCTTTCGCCGTTGAATGAACAACCAGATCAAAAAACGCCCGTTTTTCAACTTCTGTGACATCCGTAGGTACTGCGATCAGATATTCTGATCCTCTTGTAAAACGGCGCTCTTTCTTCAGCAGATTCTGAAGAAGATACTGCATATCCGTAAATCTGCTGATTACACCTTCTTTCATCGGAAACACCACTTCAATATTTCCCGGTGTTCTCTCGAACATCGCATATGCTTCATCGCCGACAGCCAAGATCTCTTTTCCGTCCACAATAGCAATTACATTCTTCTCTTTCCACGTACTGTCCTGCTTTTTATCATACACCTTGATCTCATAAGTCCCGAGATCAAGACCGTAAATATTTCGCGCCATAATCTAAAGTTCCTTTCCATACTACTTTTCCTTAAGCAGCTTCTGCTCTGCGAGTGATACATAGCAGTTATCACCAATAATGATATGATCCAGAAGTTCAATTCCAAGAAGGCTTCCGCCCTCCCGGATGCGCTGCGTCACAAGAATATCTTCCCTGCTCGGCATCGGATCACCACTTGGATGATTGTGCAACAGTATAATATAGACTGCGTTCTTTTGCAATGCCTCTATAAAAAGCTCTCTCGGGGAAATTACGGACATATTTACTGTCCCTCTCGAAATTTCGCTTTCTCCGATCAGTCTGGAACGCGTATTCAGCATCAGCAGTTTCAAATGCTCCTGCCTGTAATAGCGCATATCTTCCATATAATATGCTGCAATTGTATCCGGTCTTGAAAAATCCAGATCTTCTCTGGCTGAAAGCTGGGACATTCTCTTGGAAAGCTCACAAAGGCATAAGATCTGAATAGCCTTTACTCTCCGATTCCACTGATTTTCAGCAGTTCTTCTTTTGTCCAGCTTTGAAGATGGGCTTTGGCTTGTGGCTGTGTACCTTCTCCGGGATAAAAAAGCTTCCTGGCAAGATCCAGTGCACTCTCTCCCTTTGTTCCAGTCCTTAACAAAACAGCGAGCAATTCAATATCTGTTAAACTGCCCGCCCCAAAGCGTTCACATTTTTCATATGGCCGCTCTTCTGATAACATTTCTCGAATGGTATTTTTTTGATTCATCCTTTTGCAGGATTTGTTGATTCACACCAGACTCTCCACCCTTGTATATGGGATGCTTTATACATCCTATAAGAAACGATAAATGAATATGGAGATAATCACTCCAATAATGCTTGCGATCGTGATCTTAATCGTAAGACCAAACGTAATAACGACAAGTCCGAGGTTCAAAACAATCGGTGTCTCTACCCCGAAAGTCTGTCCATAAGAAAGCCAGCTAAGTGCTGGAACCCCTTCTGCAAGCACACCGATAAAGCCACCCAGAACAATTCCTGCCAAAATCAGCAGAAATAACGCCCAGGCATTCTTACTTCCGGCTCCTCTCATCTGTACTCCTCCTCTTTTGAATCACAAACTGGTATCATTTTAGCATATTTTAAAAAACGTGTATAGACTTTTTAAATATTATTTTTTTCTTAACACAGCTGTTTTCTATAAAAACGGTGCATGTTTTTGTCGAATTTTTTCTGCGATTTTAATACCGTCTGCTGCCGCCGACGTAATCCCGCCGGCATATCCTGCGCCCTCTCCGCAAGGATAAAGTCCTCCAATCACGCTTTCCAGCGAATGATTATCTCTTACGATCCGTACCGGCGAAGAGGTTCTGCTCTCCACTCCGGAAAGAATGGAAAGAGGATGCGAAAAACCTCGAATTTTCTTGTTAAAATCTTCCATCCCATCCACCAGCGCGCTACTGATCTTTGCCGGAAAAATCCCCGCCAGGTCTGTCTCTTCATACGCACCCTTCATACATGGCTCATGTCCCTGATACCAGACTTCTGCTTCGGTCTTTTCCTTTTCTTTTCCGGTCACACTCCGGTAAAAATCCCCGTATCTCTGTACCGAAATTTTCCCTTTTCCTGCTTTGTAAGCTGCCTTTTCCAGTTTTCTCTGGAATGCAATTCCGGCAAGCGGATGGTCGCTTTCAAAATCCTCCGGTGTAACCGTCACAACGATTGCGCTGTTGGCATTGTGGCTGTCGCGGGCATGATAGCTCATTCCGTTGACCGCAAGATATCCCTCCTCCGAAGACGCATTAACCACATAGCCTCCCGGACACATACAGAACGAATATACACCTCTTCCATCCGGCAGTTTTGCAGTCAGCTTATAGGCTGCTGCCGGAAGAGATGCCTTTGCATCCCCATACTGGGAATGATTGATCAGCTCCTGCGGGTGTTCTGCACGTACACCAACCGCAAAGGATTTTGCCTCCATCGGAACCTTTTTCTCGAAGAGCATCGCAAAGGTCTCCCGCGCACTGTGTCCCGGTGCCAGAACCAGCGTCTCCGTCTGTATTTCTTCTTTTTCTTTTTTCAGAAGATCTTCATATACGATCCCTCTGATCCGCCTTGTATTTTCCGTAAAAAGGACCTCTGTCATCTGTGTATGGAAATGGATTTCACCACCCCACACAAGGATTTTCTCACGCATATTTCTGATCACAGTCCGTAGAATATCCGTTCCAATGTGTGGTTTATTCACATAAAGAATGTCTTTTGGTGCTCCGTTTTCCACGAAAATCTCCAGCACCTTACGATTGCGCCCCACCGGATCCTTGATCAGTGTATTTAGTTTTCCGTCTGAAAACGTCCCTGCTCCGCCTTCTCCAAACTGCACATTAGAATCCGGTTTCAGTACCCCCGTCTTCCAGAACTCCTCAACATCTTTCTGTCGCTCTTCTACTGGTGCCCCCTGTTCCAGAAGAACCGGCTGATACCCATATTCTGCAAGAAAATACGCACAGAAAAGTCCGGCAGGACCGCATCCGACAACTACCGGACGTGACTTCAATTTTTCGTTGCCTCCTGCCGGAAAAACATATGGCATTGCTTCATGGAGTTGCACATTGCCTGCACGCTTTTTTCGGGTAAGCATCTTCAAAAGCTGTTTTTCATTGTCCGCTTTTACATCCACAGTATAGACATAGAACAGCTCTGGCTTCTTTCTGGCATCCAGAGACTGCTTGATAATCTCATAGCTCTGTACCGCTTCTGTCCTGCACATCAGTGTGTGCACAATCTTTTTCTTCAAATCCTCTTCCGTATGCGTAACCGGAAGCTTCAGCTGACTGATTCTAAGCATTTGCCGCTCCTTTCCCTGCCAGATAACCACTGGTCCATGCCCACTGCAGATTGTAACCTCCGCAGATTCCATCTACATCCAGAATTTCTCCTGCAAAATAAAGTCCTTTTACAAGCTTCGACTCCATCGTGTCCGGATCAATTTCGCTTGTATCTACACCACCCGCACAGATCTGCGCCTGTTCAAACGGATTTGTCTTATCAATATAAGTACGGAAATGCTTACAGATCCGGCAAAGTCTTTCCAGATTCTCTTCACTAAGGTCATGCACCGGCATTGTTCCTGAAATTCCAATTCTCTTAAGCAGCGCACCGGCAAGCTTTTTGTGGAATAACCCATTAAAATACTGTTCCATCACAAGACCATCCAGCCTTATCTTCCGTTCCTTTAACATCTGCAAAAATTCTACATCTCCAAAATCCGGCATAAAATCCAGTTCTGCAAAAACTTCTTTCTTTTCATACAGACCTCTCGCTGCATAACGGCTGATCTGAAAGACCGGAATCCCGGAAATACCATAATCCGTAAGCTGCAGCTCGCCGATATCAGAAGCCGTTTCTGTCCCATCGATAAAAACCGTTACTTTTCCATGAGTACGAACGCCTGCGACTTGCCGGTACAGCTTTTCCCTGCACCGGAGCTGTACCAGAGCCGGGACAACCGGAACCAGCTTATGTCCCAGCATTTTTGCCAGGTCATATCCACTTCCGTCACTCCCTAGCTTTGCAGCTGCCTTTGATCCGGCCGCAAGGATCACAGCCTCACCGGAAATCATTCCTTTTTTCCCATCTTTTGAAAAACTGATCTGAAAACCATTTTTCTTTGGTATGATCCCAAATACGCGAACTCCGGTATGAATCCGGATCTTTGCCAGTTTCAGCGCAGACTCCAGAGCTTCCCTCACTGCCGAGGCTTGCTCGGACCAGGGATACAGATAGCCATTTTTATCCTTCGGATAAATTCCAAAATTTTTAAAAAAAGACGTTGTCTCAGGCTCAGAAAATTTTCCGATTGATTTCCATGCAAATCCGCTATTGTCGCTTCGATAGCAGGATGGATCCTGAAAACGATTGGTAAAGTTACATCTGCCATTACCCGTCGACAGTATTTTTCTGCCAATTATTTCATTCTGTTCCAGAAGCAGTACATCTGCGCCGTTCTGCGCCGCCGTAAGTGCAGCCATACTGCCAGCTGCTCCGCCGCCGATGATGATGACTCTTTTTTTCATTCTATAATTCCTTTACAATTCCTTTTTCATATAACTTCTGAAGAGACATTAAAATACCAAGTTTTGCATGCGCCCAGGTGAGACCTCCCTGAAAATATACTGCATACGGTTCTTTGATCGGTCCATCTGCACTCAGTTCGATGGACGATCCCTGTACAAATGCCCCTGCCGCCATAATCACATCACTGTCATATCCCGGCATTGCCCACGGTTCCGGTGTTACATAACTGTCAACCGGTGCTGCCGCCTGGATTCCCTGACAGAATGCGATTACACCTTCCGCACTTCCAAGTGTTACCGCCTGAATGATATCGTGGCGTTCCTCTTTTCCGTCCGGTACAACTGCATAACCAAGCTTTTCATATACATTCGCCGCAAAAATAGCACCTTTTAATGCACCTGCAACAACAGTCGGTGCAAGGAAAAGTCCCTGATAAAACGACTGCATCACACCAAGTGAAGCACCCACTTCTTTTCCAAGTCCAGGAGAAGTAAGGCGGTAAGCACACTGCTCGATCAGATCCTTTCTTCCAGCCACATAGCCACCGATCGGGGCAAGTCCGCCACCCGGATTCTTGATCAGGGAACCGACAACCAGATCCGCACCCACATCACTTGGCTCCTTTTCTTCTACGAATTCACCATAGCAGTTATCCACCATACAGATGACTTCCGGTTTGATCTTCTTGACAAATGCAATTGCTTCCCCAATTTGATCCACAGAAAAACTCGGTCTTGTCTGATATCCTTTGGAACGCTGAATCGTGATCAGCTTTGTTTTCTCGCCAATCGCTTTTTCAATCGAATCAAAGTCAAAGCTTCCGTCCGGCAGCAGGTCCACCTGGTTATAGATTACTCCATATTCTGCAAGGGAACCTGTGGATGGGCGGATTCCAATGACCTCTTCCAGTGTGTCATAAGGCTTTCCTGCGATGGAAAGCAGTTCATCACCAGGTCTTAAATTTGCAGAAAGTGTTAAAGCAAGTGCATGGGTTCCACAGGTAATCTGTGGTCTTACCAACGCATCTTCGGTATGAAAGACATTTGCATACACCTTTTCCAGCGTATCTCTTCCAAAATCATTGTATCCATAGCCAGATGCATAGTTAAAGCATTCTGCATTCACCCTTGCTTCCTGCATGGCATGAATGACCTTCAGCTGGTTCAACTCTGCCATCTTATCGATCTTATCAAAACGTTCTTTCAGTGATTTTTCAATTTTTTCTCCAAAGTCATGAACTTCCGGTGAAATTCCGGTCTGTTCATATAATTTCTGTATTTTCTGACTGATATCCATTAGTCTATAATCTCCTTTTCTTTCAGTATCACAAGCATTGCCTGCAAAATCTTCTCTTCATCGTATCCGAATTCCTCTTTCTGGATCCAGTTCACATCCCGCTCTCTGCGGAACCAGGTCAACTGACGTTTTGCAAAATGACGGGTATCCCTTTTCAGGATCGTTACCGCTTCTTCAAGTGAATTCTTTCCATCCAGATAATCCAGAATTTCCTTATATCCAAGTCCCTGCATTGAAACCATTTCCCTTGTGCATCCTCTGGTCTTTAAAGCAGTCACCTCATCTACAAGCCCCTGCTCCACCATCAAATCCACACGACGATCAATCCGCTCATACAAACGGCTACGCACATCATTCAGAACAAAATACGCAAACCGATACGGGGAATCCTTCTCCCGTTCTGCTTCATTATGTTCGGAAATCTTTGTTCCTGTCTCATGATAATATTCCAGAGCACGAATCACCCGTTTTACATTATTTGCATGAATTGCATCTGCCGACTTTGGATCCGCTTCCTGCAGCCTGTCATGGAGTGCCTGCGCACCATGCTCCTTTGCATACGTTTCCAGCTTCTTTCGATAGGCAGTGTTTTCTTCTCCCTTTTCAAAATCAATGTCATACAAAAGCGCCTGGATATAAAATCCCGTGCCACCTACAACAATCGGAATACGTCCTCTCTTATAGATCTCTACCATTGCATCTTTTGCCATCTTCTGAAAAACAGCTACATTAAATTCCTCTTCCGGATTAAGCACATCGATCAGATAATGTTTCACACCTTTCATCTCTTCCGGCAAAATCTTCGCGGAACCAATATCCATGTGCCGGTATACCTGCATCGAATCCGCCGAAATGATCTCTCCTCCAATTGCTTTTGCAAGGTCAATCGACGCAGCCGTCTTTCCGACAGCAGTTGGGCCTGTCAATATGATCAGTGGCTTTTTCTTCTCTGTCATCTGTGTCATGTTCTTCTCCTACACAATACGCTTAAATTTCTTTTCCAGTTCCCGCTTTGTCATCGCAATGATCGTTGGTCTGCCATGCGGACAATGATATGGATTATCCAGGGACAACAGTTCATTGATCAGTTCATCCATTTCTGCATAGGACAGCTTCATATTTCCTTTGACAGCCGCCTTGCAGGACATGGACGCAATCTTCTCATCAATCAGCTCTGGTTCCAGACTGGTCGATAACCCATCCGACAGGGAATCCAACATTTCAAGAAGCAGTTCCTTTTTGGCGATTCCAAACAGATTATCCGGAATTGCGCGAACTGCGTACTCGTCACCACCAAATGGCTCAATTTCAAACCCGATTGCCGTAAAGCGGTCTTTAAATGTCTCCAACACATCAATCTCCTGCATAGAAAGGCTCAGGATGATCGGTGGGCTCAAGTATTGTGAAGTATACTCTCTCTTCTTCATTCCTGCAAGGGCCCTTTCATAAAGGACTCTTTCATGTGCGGCATGCTGGTCTATAATATAGAGGCTGTCACGATACTGGATCAGCCAGTAGGTTTCAAAAACCTGTCCGATGATCCGGTATTCCTGTCTTGCCTCTTTCTTTAAAATCTGCTCTTCAAACAAATCTAACTGTTTTACTTTTTTTGCTTTCAAATCCTTCAAAAACAGATTTGACTCTGTTTTTTCTGGATCACGCTCTGTTTTTTCTTTACTTTTATCAGAATACGCTCTGTTTTCTGTTCCTTTATTCTGGATATCTACAGCCAGATTTTCATCTAATGCAGCCATCTTTGACTCTTTAGCACCGATATTCTTCTCTTGCTCTTCTTTTGCTTCTGTAAGATGACTGGCATAAACCCGCTCCCTCATCTTCTGCATAAAATAATCCAGCTTTTCGTCACCGGTTGAGACTGTCTTTTCTGTACTTATCTGTGTCTGAAGTTCTGCTGACGGCATCTCTGACTGCGACCAGGATTCCGCTCGCTCTACTCCCTCCTGAACGGAACTCTTTCGCATCTTGGGTGAAGTGCCATCTGTCCGATATGGATTTCCCGCATCTCTTATAACAGTTTTCTTTTCCTGTCTTTTTTCAGACATTCCCGGTACTTTGATCTCAGACATTTCCACTTCCGGAATCAACTCCGGCTCATGCAATCCTTTACTGATCGCCTCATAAAGCAGATTGTAAATCCCCTGCTGGTTACTGAACCTAAGTTCCATCTTGGATGGATGCACATTTACATCAATTTTTTCCGGATTGATCTCAATCTGGAATGCAACAAACGGATAACGATGCTGCATCGTAAAATCTTTGTATCCATCTTCAATCGCTTTTGCAAGAATACTGTTCCTTACATAACGCCCGTTGACAAAATAATTTTCAAAATTTCGATTTCCACGGTTAATCACTGGCTTTCCCAGATATCCGGACAGCCTTACACCATCTTTTTCAAATTCCAGTGGGATCAGATTGTTCGCAATTTCCCGTCCGTAAATGTGGTAAATGACATCTTTCATCTTCCCGTTCCCGGAAGTATGCAGCTTTACCTGTCCATTGTTGATAAACCGGAAGGAAATATCCGGATGCGAAAGAGCAAGTCTGGTCAGCAGATCACTGATATGGCTTGCCTCTGTCATCGGCGTCTTCAGAAATTTGCGTCTGGCAGGTGTATTAAAAAACAGCTGACGCACCAGAAAGGTCGTCCCATCCGGCGCTCCGGTCTCCTCCGGCGTTCTTCCTTTTCCGCCTTCTATGATATATTTTGTCCCAAATACGTCTTCTCTTGTCTTTGTGATCAGTTCCACTCTTGCAACTGCCGAAATACTCGACAACGCTTCTCCGCGGAACCCAAGAGAAGACAAATGTGTCAGATCCTCTGCACTGCGGATTTTGCTGGTCGAATGGCGCAGAAATGCATTTTCCACGTCCTGTTTCGCGATCCCACAACCATTATCCGTAATTCGTATCAGAGAAATCCCGCCCTCTTCAATCTCCACAGTCACCGCTGTAGATCCTGCGTCAATCGCATTTTCCACCAGCTCTTTCACAACAGAAGCCGGGCGTTCAATCACTTCCCCGGCTGCTATCTTATCAATTGTAATCTGATCCAGCAATTCTATATGCGGCATTCGATTCTTCTTTCCTTTCTCTTATGGATCAGCCTACCATCTGTTCCGCAACTTATTCTGCAGCTGATACAGTTTGTTCATGGCATCCATTGGCGTCATATGGCTGATATCCAGTTCCTTTAACTCATTTAACACATCATCATCTTTTACGGTATCAAACAGAGAAAACTGTGTCAGATCCACCTCATCCAGCTTCTTCTGCGTTTTTTTCTTCGTCTCACTTCCCTGTACCGCAATATCCTTTACTTTTCCGGTAATATCCGCTGTCACCAGCTCTTCTACGATCTCTTTGGCACGGTTAATGACCGGATCCGGCACTCCTGCAAGCTTTGCGACCTGGATACCATAACTCTTGTCCGCTCCACCCTTTACGATCTTACGCAGGAATACGATATCATCACCTTTTTCCTTGACCGCAATACAATAGTTGTTGACATTGCTAATCTTGCCTTCCAGCTCGGTAAGCTCATGATAGTGGGTTGCAAATAAGGTCTTTGCCCCAAGAAGCTTGCTGTTGCTGATATACTCGACAACCGCCCAAGCAATACTCAATCCATCAAAGGTACTGGTTCCTCTTCCAATCTCATCCAGAATCAGAAGGCTCTTGCTTGTCGCATTTCGCAGAATATTTGCCACTTCGTTCATTTCCACCATGAAGGTGCTCTGTCCGCTTGCCAGGTCATCTGACGCTCCCACACGGGTAAAAATGCGGTCCACAAGTCCAATATTTGCTGAAGACGCCGGCACAAAGGATCCCAGCTGTGCCATCAGTACGATCAGCGCAGCCTGACGCATATAAGTGGATTTTCCAGCCATGTTTGGTCCGGTAATGATGGAAATGCGCTGTTTTTTATCATCCAGATAAGTATCGTTGGCAATAAACATATCATTCGGGATCATCTTTTCCACCACCGGATGTCGCCCATCACGAATGTCGATCACGCCCTTTTCATTGATCTTTGGCCGTACATAGTTGTTGCGCTCGGCAACCAGTGCAAGCGAAGCTATCACATCCAGCTTTGCAACTGCCTTTGCTGTTCTCTGTATCCTGGTCAACTCTGCTGCGATAGTATTTCTCACCTCACAGTAAAGCTCATATTCCAGTGCACAGAGTTTATCCTCTGCTCCCAGAATCGTATCTTCCAGCTCTTTCAGTTCTGGAATGATATAACGCTCCGCATTGGCAAGGGTCTGCTTTCTTGTATAATAATCCGGAACCAGATCTTTGAACGAATTGGTAACTTCCAGATAATAACCGAATACTTTATTATAACGGATCCGCAGGTTTTTAATCCCGGTCTTTTCCCGTTCCTTGGTCTCCAGATCAGCAAGCCAGTTCTTTCCTTCGGATTTTGCTTTTCGAAGACGATCCACTTCTTCATTATAACCGTCTTTGATGATTCCGCCTTCTTTCATGGCAAGCGGCGGTTCTTCCTGAATCGCCCGTCCGACCAGATCACAAAGTTCTTCCAGCGGATCCAGTTCTTCATAAATTTCTTTTAAAAGGTCACTCTCCATATCCTTTAATATGCATTTAACCGACGGGAGCATGGAAAGGGAACTCTGAAATGCAATCAGGTCTCTTGGATTTGCTGACTGATAGGTGATTTTCCCGACCAGACGCTCCAGATCGTACACCGGATTCAAATATTCCCGGATTTCTTCTCTGCAAATAGCATTGTCCTTCAATTCCGCAACTGCATCCAGCCTTTTGACAATGGATTTCTTGTCGATCAACGGCTGTTCTACATATTTCCGAAGGGTTCTCGCCCCCATTGCCGTCTTTGTCTTATCCAGTACCCACAGAAGGGATCCTCTTTTCTGCTTTTCACGCAAAGTCTCAACCAACTCCAGATTACGCCTTGTAGCACTGTCCAGAACCATATAATTCCCCGTTGCATAACGTGTCAGACGGCTCATATGAGACAGGGAATTCTTCTGCGTCTCTTCCAGATACTTTAAAAGCGCACCGGACGCGATCATCCCACATTCATAGTCCGAAAGTCCAATCCCTTCAAGAGAAGCCACCTTAAAATGCTCCTGCAAAGTTTCCCGGCAGAGTGCATCATCAAAATACCATGCTTCCAGTGAATAAATTGCCATATGCAGACGGTTTTTCAGATCATCCAAATCCAGTCCACTCATGTAAAATGCTTCATTGCAGACAATCTCAGACGGCATAAATTTGTAAAGCTCATCCATCAGTTTTGTCTGGGAATCCAGTTCTGTCACCAGATATTCCCCGGTTGTAACATCCGCAACCGAAAGTCCGTACCGGTCTGCCATATAGACAATACACATAATGTAATTGTTCTTTGTTTCATCCAGTCCCTGAGTATCCAGGTTGGTTCCAGGTGTTACTACACGGATAACTTCCCGTTTTACAATTCCTTTTGCTGTTTTCGGATCTTCTACCTGCTCACAGATTGCTACCTTATAGCCTTTTGATACCAGACGGTTCAGATAACTGTCAACTGCATGGTACGGGATTCCGCACATCGGTGCCCGTTCTTCCAGTCCGCAATTCTTTCCAGTCAGAGTAATTTCCAGCTCTTTTGATGCTGTGAGAGCATCGTCGAAAAACATTTCATAAAAATCTCCTAAGCGGTAAAAAAGGATACAATCCTTGTATTCCTCTTTTGTCTGCATATATTGCTTCATCATCGGTGTTAATTCATTACTCATATCAAAATCTCCTTATTTTATAAGGGTTTCAGCGTTTGTGGTATGCTAATTTGACCATCTTTTGACCAAATTTGTAAATCCTGATCAATTGTTGCATTTGAACGGAATAAATATTTATGCATATAATCTGTATATTTATTAAACTCGCTGTTAATAAATACGGAGTCCGGATGTGTATAATGTTTCATCATATCAATATCATTATGTCCGGAAATAAGCATTATAGACGCTGGATCCATATGAAATTCATAACACAATGTAATAAACGTATGGCGGAATAAATGAGGATGAATATTGGAAATATGATATTCCCTATTTTCTGTTAGTGCCTGTTGTTTTTCATGATTATTCATTATGGAAGTTATCCGTCGGCACTCTTTTTCTGCCTGTGTCGGCATAAAACAATTTCCCTCTTGTGTCGTAAAAATCAATTGAGGATAATCATTTAATAACAAATTTTTAATCCCCCACTTTTTTTGTACTTTCTTTTGTCAGCAAGCTGTTTTTCGCGCCAACTATATAACGCATCAACTGCCGCCTTGAATAGAGGGATTTTTCTTATACTTGCGGTTCTTTTTGGAGATGTAATTTGCTTGATGTAATAAGGTCTATCTAGTTTGTTCCCGTTGTCATCGTAATAAACAGGGACAATATTGATTGTTTTATACACATGGAGATAGTTGTTTTGAAAGTCAACATCTTTCCATTCCAATGCACACGCCTCTCCAATCCGCATTCCTGTAAAAAGAAGCAGTATATATAATTCGTAATATCGAGTATCTCTTGCTACATCAAAAAACCTTATGATTTCGTCGTTTGTCATGCGTTTCAAATTCTGTCCTGCCATTTTGACCGGTTTGAAGTTTTTATTCGTTATTTCCGGATAAACAATCCCTCTGCATGGATTGAATAAAAGCATTTTTCCGATTACAGCTCTTTCAAGACAGCTGGATACGACAGAAACAGTAGAACGGATAGTGGATTTTTTATAGCCTTTGTTAGCTAGTTCAATAACCATATTTTGAACATGCGTGATTTGAATATCTGCTAATTTCATATAGCCTATATATTTTATACACCGATTATACGAATCGATATAATTCCGAATTGTTGTTTTTTTTATCCTATTTACGATATAGAGTTCCATCCATTTTTCAAACCACTGATTTAGAGTTATTTTGTGTGTGTCTATATCTAATCCGTATTTTGTTTTTTCTAATAATTTTTCCCTTTTCTTTTTAACTTCTTTTAAAGTATGACCATATAGGCATATCGGTTTCTTTCCTCCTCCAAGTGATATGCGTGTTTGATAACGCCCATCTTTTCGTTGGGTAAACCCTTTTCCTAATTCTTTGCCTGTTAGATCTTTTCCCATGACGATCACCTGTCTTTCCTTGACCCATGGACAGGTACTTCATCCGTTTAATAGTATCAAATTTTAATGAGCTTTTCAAGAAGCTCTTTTTGGGTACTATAGGATAAAATACTCAATGCCGCACTTGATAGTCAATCCATTTTTCTAATTTTTTTTGTGAATTAAAGTTCTTTTTCCTATTCGCACCATCATTTTTTGCTCATAAGCTAAAGAACGCATTGTTTTTTCGGACACTCCTGTTAACTTGCAGGCTTCTTTTACTGATAAAAGAAGTTTTGGATCCTCTGTATTTTTCTTAGCATATTCCAATTAATAAACCTCCTTAGCTATGAGCAATATGAAATAATTTGTAAAAAATAGGAAAAGGCTGGTTCCCCAGCAATGTCATTAAGTTAAGAATTTTGACATAATTATAAAACACATCATATTTGCAATTGTTTGATAAATATGATGTGTTTTTTTCTTTTGTCTATTTTGCAGCACAACAAAAAGACAGATTGTTTATCTGTCAAAAAAAACTTATAATTATCTATGATTAAGCCACTCTATATAGAAAGCTTACAGATGCCTGGGGTTTGACTTTGCGAGGGTCTTTTCGACCAGGTCTTACTGGTAATACATGCTTTTCTATTAGGTTAATCACATCAGGTGGACTAAGATTGCGTTTATTACGGAGATATTCTCTACAAATATAAATGGCGATTGTAAAGTTCACCTGTTTTGTTTTATCATTGTTTTTCATTTGTTTTATTACATGTGTTGTTATTAATTCACAATAGTTATACAAAAGTAATCGCGCATATATTCCTTGTTTAATAAAATCTGGTTTTCGTGCATGGAAACTTGTTAATCCTATGGCATATTTTAATTCTCTGAATGAAGTTTCTATTCTCCATCTCAAATGATAGATTTCCTTTATTTTTTTTACATCAAAAATATTTCTATCAAGATTTGTAATTATTATTTCATAAGAATTAGACCCTATAGGGAATCTAATAATACGAAATGATAATTCGTATGTTTTATCACTTTTTCGTGGAAGATAATCAAACACTTGATTTACAGGCATCCACTTATAGCCTGCATTTTTTGTGGTTTTTGTATTTTTCCTCGAAAAAATCTGAGTGATATCTATATCAAACTCATCATTTGGAGGAAGATTTAACCCAGATGCAATTCCATTACTATTTTTATCTTTGACACGTATAGCGAATTTCCATCCTTTTTCAATTGCATGTGCAAAAATGTTATAGTTTTCATATCCTCTATCAGCAACAAGAATAACATTCTCTAGTTTCGATCTGTCAATCATTGTTGCACATGCTCTAAACTCGTTGTAATCCGCTACTGTTTGCACTAAAACATCGGTGTATATACGATTCAAAACATCATAAAAGGCATTTAGATGTAGTTTATTAACAATTGAACCATGCTGATTACGTTCCCAAAAAGTTTCAGGATCCTTTTGATTGGTTGCAATGGTCAAGTTACTTCCATCACATGCAATTAAACGATAACCATGATAATTATTAGTAGTTGGAAGGTTGTCATCCGTAAAAGATTTAAACAAATATTCAAAAGCCTCTGGAAGTACTTTTGAACGTTGTTGCGTAAATGCTGACACAGACGGAGTATTTTTGTTAAAATCAAAGAAATCAAGTAGTTCTTTACTCATAGTAGCTCCACCCGAATTCATCATGATTCCTATAAAAGTTTTGAAATCAATTTTCCGTTTTCGAGAGAAATCGACATTGGGGTTTCGAAGAAATAAACATGGATTGTTAGCTAATTCCGAAATATGATTCTTTAGAGAATCTGAAACTTGATTAATATAATTGCTCATATGCGTTAGCTCCTTGCAATCAAGATGTTCTTAATTACAAGGACCGCTTTCGCTACCTCATTATCATTTAATAGCGAAAGCGGCCGCACATTTCGAATCATATGTCAAGCTACTCCTAACTTAAAATACAAAGCAATGTTTGCACTTATGTATTCTTCCGGATTACGTGTATCGGAGGTAATTCACCTTAACTATGAGGACATTTCTCGTACAAATATGCAGATTTATATCCGCAATTCAAAAACACATTCCTCTCGTTATGCTATTTTATCCAAAAGAGCTCTCGACATTCTTACTGAGTACTGGTTTAAATGTGGCAAGCCGAAAGGAATTCTATTTCCGAATCAGTGGACAGGTGAATATCTTACTTCTTCAGCTACTGGTTTGGAAATGCGTAAATCCGTAAAAAAAGCAGGTTTACCCAAAGATGTACATTCCCATTGTCTAAGGCATAGTTTTGCAACACATCTCTTAGAGGATGTCGTTGATATTCGATATATTCAATCATTACTTTGACATCGTTCACCTAAATCTACCGAAATTTATCTGCACTTGAGCAATAAAACAGTTCTTGGCATCGTCAGTCCTTTTGACAAGGAAGAAGGTGGAGCTCTTGGATAAACCAACGGTACAGGATATCTTTTTGAGATTCTAGCCCGGATATCTTGAAAAATATTCACCTTCTCCGGTGCAGTCTAAGGTCGCACACTGTATCATCAACTGTAAGACCGGTGCCTATGGATCTAACATCAGTATATGTGAAGATTGTGGTCATACCCAGATTCATTATAATTCCTGTCGTAACAGATGTTGTCCTATGTGTCAGGCTTTACCAAAAGAAATGTGGATGGATAAACGCCGTGAAGATGTATTGGATGCACCTTATTTTCATGTAGTATTCACAGTACCTCAAGAATTAAATCCTCTGATCTACAGCAACCAACAGCTTCTATACGATACACTGTATCATTCTGTGTCAGCTACAGTCAATGAATTAACAGCAGACACAAAGCATCTGGGTGCAAAGGTTGGATATATCTGTGTATTGCATACCTGGGGCTCTGAAATGAACTTCCATCCTCACATACATGTCATTCTACTTGGCGGTGGTCTGACTGCTAATAATCAGTGGCGTGATAAAGGTGAAGAATTTCTTTCTTCCCGTAAAAGTTTTATCAAAGTTGTTCCGGGGTAAATATCTGGACGAACTTAAGATCTTATGGGAAGAAAATAAACTTCAGTTTCATGGTAGCAGTGTAAAATATCGCAACCACTATGCCTTCAAAGAGCTTCTTAACACCTGCTATGAAAAAGACTGGATCCCTCACTGCAAGAAAACCTTCAATGGTGCCCAGTCTGTTATTAACTATCTTGGTAAGTACACACATAGAATCGCTATCAGTAATCACCGAATCATCCGTATGGACGAAAATACTGTTACATACTATGTGAAAGATTATCGCGAAAAAGGTAAGTGGAAAGAATTCACCATTTCCGGAGTTGAATTCATTCTAAAAGGGCCAGTCCCTCACGACTGACCCTCAATTAGTTCGACAAACCCTCAAAAACTTTGATTATCCAAAAAGCCCCGACAATGCGAACTACTCTTCCAATTCTAAGTCTGAAGATCAATTCCCTTTGCCGAGGCAAAACTTTCTTTATTTCTTTTTATTTTATTAAATTACATGCATAATTATTTTCAAAAATAGAAATAGCCAAAAATATATTATAATAATAACGTATGCAAGAATATCTCTTTGCTCATATACCAGCGGATACATTCTTGATGTTTCTGTACTTCCTGTATATCCTCTTGCCTCCATTGCCATTGCCAAGTCTGAAGACCTTCTAACTGTCATTAAAAATAATGGAAGTAACAATGTTATGACACCTTTACATTTTTCTATAATACTTCCTTCTCCAAACTTCGCACCTCTGGCCGCCTGAGCATCCATCAATAAATTCAATTCATCCAACATAATCGGGATAAATCGAAAAGCAATCATTACAATAACAGACATTTCATGTATTGGAATGCCTAATTTTTCAGTCTTAGAAAAAGCTTTCTCCAAACCATCTGCCAATTCTTTCGGAGTAGAAGTATATGACAATAATGATGCACCTGCTATCATCAAAGCAATTCTTGCTGTCATCTGTATTGCTTTTACTATGCCTTGCTCTGTTACAGAGAATATCCAAAAACTTCCCATCACATCACCAGGGGTATAAAGCATTCTAAATAAAAAAGTAAACAACAAAAGTAAGATAATTCCTTTCAGTCCTCTTAACAAATATCCAAAAGGAACTTTCGCTATTTTGTATAATGTTAATATGACTGCCAGACATAAAAGATACCACAAAGGATTCTTAACAAGAAATAAGGAAATAATGTATACAATAGCTCCCATTAATTTCGTTCTTGGATCCATTCGATGAATTACAGATTCTGAATCAAAATACCTTCCAATTGTAATATCTCGAATCATAGATTTTTCTCCTTCGTCAAAATATTTGCAAGCATTTCCTCTGCTTCTGATACATGAATTGCAACTTTAGGTAATGGAATTCCTTTTTTCATTAAAGTATATGTCAAATGTGTGATTTGCGGTATTCCAATATTCATTTCTTCCAGTTCTTCTACTCTTTTATATACCTCTTCCGGTGTATCATCCATAACAATTTTTCCATTATACATGACCCACACACGGTTAGCGAACTGTGCCACATCTTCCATATGATGGGATACTAATACAATTGCCGCGTTTCGTTGTTTACGTATTTTCTGTAATATTTCAAAAATATCACATTTTGTTTCAGGGTCAAGTCCTGCAGCCGGTTCATCAAGAACTAATATTTTCGGTTGCATTGCAAGTACCCCTGCAATTGCCACGCAACGTTTCTGACCACCAGACAATTCAATCGGACTCATCTGATAATATTCTTCTGTTATTCCAACCAGCTCTAAACTATCAATTGCGGACTTTTTTGCGTCCTGTTCGCTCATCCCCAGATTTAGCGGACCATACATCGTATCTTTCAAAACTGTTCTTCCAAATAATTGCTGCTCCGGATACTGAAAAACGAGCCCTACTTCTTTTCTAAGCTGTGACAACGGATATTTTTTTTCATATATATTTTGCCCTTCAAAAAAAATTTCTCCACAATCTGCCTTTAATAAACCATTTAAATGTTTGATAAAAGTTGTTTTTCCAGACCCCGATGCACCAATTAATCCAATGAAATCCCCTTTATTGATATGAAATGAAATATCCTTTAATATTTGTATTTTCCCCTTTGCAGAATCCGAATAAGAAAATGTGATATTTTTACCTTTCAGCATCTTCACTGCCTCCACATTTCATTCTGTATAATTTTTCTATAGCTTCTATCATGTCCTGCTCTCTGAGAATCGGTGTATCTAATTCGATTCCTCTTCTTTTTAATCTCATCCCTAATTCAACCACCGGCGGAATATCCATTTTAACATCTTGTAATAGTTGAATATCTCCAAAGATATCCCCTGGAGTTCCATCTCCTACAATTTTTCCTTCTTTCATTAATATAATGCGATCTGCATCTACTACTTCATCCGTATGATGTGTAATTAACACTATCGTCATTTTTTCTTTTTGATTCAATTCATGTGCTATCTTTATAACTTCTTTTCGTGAAGCAGGATCAAGCATTGCCGTCGGCTCATCTAAGACGAGGCATCCAGGGTTGCTTGCAAGTGCATCTGCAATTGCAAGTTTCTGCTTTTGCCCTCCGGATAATTTCATTGGCGAAGATTTCCTTTTGCTCCAAAGTCCCACTTTTACCAATACATTTCTTACGATTTTTCTTATTTTTTCAGATTCTATATTCTTATTCTCCGGTCCAAATGCTACATCTTCTTCTACACTTGTTCCAATGATCTGATTGTCTGGATTTTGAAACACCATACCAACCTGACCACGTATCTCCCATAGTTTCTCTTTTGCAGCCGTATCATTCCCCTCAATCCATACCGTTCCTTCATTCGGAAGTAATAATACATTCAAGTGCTTTGCTAACGTTGATTTTCCTGACCCATTCGGCCCTAATATTGCCAAAAATTGACCAGACGGAATATCTAACGATATTCCGTCCAATGCTGTCTTTTCACTCTTAATATTTTCATCTTGCCATATTGTATACTTATGTACCAGACTACTTATTTTAATCATACGAGTTCTTATGCCTCTTTCTTAAAATTATCCAAAAACTTCATCGGCATTGCTTTGATAAGCAAGCAGCCAATCACGCATGTTCCAACTTTGTCGATTAAGTTAGATGCAACATTTCTAAGGAATGATGCCTGGAAGATAGATTTTCCACCCTGTACCAGTGACATAACTAACATATCAGATACAGTTCCATTCAATCCACCATATACGTAAATTCCAATTGGTGTTCCGATTGCCGGACAAATAAAGCTAAGCGCAAGACCAGTAATAATTGCCGGAACAATACCAAATTTCCATTTTTTTGCTACCAGACCTACGATAAGACCTACTGCCATATTTACAAGGCAGAACGGAATATCTGACACACTGTAAATAAGTCCTGTAATGATATTACTTAAAGCACCTACAATAAGACCCGGAACCGGTCCTAATATTGCCGCTGAGAGTACTGTTCCTAATGTATCCAAATACAATGGAATACCTATTGCTGATGTAATAATTCCTAAAACAATATTCATCGCAACTGCTACACCACAAAAAGTTGTGACATAAACTTTTCTGTTCTTCATGATGTCCCCTCTCTTTTCTCATTCTACAATTTGTTTAAAAGTTCTATAGCTTCCGCCATTGTCATTATCGGAATGGATAATTCTCTATCATGAATTTCTTTCTCTAATATCTCCATATACACCCCTGGTTTTTCCGTCATTTCCAGAGAATTCTGTATAGCGCAGATTCTTTTTTCATCACTACCTATCTCACCCTTCCAGTTTCCCTCACAGGTAAGGTGATATCCGCAATTAGGACTTCCTTCTACTGAAACAACACCCAAAACACTGAATGTTTCCGGATACTGCATATACTCTTGAACTTGCAACAAAATTGTATCAAGAAGCTTTCTACACTGTTCCTTGTAAAATGGATGCTGAAACTGATTTTTCACATGCCCCCACCTCTGTGAGCCATACATAATAAATTCCGGACATGGAAGCTGAATCACCTGAATATTTTTTTCTATAATCAAATTCACCAATTCACTTCGAAGCTTATACTCCTCAGCCAGTCCTGCTTCATCCAGTTCGACTTTCGAAGCATTATTTAATATGCAATGCGATACTAACAAAATTCTTTTCACAATTTCCATTCCTTTCTGACGCTTTCACAATAGCATCTTTTTCATATTCACTTATATTTTCAATCAGAATCTTTACCTATTTTTCAAATGCATATTAATTATTACGCGCTTCTTCCATTGCTTTTTCTCCATTGGCCTGAGCATCTTTTAATGCTGTATCAATATCTTTTTGTCCGCTGAAGACAAGATCTAACTGATCCCCAAGAGCATCTAACGCATTGATTCCACCAATATTTCTTGTTCCCTGGAATCCGCGGTCCATACAATCAAAGCATAATTGTTTCATTGGTTTCTCTTTCAATACTTCTGCAAAAACAGGATCATCTTTTGCAGATTTACGTACCGGAATATAACCTGTCTGAGCTGCAAAATATGCTGTATTTTTAGTATTAGTTAAATATTTCAGATATAACCAGGAAGCTTCTTTTTCTGCATCTGTTCCAACATCAAAGATTGTAACATTTGTTCCATAATAAAGCTGGTCATCTGTCTTGTGACCCGGAAGTGCTGCTGCATTAATTGTAATTCCTTCCTGTGTATCAGCTTCAATATATGGAAGCGCTGAAGTAGATGCTACACACATTGCTGCACGTCCTTGCTGAAGCGGAACGTTTGGATTCTTATCTTCACCCGCAAAACGTGCTGTTTTTGCCTGGAACATACTATTTAAAAATTCTACAGCTTCTTTTGTCTCTGGTGTATCAAAATATAATTCATTTGTTTCTTCATTCATAGTACTTCCACCGGCCTGTTTTAACCATGGAGCAATATCTGTTGAAAGATTATCTGCAAATACAATTCCGTATACATCCGGTTCCCCATCCCCATCTGTATCTTTTGTCAGAGCTTTTGCAGCAGCTGCCCAATCTTCCCAAGTTGTAGGAACAGCGATACCTGCATCTTTAAACATATCTACATTATAATATAATACCATCTGACTCTTGTTAAAAGGCATAGCATACTGTCCATCTCCCCAGATACAATCCTTCATAAACATATCTGGAAAATCTGCTTTGTCTTCATCTGTCAATCCAATTTTAGGATCATTGATATAAGGGGTAATATCTAATGCAAGGCCCTTATCAACATACCAGGACAAGCGATTGGAATAAATCTGTGCAAGATTTGGTAATTGCTTTGCTTTTGCAGATGCCATTAACTTATCAAACAGGCCTAAATAATCACCTTGATTCATCAAATTAACTTTGATGTTCGGGTTTTCTTTCATAAAATCATCTGTGATTTTCTGAATGGCTTCCTCATTTGCGCCACTCATCGCGTGCCAAAATGAGATTTCTACTGTTTCTTCGCTTTTTGAGGTTTCTTTTTTGTCTTCACTTTTTGAAGACTGATTACCACATGCTGCCAATGACAATGTCATTACACCTGCAAGCAATAATGCAACTAGTTTTTTCATAACTGTTCTCTCCTTCTCTACCATTGTTTATTTGATTGAAAATACTATGAATAGACTTCATTTATTATCCCTTTACTCCCGTTTTTCCAACTCCTTGAATGATATATTTTTGAGTAAAGAAATATATGATCAACGTAGGTGCAATGATCATCAACGAAAATGCCATCAATGTATTGTATACTGTTCCGGCTTCCGTTGAAAAATATGCCAGCCCTACAGGAAGTGTTCTCATTTCTTTTGTATTTGTTGCAATCAATGGCCACAAATATGAATTCCAGCTATTGATAATTTTCAATAATGCGATGGACACAATCGTCGGTCGCGACATCGGTACCATTACAGTAAACAGATACCTTATATCATTGCATCCGTCCACTTTAGCAGCCTTGTAATAAGACGGTGAAATGGACATAAATTGCTGACGCAATAAGAAAATAGAAAAAACACTTGCTCCCCATGGAGCAACCAATGCCTTAAATGTATCAATCCATCCTAAGTTTGCTAAAGTTACAAAATTAGGAATGACCAGTATTTCTCCTGGTACCATCATAGTTGCGATCAATAACATAAACAGCACATTTTTCCCTTTGAATTTTAATTGTGCAAAGGCAAAAGCTGCCAAAATCGTGGTAAATAATTCACTTGCCGTAATACATACTGTTACAATCACACTATTTAAAAAATACCGAAAAAATGGAACTGCATGAAAAGCATTCACATAATTTTTCCATTCTATCTTCGATGGAATCCATGTTGGAGGCATTCTTAAAACTTCATTAGATGGTTTTACTGAAGTAATAATCATCCATACAAAAGGAAGTAATATAAAAATCGCACCACAAATCAAAATAAAATATGTAATGGCCTTTTGAATATTTTTCTTATTCACAATCCCGAGCCTCCTTACATAAACGGTAAACCTTCACAATCACAAATTGTGCTAATGTAATACACAAAATAATTAAGAATAAGATAAAAGCGGCTGCCGCTGCTGATGAAAATTCCCAGTGTCGATAAAATTTTGTAAAAATATAATATACAATCGTCAATCCACTCTTTAATGGTCCTGCTTCATTTCCGTACATAATGCTCATGTGCGGTAAAGTAATAAAAAGATT
>ENA-ORNK01000415-ORNK01000415.1-human-gut-metagenome-genome-assembly--contig:-NODE-415-length-56956-cov-23.067169_pt1 | contig 56956 bp, 64 predicted proteins | sample MGYA00242115_ERZ509022 | MGnify/ENA primary metagenome ERZ509022 (study PRJEB26280, sample SAMEA2338690) | human gut metagenome | biome: human gut; feature: human-associated habitat; material: faeces...
CTGACTGAGAGTTTACTCACTTAGCCGCGTGTCCACTATTGCTGGGTAAGATCACTTTAACAATATGGATATAGTAGTTTTTTGCGAAATACACGCTTTATATTTAATATAAAAGTGGAAAAGGGGGTATTATGGTTCTTGCTGCTCCTGTATTGGCAAGTCTGCTAATGCAATGCGGTGGGAATGTTGATCCGACTACACTACAAACAATTATTTCAGTGGAGTCAGACGGCAATCCTTACGTTGTGGCAAATGTCACTAAAAACACTTCGCACTACTTTAAATCCAAAAATGAAGCAGTCCATTTTGTTAATGAGCTTGCTAAAGTAGGTGATAAATATTCTGTCGGACTTGGACAGATTTATGTAGGTAACTTTAAAGGTTATGGGTTGACTAATGAAACGGCCTTTGACTTTTGCAAGAACGTTACGGTGGCCTCAAAGATATTCGAGGAATGTTATTACCGTGCGATTGATAGCGGGGAATACCCTGATGAACAGCAAGCATTGAGGGCTGCGGCATCGTGCTACTATTCAAATAATTTTACGAGGGGGTTCAAAAAGGAGAAGAACGGGAAAAGCTATATTGATCTGGCTAATAACGCTGTGAATAAAATCTATTCTGTTCCGGCTATGAAACCAGTGGGGGCAGGGGATAGCCTAACGCCAGTTAACAATAATCTGCGGCGCGGCATAGTTTACCAGCAACCCGAAGGGGATCAGCCTGAAATGGTTGAAAGTGCAATTAATGTAGAAGGGAACAAACCAGCGCGGGCTGCTTGGGATGTTTTCAATGATTTCGCTAAATAAAAGGGGTATTTAAAATGCAAAAAACTAAAAACTTTCTGTTAAAGGTAAAGGTTCTGGCTTTTTCTTTCTTCGCTAGTGTCATGGCATCTGCACCTATGAGCGCGTTTGCTGCGGGTGGTATCAGTGGTGCGGAAGGTGGGATCTCAACCGCGCAGACCGCCATTTACTCTCTGCTTGGCGCAGGTGCGGCGGTATATCTTTTGATTAAAGGCTTTATGCTTAAAATCAATAAAATTGGCTGGAATGATCTGTTTATGGCAATGGTTACTTGTGCTGTCGTTGCGGGTCTGCCAGCGCTTGCTGTTTGGTTCTGGGATCTCGGCGGCAACTAATAAAAAAACATGCTGACGAAGGCCGCGCAAGCGGCCTAATCAAAAAACTAGGGGGTTATTATGGCCGAAGATGATGATGTAGAACTTGAAGAAGAAGAAACGATTAATACCCAACATCTAACGCTTAATGTATTGAACATGATTCCTAATATGGGGGGCGTTCCTCTTGTATGGGGTGTTTCTTTACTTGGTTCATCAATGCTGCTTGCTGTTATAGGTTTTATCGCTACAAACAGTCTTTTGGGCGTGTTATTTGCACTTCCAACAATTTTAGCTTTCTTTATTATTAAGTTTATTTGTATCAATAGCCTCGATGCTTTAAGAGTTTTTCAGCTTAAAGTAGCTAGGAAGTTCCGTAGGATTCTTAATGGCGGTGGACTTTATAAGTTATCCCCGTCTTTAGGTGATGAAAATGGGGGGAATGATGTCTACGAACAAATCAAACGCGCGAAGCATTAACAAGAAAGCTCTTGAAGGAAAAATCCCCCACTATCGTTATCCTGTGACTGACTCAATCTCAATGATTGGGGATAACAAGCTAATGGCTACGGTTAAAATAGCGGGTTATCCATATGAGCTGGCTGATGATTCTGAACTTTATAGTAACTATAATTTGTTTAGAACATACCTGGTCAGTATTGGTAAAGATATGGCTGGTCAGCTTGGTTTATGGACATACATAGACAAGCGGGAAATCCTTGTTAATGATGTTTATAAATCGAACAATGTATTTATTCAGAAGTTTGTCGATAAATACATGGAGCGGTTTAATACAGGTGGCAGGTACTATGAATCTGTATACTACATCACGCTAATTTATAATTACGGTCAATCTTCAATTGACGATGGGATAAAAAAACTTGATTCCGTCCTGAAAATGTCGGAAAAAATTTGTGGCCCATTTGGGTTATCGGTACTGCAAAACGATGGGTACATGAATGAATCTGCGAATTTCCTTTCATGGCTCATTAACCATCATGATTTCAAAGTACCCCTTGTAGAAGATCCTATCTACAAAGTAGTTGGGAATAGTGAGCGCATTTTTGGTTACGATATAAGCCTTATCCGTAATGCTAATGATGCTCAAGATAAATATTGTGTTTCTTATACCCTTCGTTCATTCCCTGCAAAGATTAAGCCTGGTGCGCTTGATTTTATTCTATCAATTCCTTGCGAATTAACATTTGCCCAATCTTATATTTATACTCGTCAGTTAACGGCTATATCGATCATCGACGGGCAAGCGAATAAAATCAATTCCACAAATGCCGCAATTGATGAAGAAGGTACAGCGCTTAACTCAATTAAAAACCTTGTTCAAAACGGTGAGGTTTTTCTTGGTGATTATCATGGTGTTGTTTCGGTTTATGGTAAAACCGCTAAAGAGGCTTATGATAATGCAATTCTCGTTGAATCCGGCTTTAGCGCTGCGGGATATGTGCTGCTTCGCGCCACGGATGAACAAGAGGATGTTTTTATAAGTTCACTTCCCGATGCTAAGAAAAGACCGCTCAATACCGTTCGTTCCACTTCTACCCTGGCTGACCAGTTCTCTTTACATAACTTCTCGGTAGGTAAGCGTACTGGCAACCCTATGGGGGATGGAACGGCAATGATGCCTGTGGAAACATTACAGGGCGGGATTCATTACCTTTCAACAACTGATAGTGATCCTGCTAAAGATGTAGTTGGTGAGCCAGAATCAGGACACGGTATCTTCTTAGGTCAAACAGGTACAGGTAAAACGACTTTACAGGCAGCTTTAACATCCTTCGTTGAGCGCTTTAATCCGATGTTATTCGGCATAGACTTTAAGCAGTCGATGCGATTACCAATGATGATGTTGGGTGCGCAATACTTCGTTCTTAGGGAAGGTGAGTTTACTGGCCTGAACCCTTTCCAGTTAGACGAAATAAAAATGGCAACGGATGATAACGGTATAGTTGATTATGCCTTTGCCGAACAAATTAAGGAACGTATACGCCAGTTCTGTTACTCCTGGGTAGAACGTATAGGCGCAAATAGTGAGGGAACACTTGATGATGGTGACAGCGCTAAAATCGTCAGGGCTGTAGATGCGGTAATGGAGTTGCCACGAGAAGGACGGCGCTTTAGCAATGTGCTTGAAATGATTGCTGCATCGCCTTTACGTAATCGCCTTATGGAGTTTTCCGCCTACGCGAACGGCGGTAGGATGGGGCGCTATGCCTGGGCGGTTGATAGTCCTCAAAATCAGTTTGATCCATTGCTGTTTGATAGGGTTGCGTTCGACAGTACAGTAATCCTGAAAAAACAGCCTAATGGTAAACCTCACCCTGCGGCTGAAATCCTTTTAGCGGTTTTATTCTTCTATAAGGATTTAATGAAGATAAACCCTCGCAAGAAAGGCCGTTGGACAATCTTTTCTTGTGAAGAATTTTGGATGCCAGCTAACTTCCCGCTTACGCAAGAGCAGTTAAAGCAATCGCTCAAAGCAGGGCGTATGGATTATGAAATGTGCTGGCTTATCTCTCAACAGCCTGTAGATGCTATCAACTGCGCTATATTCAATGAGATTAATGAGCAAACGACAATTCGCGTATTGTTACCTAACCCTAATGCTAAATGGCAGCATTACAAGGAAATCGGAATAACAAGAAAGGAATTTAGAAAGCTTAAATCTCTTGCTAAGACGAGCCGCACCTTCTTAATTAAAAAATCCAATACGAGCGTTTTTGGTACTATGGATTTGCATGGATTTGATGAGTTCCTGCCTGTTTTATCTGGCGATAAATATGGCGTACAAGCTGCTGAGGAAATCATCAAGCGGATTGGTTCCAATGATCCTAATGACTGGATACCAATCTTTATTCAAGAAAATGCACGTAACCATAAGTTACGTAAGGCTGAGCATGATGATGAAGAAGATATTGAATATGAGGATACTGAGTATGAGGATGCTGAATAAAAAATCCTTTATGCTGTTAAGTGCCTTAACAGTGAATAGCATACTGGTTTCACCGCCAACATTTGCTACGGGTATTCCTGTATTTGATGCGGCAAGTGCGACAAATATGCTTCAACAGTTACAGGCAGCGAAACAGCAGTATGATCAGCTTGTCGAACAATATAAGCAAGCTAAAAGCCTGCATGACCAGACGATAGCGGAAGGTAAGCGGTTATATGAAGGGGTAACTAACTTTGATGTAAACGACTTACTGGACGATCCTACATTAAGTAGCTATCTACCAAATAAACGAACGGCTGATTCTTTATTAGATGCTGCGGATAATATTGGTGAGTTGAGGGAGAAGTACAAACTTACTTCTTCTGATTCCGAAGTTCAGAAAGCATATGATAGTATGTTGACTGAATTAAATAATATGCAAACTGCATATAATACGGCTGTAAAACGCAGTGATCATATTTCCAATCTATCCAAAAAGCTTGAGCAAGCCGCAACACCGCAAGAAAAAGCGGATTATCAAAACGCAATTAACACTGAGTCAAATAATCTTCTCAATGAGAAAACTAAACTTGACTTAGCAAAAGCTAACTTTGATGCAAACTTTAAAATTGCTCAAGCATCTCGCCGCGCTGAGTTTAAAGAAGAATTTAGCGTTGATAAATAATTATACTAAATATAACAAGCCCGAAAGGGCTTGTTACTAAGGGGGTATCATGCCATTAAAGCTAGTTTTGATAGTTGTGGGTTTTATGACTCTATCAGCGTGTTCAGTTAATCCACCTCAACCAACAAAACCAAAGGGTAAGTGGGTGCAAATGAATACCCACGTTCCAGCCGCACAAGCGCAGTTAAAAAAAATAAAAGCTGAGCAAGAGAGGGGGAAATAAAATGTTTAAACGCAATCCAAAAAAGCTCAACGATCAAGAACGCGCCGAAATTTACGATAAAAATAAAAAAATGGCCGAATTAACCGCTCCAGAAAGAAAGCAACTGGACGCTGATAAAAGCGTACATTTAAGTGCTATTGCAGGGTTTCAGCGCGATAGAGTTTCAGAACAGCGCCGTATGATGTGGATTGCTTTTGGATTTGGTGGAATCGGTATCGTTGCGGCGGGTGCAATGGCTGTTGCTTTGGCTTTTATTGCACCTTTGAAAGAGGTGAAGCCATATATCGCAGAAGTAGATCAGGTTACAGGTCAGGTAAATATTGTTTCAGCAGTAGGTGACGATAAAATCAAGCTTACTTATCAAAGCCTTATTGATGCTTCTAACCTCGCTAACTTTGTTGTAGAGCGTGAGTCTTATGACTGGAACTCAATTCAAAACAGTCTTGACCAGGTTAAACTACGTTCTACACCTAGCGTATATGAGTCAATGAGGCGCTTTATTGTTGAAAGCCCTAACTCACCGCTTGTTTTATTGGCTAAAGATAAAGTAATGAAAGTCGGCATTACTTCTAAGCCGATTGTAGACAGCAACAAAGGCGTTGGAACCGTGCGCTTTTATAAAGCGGTTACTGATGGGGCTGGTAAGCCGATTCCTGGCTATCCGATTACTCACTGGCAAGCCACGATTACTTTTGACTATGAGCATAAATTAAGAACCGATGATGATTATATTAATAACCCACTTGGTTTTAATGTGACTAGTTATCGTGTCGATCAAGAATCACAAAAATAAAGAAAGGCGAGGGGGGGTTAATGAAAAAGATTCTTTTAGCTGGGTGCATAGCGGCAACTTTACCAGGCGTTGCAAACGCCTTGAATGTGCCGCAGCCGACGAGCTATGACGCTCGCATTCAGGAAGCTACTTATAATCCTGATGATGCTGTTCTCGTTAGGGTTAAAGCCGGAACATCAACATTAATCAAGTTACAGGATGGTGAGTTTATAACTGATGATCAGGCAGGGATGGGGTTTGGTGATCCTGATGCTTGGGATGTTTCTGTTCGAGGGAATAATATTTTTATCAGGCCAATCGCTGAACAACCTGATACGAACGTTACGTTAGTATCAAATAAGCGAACCTATGTTTTCTTTTTACAGTCTGTAAAGGGTAATCCTTCATGGATGGTTAGATTTAAATATCCTAAAAAATACAGTGCTGCAAACGCGACAGTATTTAAAAGACCGCCTTGTCAATCTAATGGCGCTTACAATGCGAACTGGAATTATCAGTTGCAGGGTAAAGAGTCTTTTGCACCATATGAAGTATGGGATGATGGGCGCTTTACATGCTTTAAATTTAATCCTTCAAGCGATCTTCCAATGATTTACCGTGTTGCTGGCGATGGTGAAGAAATGCTAGTGAATGGGAATCCTGATAGCGAGAATAATAATATTATTGTCGTACAGGAAACTAACCCTGAGTTTGTAATTCGTCTTGGTAAGAAAGTTGTCGCGGTTCGGTCAGATACGATTAAGGCAATGCCGTCTAATCGTAGTGGTACTACCAATGGCATGACTAGGGAGATTAAATCTGATGAATGATAATCAGAAAGATGAAATCGGTGCTATCCCTTCAATTGATGATGATCGCGCAACGGTAGACTTACAAGGCCAGCGCGGTAAGAAAGCCTCAAAGGGTTATCTGAAAGACATTCTCATATTTGGGGGGGCTATTGTTCTAATCCTCGCGGTGGCAGGTGCCTTTGTCTGGAGAGCTTTCCATAAGGGCGATACAGAAGAAGCGGGTAAGCCGGTTGATCCGACACTTGAAAAAAGTGTAGGTAGCGATACTGGGAACAGGGGCGTGGATAAGCTGATGAATACCATTGCTGAGCGTAAAGCGGCAGAAGAAAAAGCCGCAGAAGAAGAACGTAAAGCAGCAGAAGCAAAACGCCTGGCAGAAGAAAAGGCCAAACAAGATGCGCTAATGGCGCAATTAGAAGCCCAGGGTAAATTAGGTAACGGCAGCGCAAACAACAACGCTTCACGAGCTGGCGGTAACGGTGGCAATAACGATGCCCCGCCAACACCGCAAGAGCGAAAGCTACAGGGTAAGGGCTTGGTTTACGCTGGTAGCGAGGGTAAGGGTACTGCTAATGGTGGGGCGGCCTCACAAAGCGCGGGAGGGGGCTTAAATAAGGCGCTGGAAGGTGGTACTTACGCCAATGGTCAAGCTTCCATTCTGAAAGACCGTAGTTTGCTTTTGGGTATGGGTACAGTATTACCATGTGTGCTGAAAACAAAGATCGTTACCACTTATCAGGGGTTGCCGATCTGCCAGTTAACCAAAAATATCTACTCAAACGATGGAAATACATTATTGCTTGAGGCGGGTACTAAGTTCTTTGGTGAACAGCAAAACGCCCTTGTTCAAGGTCAGGCGCGAGTATTCGTAAACTGGACAACAGCCGAAACACCTAAAGGTATTCGCGTTCGTATTGATGCTCTTGGCGTTGATGGTCTGGGGGCTGCGGGTATTCCGGCATGGGTTGATTTGCATTTCTGGCAGCGTTTTGGCAATGCGATCATGCTTAGCTTCATTGATGATGCGCTGGCAACGGCAGCTAATAAAATCAGTGATAATAACAATGATAACAGCATTAAAGTAGATAATACCGAAGATGCCGCCAGTAACATGGCAAGTATCGCGCTTGAAAACTCAATTAATATTCCACCTACTGCATATATTAATCAGGGTGAATTGATTTCAATCATCGTACCGCGTGATACTTATTTCAATAATGTTTATGAACTTCATTGATAAAAGGTGACGCATAAATAAATGATAAGTGAAGGGGGTTCCCTTCACTTATATTTAATATAATTCAGAGGTTGTAATGAATGAATCCTATGGGAATTTCAATGTAATCCGTAATCAGTTAGCAAAAACAGGAATAACCGAGATTTTAGGTTATGACGGTTTAACAGAAGTAGCTATAAACCAACCTGGAAGAATCTGGTTTGAACGTGGCAAAGGTTGGGAGTCGCAAGTTAATGAAGATTGTAATTACTCCAATCTTGAAATGCTTGCTCAATCATTATCTGTCAAAAGTCATACTGGCGGTATTGATCAGGATTACAATGCTTCGAAACCTATTCACTCTGTGACCTTACCTGACGGGGAGAGGGGGCAAATAATCTTACCTCCTGCGGCAGAGGACGGTACAATTTCTTTTACTATTCGTAAACCTTCAAAAAGCAGATTTGATTTAAACAGCTATATCAATAGTGGTCGCCTTTCTGATTTTGAAATTTGTGGTAGAGCTTACGTGAAAGAAAAGGCTTTGACAGGCGAACAACTTGAACTTCTTGGCTTTCTTAAAGATAAAGATATGGATCGCTTTTTTAAAAAAAGCGTTCAGATGCGTTTAAATCACGTTATGGTTGGCGCTACGGGGTCTGGTAAAACTACCTTCATGAAAGCTATAGCAGACCTTTTTCCAGCTAACAGGCGCTATATAACGATTGAAGATACACATGAACTTGATTTGCCTAACCATCCTAATCATGTTCATTTGTTCTTTAAGCGTGAGGGAATCGGCGCTACCGCCAAAGATTTAATTGAAGCTGGTATGCGTATGAAGCCTGATCACATCTTCCTTACTGAATTAAGGGGGGATGAAGCCTGGAACTATTTAGGCATGTTGAATACTGGTCATAATGGAAGCCTGACTTCTACTCACGCTGACGATAATCCTGCTGCTGTTTATAGCCGACTTTCATCACTTATCAAAGAATCGAAGGTAGGTACAACACTTGATTATGGTTTGATTACAAATACTGTCGCCAGCACAATAGATATAATTTCCTTCTGGAAAGGTTCTTATATGACAAAGATCTATTACAATCCAGAAGAAAAAAATGAAGCTGTTATGCGTCTTTTAGGCATGGTGGCTTAACAGAATTAATAAGGGGGGGGTATGCAATTAAGGCAGAATCTTAAAAAGTCCGATATTATATCAACTATAATATTCTCTATCTTAATGGTAGGCATAGGCGGCGCGATCGGGGTATATGGGGGCGGTTACGTTTTTCTACTTATATCGAAAGTAGATACTAATCTTCTCTCATACGATACCTTAATCAAGGCGTGGCCTTTATGGGAGTATAAAAAATTACATGCCGCAATATCATTAGGTACAATCATATTTGCAGCGGCAATTATCGTTCCTCTGGCTGCTATCATTATTGGTGCTTTCTTTGAGTTTCCTGAACCGGATGTACATGGAAATGCAAAATTGATAACTGATGAAGAAATCAAAGAAAGTGGTTTGCTTGATACCGATGATGAATTTCCTGAGATCCTGATTGGTAAAGTTGCAAAAGGCAGATACAAAGGTAAATACCTTAAGTTTGCAGGGCAACAGTTCTTAGGGCTAGGCGCTCCAACACGAAGCGGTAAAGGGGTAGGTTTTGTTATACCTAATCTTCTCAATTATCGTGATTCTGTTTGTGTTCTTGATATTAAAGCTGAGAACTATATTTTTACGGCTGGGTATCGTAAAAAAATGGGGCAGGAAGTTTTTGTATTTGCCCCTGATGGGTATCGTTTCTCCGAAGAAGAATTTGAAGAATTTAAATTTAGCGATTACTACCTCAATCTGTCACCAGAGGAACAACAAGCTTTTAATGAAAAGTTCCGAAATACTGAGCATGTTTTATCACACCGCTGGAACCCGCTGGACTACATAAGCCGTTCTAAATCGCGTCGTGTCGGTGAAATAAAAGATTTGGCAACAATTCTTTTCCCTGATGAAGGGGGTGATAATGCTATCTGGAACAGCATGGCAGAAGCTGTATTTGAATCCTATATTCTGTACATGCTGGATATGGAAGAAACGATAAATAAAATCAATGCTGAGATTGAAGATAACAGGAAGAACGGTATTGATGATGATAGGGAGCTTATGAAGCCCTATCCGGTTTCTATGGCGCAACTGTATTCCCTTACAGGTGTACCAGATATGGCCGAGTGGATGAATGATGAAATCCTTTATTGGAAAGATAAAGGTTATCCACTTAGCAAAGGTTGTGTTGAAGGTTTTAACCGATTTATCGCTGTAGACCCAAAAACCCGCGGTAATATCATGCAGAACTTCAATAAGCCTCTTAAGATATTTGAAGCTGAATCTTGCCGACTCGCTACTTCCGCCTCTGATTTTGATTTTAATGACTTACGCCGTAAAAGGATGTCTGTATATATTGTGCTTTCACCAACAGGCATGGAAAAGTACAAGCAACTAATCAATCTGTTCTTTAGTCAGTTGGTAAGGGTCAACACACAAACTCTGCCTGAGCATGATAAAACTTTAAAATATCAATGCCTCTTAGTGCTTGATGAATTTACGTCTATGGGGCGTGTGGGTATTATCGAGAAATCTATAGCATTCACGGCAGGTTATAATATCCGTTATATGATTATCTATCAGAATGACGAACAGTTAGAATCTGATGATGCGTACGGAAAATCAGGGGCTTTCACGCTGAGAAAGAACCTTGCTGTAGAAGTCGTTTATCCTCCTAAAGATGTTGATTCTACCGCTGAACGCATTAGTAAAACATTTGGTAAGAAAACCGTTAAAATAAAAACTAACTCCAGAACTAGTAACGGCGGCAAAATCAGTAACGGCACGAACGAGCAATACGTCGGCCGTGACCTTTATATGCCGCAAGAGATTGTAGAGTTAGGGTCACAAAAATATGTGATGCAAAAAATCAACAAAGGGAAAAGAACAAAAGTCGCCGTTAATGAAGTCATAATTATGGAGCAGGTTAAGCCGTTTGTAGCTCATAAGATTGTGTACTTTGATGAACCGGTATTCATGGAAAGGCGCAAGGTTGCTACTGACAACGTTCCAGACGTTCCAATCTTGCAAGATATTGAACATTACGAAATTCCACGCGATAAACGGCGTGATATTCCGTCTATCGCCAGTGCCTGATAAGAAGGGGGTTTTATGAAAACAATTTTAACTGCTTTAATTCTTTCAGCAACGCTTGTTACTTCATCTGGTGCGTTGGCTGCTACCGCGCTAGCACCATTTGAAGGGGTGTCCTCTGATCCTGGCGAGGAAAGCCCCGACAGCGGCGATCCGTGCGTTGCTGTGACGTGTTTATATGGTCAAATGACAGGGAACAGCCAGAGCGAGTGTAATGCTGCGGTTAAGGCTTTCAAATCCATTAAGGCCACTAAAAAGCATGGTATCTTTGATCCCACAAAGACGCTTAAAAAGCGTACAAACTTTTTGAATGGTTGCCCTTCGGCAGATCCTGATATTGTTAAGCAGATTTTGAAAAAGTTCGGAAAGCTGAAAAGTTTTTGATCGCTAAGCCCCGTTAAGGGGCTTTTTTTATTGCTTAACGTGCCATTTGGCACTATAGTAATGTACTCACTAACTGGAGAGCGTTATGAATCAATCATCGGTTTGGATTTTTATACTCTTTATAATATTTTGTTTAGCCTTTGCTCTTTATAACTCGCAAAAGAAAAAAAAGCGCAATATGAAATACAGTACAGGCCAGAAAACTCTAAACACGTCCGGCGTGATTCTTAAGTACGAGTTAGAGCCTAATATGAGAAGTGCGCTAATGTTGCCAGCTAGCGCAGAAATCATAACCATAAAGGGTATTGGTGATTCTGTTTATATTTGGGCTATTGTTCCCGAAAATCAGATAAACGTTAAACGTGTTTTTAATGTCATACCAACAGGTGGAAGTGTACCAGAAAATACAACTTATATTGGTACAGCATACCCTGAAAGCCATGTGTTCCACATTTTCGAGGAAAACCAGTAGTTTTATACTTAATATAAATAGTGAAGGGGGTTATATGATTTTAACTATTGCAGAAAAACCGGAATTAGCCGAAATTATTGCTAAAGCTTTCGGCGGTGAAGTAAAGAAAAATGGTTATTGGGAATGTGCAAATAATAATTTTGTTACTTGGTGTTATGGTCATATGCTGGTACTTACACCTCCTGATAAAGTTAATCCTTCTTACAAAACATGGGTTATGGCAGATTTGCCAATGGATCTAACCGAAGTTTCTCACGAAATAAAAACTACGGAAAACGGTTATGTAGAGCGGCAATACAAAATCATTACTGATTTGCTACGAAAATCATCATCGGTGATTAATGCTGGCGATCCTGATGATGAAGGTGAGTTGTTGGTTAGGGAAATTCTTTGGAAAGAAAATTATAATAAGCCTGTTCAGCGATTATTGCTAAATGACCTGAACGTTAATGCAGCAAAGAAAGCGCTTTCAAAATTACAGGACGGTAATTCTGAAAAATTCATGCGTCTTGCGCTAAAAGCTTTAGCCAGGGCTAAAGGCGATCAGATTTATGGTCTTAACATGACGCGCTATTATACGCTTCTAAATCGTCAACATGGCGGCAATGGCAAGCTTACGTGTGGTAGGGTACAAACGCCTATGCTCGGCTTGATAGTTAAGCGCTATGAAGATTTTAAAAACCATGTTAAATCTAATTACTATGATGTTTATTCCAGTCATGACATTTTGAAATCTGTTTATTTAAAACTTATTGCTGATGATAAGTTTGCTACAGATGGAAAAATATTATCTCCAGAAGTGGCGGAAAACATTAAATCAGCATGTGTTATGAAGCCCTCAACTGTGGTTGTTGCGAAAGTGGAGGATAAGCATACGCCACCACCGCTACCTTTTGACCTGTTAGGGCTTCAAGCCTATATGTTAAAAGATAACATTGATCCAACGGAAACAATGGAAATTACTCAAAAGCTACGCTCTAAAGAGATAGCTGCTATTTCCTATAACCGCTCGGATTGTCGTTATCTTACAAGCGATCAATATGATGAAGCACCCGCAACCTTAGAGGCTTTAAAGAAATATATTAGCGGCGGGATACTTGAATCCGTTATTAATAACAACGGTTTCGATATTAAACGTAAAGGTATTGCGTTTAACGATGATAATGTAAGCGCACATACTGGTATCATTCCTTCGGCAGAACCGCGAAATCTTGATAAGCTTACTTCAAAAGAGAAAAAGGTTTATGAAGCTATAGTATTACGTTATCTGCTTCAATTCCTCGATGACAAGAAATACCAATCAGCAAAAGTTATTATCGAGTGTGAAGGTTATCGCTTTGGTGGGAGCGCAACAAAACTCGTTAGCCCTGGCTGGACTGCCCTTGAAGCTGAGGATTCCGATGATGACAGTACAGAGGAAAACACCGATTCGGCTTTTGATGCTATCAGTGCTGTGAACGTGGATGATGTAGGGGTTTGTAATGATGTGCGTGTAGATAAGAAAGAAACCAAACCGCTACCTGTCTACACTATGAAAACCTTCCTTGAAGATTTGAAGCGTGTTAGTCGTTACGTTACCGATCCTCACATCAAACAGCTTTTGTTAAGCAAAGACAAAGGTAAGAAAGGGGAACGTGGCGGTATCGGTACGCCAGCTACGCGAGCAACGATTATCAGTAATCTCGAAAGCACGGGCTATTTCACCGTACAGAACGGGAAACTTATTCCGACAGAGAAAGGTATAGGTTTTATTAAAAACCTCCCTGTAGCGGTTACAGCGCCTGATATGACAGCATTATGGCATGAGCAACAAATGATGATAATGGAGGGTGATCTTGAATTAGGCGATTTCATTATCAATATTAACAATACCGTTAAAGAGCTTATGAACCCTGAGCTTTCACATGGTATCGTTTCTGCTGCTCAAAATTTCGCTGATAATAAACCTGTAGGTAAATGCTTCTGCTGTTCTTCTGAAATGAAGCTAACACCTAAAGTCTATGCTTGTCAGAATGAAGGATGTGGTTTCAAAATTTGGCGTAAAATTTCTGAAAAAGAACTGACAGACAATCAAATGCAATTACTAATGAATGCTGGCAGGACGAAAGTGATTAAAGGCTTTAAATCTAAAGCTGGCAAATCATTTGAGGCAGCGCTTGTAATCGACAAAGAACAAAAACGGGTAACTTTCGAGTTCGCCGCCCGTAAAGCATAAAAGACGCGGGGAGCAATCCCCGCTTTCTCTTGTGTTTATATTAAATATAATTTATAGCTAGTGTCGTACTTAACTAATCACACTAAGAGGAACCGCCATGAGTGAATCTGAAAACGTCCGTAAAGTTCTTTCTAACATTCGTTCATTGAGAGCGTTTGCGCGTGAAGTTGATTTTGAGTTACTTAAGGATATGGCTCAAAAGTTCAACGCGGTAGTTGAAGAACTGCGTGAAGATGCGGAACGTGAAGCTAAAGAGCGTGAACAGCGTGATGCACGTAAACGCGAACTCCTTGAAATGATCGCCAGTGAGGGATTTTCAGTTGAGGAACTAACAGGCGCTTCTGATACGGGTACTACCCGAAAAAAACGGGTGGTACAGCAGGTTCCAGCCAAATATCAGTTTGAAGTTAACGGTGAAATGCAATACTGGACGGGCAGAGGGCGTAAACCTAAAGCTATTGAGGAAGCTATAGCAGCAGGAAAGAAACTGGATGATTTTTTGATTCCTGATGATAAATAAGGGGGCGGAGTAGTGCATAAGAACAAAGATAAATTTGTGACTGACTGGTTTTATGTGCCTTGCGCATCACAAAAAAAGCTACAGCGAACAGGATTTTTAGGCCTGGGTGATCCCAAAATCGTTAAAGACTACGTTAACAATGTGCCTGATTTAGATGATTATGCCGCAAAGCTTGCTGAGAGCTATAACAAGCTTGATAGCGCGGGGTATGAGGTTATCAACATCGTGCCTATAAATATTGGCTCAAGTGATCAGTGCTTTCAGGAAAACAAAAATTATGTGGGTGATGTTGGTTACAGCATTACGCGCGGGGCGGTTGTTGTGGGTAAACTTAAATCGGAAGGGAATGATAAATGATCAAATTTTTGAAGGTTGCAGTTCTGCTGAGTAGTACGTTTGCGGCTTCCTGCTTTGCTGCTAGTTCGCCAGTTGTTGATACAAATGCTGCTGTAGTTCTTGAGCAGATCAAAACACAAAACGCCGAAACTAACGCGCTGCTAAAAGAGTTGGTAAAGCAGAACGCAGGGCGGGTATCTGAACAAGCTCAAACATCTTGCTACTTTGACGGCAAGCTATATACACAAGGCGCTGTTGTTGATGAAGGAAAACAGTTCTGTGGCGAGGAAAACGGCTCACCAAAAATCCGGCCAATCGAAAAAAAATAACATTATCTTTAAGCCCGCCTGAGCGGGCTTTTTTTTGTTCAAATTATCAGTCTGATTCTTGTTACTTGCCATTCATCGTAAACTCATGATTTGAAAGAAATCTCATAAAACGCCGGCGAGCTGGCCAGCTGCGACCGCGTGAGCCTCACGCGCCTGATTCCGTCAATTATTTTGGTGTATTAATCGCTTGCAATAGTGCCAAACGGCACTATAATTGTATTGTACAATACAAAATGAGAAACAAGAGATGAAGCCAGCAATCAAAGCCTATAGCGAACTCCAGCAAGCATACGATTTTTTCAATACAACGCTTTTTAATGGTGATCTGCCGGATATGCTTCTGACTCTACAGCGGGGGCGTAACACCTTCGGCTATTTTGCTCCGTCACGTTTTGCGGGGGAGTCGGTGCTGTCCGAACTGGCGATGAATCCAGATTATTTTGGTGGTCGCTCGCTCGCTGATACGCTCTCTACGCTTTGTCATGAAATGGTTCACGTATGGCAGCATTACACGCCAGGCGTAAAGCAGTGCAGGGGCGGGTATCATGATCGAGTTTGGGGCAAGAAGATGGAAGAAGTAGGTTTGATGCCGTCTAATACGGGAATGCCTGGCGGGAAAAAGACGGGTCAGCAAATGACGCATTACATTATTCGCGGTGGACGTTTTCAGACCGCAGTTTATGACCTGCTTAAAAATGGCTTTTCGATCTCCTGGTATGATAAGTGGTCTGAGGGCGCTGTAATCCCTTCTAAGGCCAATCTCGATATTCTTGATGATTGGCTCAAGGTAACAGACAAAAACGATAAGGAGCTTATCAGCAAGCTTACTGAGACAGTAAGCAAAGGCAAGGCTGCAATTATTGATGGCAATGATGATGCTGATGCAGGGATAATGATTAAACCTCCTGTAAAGGGCGCTACAGGCCGTGCTACGTTCTGCTGCCCTGAGTGCGGTTTGAAAGCGTGGGCGAAACCTAGCGCTAACCTGATGTGCGGTGATTGTGAAGTTGATTTGATTGTTGAGGGGAATTGATATGAAAAATAAATTAAAATATAAATTGCTGCATATTAGATTATTAGGAGTTTTATTAGGTTGCGCTGTGATACTCGCAAGCTGCTATTACTCAATTGCTTCTTTGTTTGGTGTTTTTAATCCTATCATGTGGCTTTCGGCCTTTCTTATTGATTCGCTGACAGGAAAGAAAGGCTCTTTCCCTCAATCAATTCATGAGTATAGTTCGTGGTGGGATAGGTTAGAGTTTTCGTTTCCTGAAATAATGCAGTTTTTTATGGCTGGTTTGTTCCTATGTGTAATTGTATACGCTACATTCCATGCAACGGTTATTATAGCTGGTTATATTGCTGAACTCTTAGAGCGCAATTATATTAAATACATTTTTGGCGCTCGCTTTTTACGCTTGTATGAGAAAATGCAAAAGCGTAAAGGTAAAATTATAGCTCGCCAGAATAAAAAAACATGCGAAAAGGATGATCTAAATGATGCAACTTTTGAGCATTATACAAAGTGGAAAACCTTCTATAAAAGTGACCTGAGCTTTGATGAGTGGAAAAACAAAGTCCTGAATATCAATTCAAAGAGTTGAAGGAGGCAGAATGAGCATTCAAGATCTAAAGGGTGATGAGAGAACCATTATTGTTGTAGCTTTGCAAGCATTGCACCGTGAGCGGTTAAATTCATACAATGCCGCCTGTCTTGCCTGTGAGCTTTCTGGTAAAGAATGGCCGTCAATAGAGATCTTCGGCCTTGAAGAAGTAGATAAGGCGCTGCGGCTGATTGGTGCAGCGCCAGCCAGATAGATAATACTTACATATCAATAGCTTAGTGCGCATAATCATTGTTATGTTAAATCATGTTGATTGTTAACTTACTTCATGAACTTAGATGGCTCGCATAAAATCATAGGGTTAAGCCCCCTCTTAATCTTTAGTTTGCTGGCGTTATGTTTAAGAGCTATTTTCTTCATATCCACGAACCTCTCTGAGGATGTCTCAGATGTATGTACTTGACCAGTTGAGCGTTGCTCCTAACCGGCGACTTTGGACATTGGTTGACACCACTACTAACTTACCGCTTCTGTTTCCACTTCTCTTTCTCATTGATCGCTTAGCTTCACGTTCCGAATCCACGCAGTCATCTACGCTACAAGCTCTAAAGTTTTTTTATGAGTACTGGTATCAAAAACATGATGTCACTTTCTGTTTGAGCTTCCAATTGTCTGGATACAATCCTTCGATTGCGGTTAGTGAGCTTGAAGCATTTCTTCATTATCTTGAATCAGGAAAGCTTATGTTGCCTACACTCGGATATGCAGTAATTAGCAAGCACAATACTAATATAAATCATGTACATGCAGTCTGCCGTTTTATAAACTATCTGATCAATACTTACGTTTCTCCTCGTTATATGGATGGCACCCCAAAAGAGCTTTCTCGTTATGCTTTACAATTATCCAAGCGTTTGTCGACCTATCGTTCTGATTTTCGACCCAGCAAGCAAAAGCATTCACACAAACATTTTAATAGCCTTACAGCAGACATGGTCAGGAGATTTTATGAGATTATTAGACCAGAATCGTCTTTCAAGCCAAATCCTCTTAATCCCTTCCCTGCTGGAGAAGTTCAATTCAGAAATTATTTAATCTGTCGTCTTCTTTTGAATTATGGTTTGCGAGTAAGTGAATTGCTCCTGTTAGAAAAACACTCAATTAAACCTAACATCCAAGGCGGACAATTCAGTATCATAGTGACGTCTGTAGATGATGATGTCAGAGATCCAAGAAAACGATTGCCATCATTAAAAAACTCATGGGCGCATCGAGTTTTAGCGTTAGACATAAATGATTACAACCACTTGAAAATATACATTGATAAAATAAGTAAAAATACCTCTCATAACTTCATATTCACATCAACAAAAAGTAACTTGCCTCCTCTATCATATCACTCTATATATGATATTTTCTCAAAAATTGATTGTGTATTTAAAAAAGAGTACCCGCAATTCAGTGATGAAAAAAATATTGATTCTGTAGTTAGCATAACACCACACGTAACTCGCCATACATGGGCTTATTTGATCTTAAAGAGAATTTATGCTGCTAAATATCAGTCTGTTATGAGAAATTGCAAGCTTGCCGGAGTTGATTTCGCTATTGCAGGTCTGATGAGTGAAGCTAAAGATGAGCTTCGTCTTTTAGGTGGATGGAGTCATAATAGCCGCATGCCAGAATTTTATGCCCGGCGTTTTCTTTCTGAGCGAGCTAATTTTTCCAATGTCACACGAATTGCCGCTGACTCCTCAGAGGATGAATTTTTTTCATTGATACATCAAGCGTTTGGGGAGGTTATCAAATGAATAAAATCCCAGCAATAGAAAGCGAAGATAAGCATGTCTTTTTTTCACGTGAACAAATGATACAAATAAAAAGTCTCTACATCCCTTCAAAAATCCACTTAAGGTCAGCTGATGTTTTTGATGACAAGAATATATTTGCAGAGACTAATGATTGGGTGTTCCATTACTCAGGTAGCCAGTCACACATTAATTTCAAAACGGATGATTACACGACTAAACTAATTAAGTATATATTATACCGTTATGCATCATCAAAATCTCCTGGGACTATTTATCGTGTGCATCGCGCATGGCTAGACGCAATTGAATATGTTTCGAAGCAAGGAATGTTTAACTTTAAATTGTTAAGCTCTTTCCTTGAAAAAGAAAGCTTATTGCCGACTTATTTTTTCTGTATTGTTTTTGGTCTGAAAATTCTTTGTGTAGATGAATTTCCGGGTTTTACTTTAGATGACTACGAAGACCTTGAATTGATCCCTCGCCCTAATTCAAATGATTGGAATGTATATCAAAACATAGATAATATCCTTGACCCATTTGAAAAGAACATGATCAGCAAAGGTCTTTTTGAAATGGCTGCTGCTATCTCACGAGGCAGAAAATACAATCTGGTGGACCTTCGCAATGCCACTGTTCTGGGGCTAAGTTATGTCACAGGTAGTCGTCCGGTTCAGTTAGCTAAATTGGCTGCTGGTGACTTTCGAATCGATACTTGCAGTACGACAACAGGGTTGGTTCGTTATAGCGTTCTTTTACCTTATGCTAAACAAAGGTACGTCACTACGGATCGGTTGATTCTGGCGCTCCCGCCAGAAATCGGTGCACTGGTTAAGCATTATATAGATGAAGCCAGATTATTACCTACCGATAAAATGTTTAATATGGGGGGATCAGCACCTAAATTTGTTTCTCAGTCGATTAGCCAAACGATTCTATCCTTTAGCCCACAAGATTACCAGTTTGCCGTATCGTGCGGTGAAGCCGCCCTACCTTCAATAACATCAACTGATTTGCGCCACAACGTTGGTCACTCACTTGCAATGCAGGGCGCTAGTGCAGAGGAAATTGCTCACATTCTCGGCCATTCATCTCTGGTTGTAGCAAAGCACTACATCCGTGCGACCCCAGCCTTGGCATTGATCCGCGCTAAAGCACTCGGTTCTAACCCTGTGTGGCAAAACATGGTGGCTATGATGCTTACTGGGAAACTAGTTCCTTCAAAAGAATGGGAAGGTCGACGCGTGGTTGGTATGGTTGGTGATCGATTACACTATGAGATTGGTGGCTGTGCGAGAACCGATGATGAATGCCCCTTCTGTGAAGTTCGTTGCTGCTATGGTTGCTTATATTACCGCCCTTTCCTTGATGGCCATCACCAGGGCGTATTGAATAGCGTCTCTAAAGAAGTCGATGAGCTGATAGCAGTATCAGATAGTGTTGGTAATGCTCTCAATCCACTAATTTCTATCCACGAGACGACGCAAATAGAAATCAAGTCAGTGATTGCCCGTTGTCATTTGCATAACGTCAGAGGTTGTGGGAAATGAAAAAAAATATAGCGAACTTTGAGACTTTTATCATAGAACAGAAAGCTTGGTTCGAAGAGAATCTGGCAGCAGATTTTGCAGAATCATGGGATAGCTTTGTCTGGATATGTGGGATCAAAGGATCCGGCTGGTTACGTGGCAATGGGGCTAATTTATTACGTTTTGATGAGGTTAACCGGCTCAAAGGGATCGATGATCGCCATACAGTCTCCGAGCCTTATCAGTTGTTCATGAAAGCGATGCTGGTACTCGTCTATCGAGGGAGAAATCGCAGTATTTCCTCTGCGGTTGCTGTCGCAACGCTGATTATTTTGAAACGATGGTACTGCGCTCTCATTAAGTTAACTGGGCAAACACATCCCATCTATCTGACTACAGATGTCGTACGTAGCGCAATGGATACTCTGAGTGCAGCTTCCCGGCCAGGTGATACCAACCTAGCCAACTACAAGGGGCGTTGTGTTAAGATTCAGAAATTAGTAAACCATCACGCCTTCACATTAGTAACATTGCAATATGTTTCCGATGATTGTTATACCAATCAGACTAATTTGACCCGGAAAGCCCGGGAAACAATCTCACTAAAAGAAAAAGACAAGCTGGATGATACTTCCACTGATGGTGAAGATACACTGATTACCATTAAAGGTTTCCTCAATATCGTGTCGTTAATCCAGCGAGTTGAAAGCGGTACTGAAAAGATTGCCCTCAATTGTCTTCTGCTACTGATCGTCACTGGATTCCGTTCTGTTGAGGCATTCAATCTCAGACAGGATGCCTTGGTCAAACGACATATAGATAACTCTGACCTCAGCAAACGTCTGCGGAATAAAGGATTGCCAGATTATTTTCTTGGCATACGCTATGTTGGTGTTAAGGGGGCTGGCGAACGAACGCATTGGGTCGAGCCTTTAGCTGTACCTCTGGTCGAAAATATATTTAAGTCGGTGAAGTTACTAACAGCTGAGTTTCGCAAACATATCGAATATTTACGATCAAAAAAATTTTCTGATTATTTACCAAAGCCAATCAGTGATATTACCAGTGAACTCGTTGAGCTTGATGATATTGTAAAATACATGGTCCAGTCCTCATCAGAGCTTCGGGGGCGTGCAGGCTTACGTGATAAAGCTTCGAAAGCATTAGAGAAACGTGGCTTTATACCGGCAAAAGTCATCCTTAAATCAGGTAATGAAAAAGAAAAATATTTTACAAAGTCTGATCTTAGTCATTTTCTTAAAAGTGAATTCGGTGATAACAGTGCAAATACTCCCTGTACTCATGCATGGGCAGAAAATGGCAAAAGATATGAGATTAAATATGAAGAGCTATTGTTCCTTTTCCCCAAAGGATCACTGACTCTCAAGAGAGTATTGCAACTAAAAGCCACGCCACTACCATTAAATAATAACGGCCTAAACAAATTTCTAGGTAACGTTACTGGCTATGTATCTGTTTTCAGCAAATACAGGTTGCTTGAAGATGACGGCCGCCCTACTCAGCTCCGAACGCATATCCCTCGACACAACATTAATACTTTTCTCGCAATTGCAGAGATCTCAGACCACTTACAAGCGATGTTGATGGGGCGTGTTGATATTACTCAAAATCAGCATTATCAGCACCTGGCTCTCAAGGAACGGCGAAAAGCATCTTCTCTAACCCCTTTAGTTCCAACCGTACCGGAGCAGTCAGCATTTACTGCTGTTGACGTTGATTCACCTCTCGATATGGTAAAGCAAAGCGGTTTAATGACGTTTAATAGTACCCAAACTCTGGAAACCAACATAAAGGCAAACCTGCATACCTTTGATGATCGTAACGATGTTGCTGGTTTCATTGAAGCGTCGTCAGGGGATGGATTATTCGAAGACATAGCCGCTGCGTTCGAGGAAATCAGTAAAAACGAAGGGCCATTACAAGCGTCTGAAATGGTACAAAGGCATGCGGTATTGCATCCATTAAAACTGGGCTCCTGCATGAGAGACGTTAACTTGTGGGGATGCCCTTATCGAATGAAGTGCCAAGCATTGAAACCCTGTGAGCATTTCACGTTGACAGGTCGTATTGATGAATACTCAACTATTGCAGTAAAAGGTCGGGCATTAAACGAGGCTTCGCTCGCTTTTGAACAGTATATCGCGGCCCTTCCAGACAACCAGTTAATACAAGGCAATATCGAAGAAAATCTAACTCACCTGGATGCCTTAAGCGAGCAATTACGCAGGCGCTCAAACTTGTTACAAGTTCTCTCTGCTCAAGAGATTCTGTCTGGAGAGATAAAAGTGGAAGGTGAAATTCGTACTTTAGCTCAATTATTTGCCCTTGAGCACCATAAAAACAAAGAGGAAGAAAACTAATGCGTGGTAAAGAATTGGATACTCAGATAGAGCATGAACTCCAGTTAATGTTGATTGAAGGGTTTGATAAATCGCCTATTTCAGCTAAAAACTTACATGCCAGACTTAAATCAAAAGGAATCATTAATGGTGGCTTAAGTACATTAAGTAACATTGAACGAAGGCGTCTTATTGCAGCCTATGTCGATCAACAACTATCGCCTCTGAATCTTCGTCCCAAAGAAAAACAGCAGTATGTGAACCGTAAGACTCGGCAGGCCTTGCTTGGTCGTAATCAGCAGTTACAGGAAGAGAATAAAGAGCTTCGCGAACAACTAGCTCAGAATACCTTGTCATTGATTGAAATTGTCAAAGCGGTAAAAGTCAATACGGTTATACCGGTAGAAAGCCTTCTTGCTCCGCATTTGATCATGGAATTACACAAAAGGAATAAAGATCAATGATAGATATAGCGGTATATTCGCACTACGAACTCATGAATAAACATCTTGCTCTATTCGAAAGATGAGCATTGCAACTTTCAACGCCCACTCATTAGAGTCAATTTTATCAGAGGGCGTCTACTACTGTAATGCCCTGCTTGGTTTATTGCACTGCACTTTTGTTACCTTCAAAAAGTTTAGCAGGCGTTTGTACAACATCATTTTTTGTCAGCAGTGTTGTCACCTGAAGACGTTTTGAGTGCTTCGATAAGTTTACTTCGCTCTTCCTCTGTCATTCGGGATATGAGTAATGCAAGTTCTGCTGTCGTCTGATCATCACAAAAAAAGTAGTTCAACGGTACGTTTAACTCTGCCGCCATTCGTCGAAGCGTATCAATATCGGGGACATGGCGTCCTTTCTCATAATGATTCATACGACTGCTAGCCGATGCGGGATCAAAGCCAACAAGGAGACCCAGAGAGCGCTGTGATAAACCCGCCCTGCATCTCGCTTCCTTAAGTCGTTCTGGTATTGGATTTTTTTCAGACACTGATTCATCTTCATTGGCCTCGAATGCTTAGATTGTCTAAGTATCTGTCATTGTTGTATACTTAGCAATCCTAAGTTAACAGCCTTGTTTTGTCATATGAATAGTCGAGTAACCAACCCTGAGTCGTACATATTTTCTGCAATCATCTTAATTGGCAAAGATAACTTCACCAGTAACGAAGTAGCAAAAATTCTTATCGAGCGATTTTCACTTCCGAAAAATTATTTAAAGGCAAAAGCTTTTGCTTATAACCAAATTCAATCCCTGGTTAGAAAAGGATTATTAAACAAAGTAAGAAAAACAGGCGTGTATCAATATTTATACTCAGTCACATCAGAATTTAATATCGCAACAGAATGCGTGGAATTAATTGAGGCAACCCCAAAGTCTTCCTGTCAACTTGTTTCAAGTGCTACCAACCATGAACACAGAAATGTAAATATCCAAATAAAGTCTCTTATTGAAAAATACAGCAGTGAGTTGGCGAAAGTATCAGGAGCAAAGGAGATTTATGAAGAATTGATAGTTGCTGTGCCGAGCAGGGAAAATGAATTCAGGAAGCTTTCTCTTGAACAAGAGAAAAAACACATCAAGATAAATGAAAAAATAAATACATTAATTGGAATTATTAATCAATCTGTTGCAATAAGGCAATGAATTTTTACAACTATTTGAAATCATGAAGGGAGAGGGTAAAGCCTCGCCCTCTCCCTTCATGCACTGATATGCCATCATTAAAATGATGATTAACAGCGAGTACCACTATATGCTAGACACAAATCAATATAACCTCAGCCAGGCTCAGATGCAACTGTAAGTATCCTGCATAATCGTGCCATTCACGTTTAGAGATCATCCGGCATAATCAATCAGCCAGCGAAGGAAATCGCTATGCGTAAAGCCCGTTTTGCTGAGCATCAGATCATCGCTGTGATTAAGTCGGTTGAAGCCGGATGAACTGTTAAAGATGTCTGCCGGGAGGCCGGTATTTCTGAAACCACCTACTACATCTATGGACTACTTCCGTTTTGCAAGTACAGAATCAAATGCGCCCGGTAGGGTGCATACATGGTCGATATTGCGACTCAGGTTGATGCTCTGAACAGGCCGTTAGATGAACTACCCAATATAGTGGCCAAAAGACAGGCGTCAGAAGAGGCACTTTCGAAGCTGTCCCGGCTTGTAGAACAGAACCCCGGCTACAAAGCCCAGCTCGTGGACTTCGAAGATGAAAAACATGGAGAAAAAGGTTTAATTCCCCAACCTAAAGGCGTTAGTGCTGATCCAGAGTTGCGTATTAAGGTCGTGAAAGCTGTGATCGAGCAGCACATGTCCCTTAATCAGGCTGCTGCTCACTTTATGCTTGCTGGTAGTGGTTCTGTAGCCAGGTGGCTGAAGGTCTATGAAGAGCGCGGAGAAGCTGGTTTACGCGCGCTCAAGATTGGCATCAAAAGAAACATTGCAATATCAGTTGATCCAGAAAAAGCGGCATCAGCATTGGAGCTGTCAAAAGACCGACGCATTGAGGATCTTGAAAGGCAAGTTCGATTTCTTGAAACGCGGCTTATGTATCTAAAAAAGCTGAAAGCCTTAGCTCATCCCACGAAAAAGTGAAAGTACTCAACAAGCTAAGGCAGTTTTATCCTCTTGATGAGCATCTCAGGGCTGCGGAGATACCGCGCAGTACGTTTTATTATCATCTAAAGGCTCTCAGCAAGCCTGACAAGTATGCGGACGTTAAAAAGCGTATTGGTGAGATTTATCACGAGAATAGAGGCCGATACGGCTACCGTAGGGTAACGCTGTCTCTTCATCGAGAAGGGAAACAGATTAACCATAAAGCTGTTCAGCGCCTGATGGGAACCCTCTCACTTAAAGCAGCGATTAAGGTCAAGCGATACCGCTCTTACAGAGGAGAGGTAGGGCAAACCGCCCCTAATGTTCTCCAAAGAGATTTCAAGGCTACGCGGCCAAACGAGAAGTGGGTTACCGATGTTACTGAATTTGCAGTCAATGGGCGCAAGCTGTATTTGTCTCCAGTAATAGATCTCTTCAACAACGAAGTTATTTCTTACAGCCTTTCGGAAAGACCAGTGATGAACATGGTTGAGAATATGCTCGATCAGGCATTCAAAAAGCTTAATCCTCACGAGCATCCTGTTCTGCACTCTGACCAGGGATGGCAGTATCGTATGAGAAGTCCTTAAAGAACATGGTATTAAACAAAGCATGTCCAGAAAAGGCAATTGTCTGGATAATGCTGTGGTGGAGTGTTTCTTTGGAACCTTAAAGTCGGAGTGTTTTTATCTTGATGAGTTCAGTAATATAAGCGAACTGAAGGATGCTGTTACGGAATATATTGAATACTACAACAGCAGAAGAATTAGCCTGAAATTAAAAGGTCTGACTCCAATTGAATATCGGAATCAGACCTATATGCCTCGTGTTTAACTGTCCAACTTTTTGGGGTCAGTACAATCCTGGGCCTTCAGGATCACAAACACTGGGTGTATGGAGATAGTATTCACCTGACGCCGGCTATAATTTAAGCAACTCGGCCATTATAGTCGCGAAAACTCAGTATCGGGCGGATATACGAAATGAGGCATATAAATCAACGTATAAAAAACTCAATCTCTTGTACATTAAATTCCCTAAAGTTATCTTCAGCTGTAAGCACAATGGCTTTGCACAAGTAATAGCTCTTACGCTCTGCTCCACTTGAGCGATGCCATTCCTCAATTCTTTCCTTGCTGACTACGGTATAAGATCCACAAAAAGAACGAATTCCTTTGGGATGAATAGGTTGCCAATCATTATACCAGAACGATGAAAAACCAATTTGAGATCCATCGATAGAGTAACTAAACAAACCATCGGAAGATGAACCGACAATCTTTTTATTATCAATGGGACATTTGGGAATATAGAACCCTCGTGATTCGAGATCGGAGTGCCAGTGCCCATATCTCATAACTGGATACGAAGTGCCAGCCAGTGTAGGAACTCTGGGCATCTGACTCTCACCAAACTCATAAGACAGCTCCTTATCCAGAAGATTACCAATAGACAAACAACCGGAACGCTCTATTATCTGCATGTCAGGCGTTAACTCAATTTCAGTGTTCACTTTTGCAACAGTCAAATCAATCCAGTTATTGTCATCAATCTTGATGGGTAATGAAAAAGCTAAAAGGTCATTACTGTCATCTGTTTGTGAAAAGTTGGATAATCCTTCTTTAACATAGCTGATTAAATTATCTTCATTAGGAGAGTCGTTACCACTCCAAACAGGTAACCATTTAGGTTTTTGAGGGCGAAGCTCTATATACGCAGGTTCGATAGGTAGTGCTGGTATCGATAAATGTCTCGCGTAAGAATCCGGCATGCCGAAAAATTCTTTGGCCAGCTCTATTGTTCTTAAATATGCGGAACGACCACGATGGCTCGCTTGTGTATAAAATTGGCCGGTAGATCTATATCGATCACCGCTAAAGAAGTAATCAACATTTGTTGCTGTAGAAGGCTGGTATTCGAATGTACTATTCCATTCAGACTGAAAATAATCGGTAAAAGGTATACCCGTTCGTCTCTCTTCTTTTTCCAACAATGTATTATAAAGTAAAGGCACATCCTTCCCCTGATAGTATTCGAATCGATTATTATCATGTGCCATGCAGACAAAGGGTGTAAATAAATATGCGTATTCGCCAAAGTATTTTGGTTGAGGTGCTAGCTCTGTGAGTATTATATCTGACAGTGTGGACCTTGCTCTTATGTAGTGCCCCAGATCATTTGGGCAGACATAACCCTTAGATTTCGCAATAAAAAATACACATAACACTTCTACGCACTCAGACTCTTGCTTCCTACTTGCTAAGTCTTCCTTTAGTAATTCTTCAACTCTTGGGTGTTGAGCTATTAAAAGTCGTGAAAGCTGTTCTACTACCCACAATTTTACAGAGGGTATAGGTAGCTTTAGCCTCGAAACTAACGTCTTGAGAATTGCATCCTCGAGAGAATCATCATGACGCCAATCCCATACCGGTTTTGCAAGTTGAAGATTGCGGACGCTTTCTTCCAAGCTTGTAACCATCTCTAACGTTAGCTTAAGCGCCTCATCTTTCCTGTCACCATGAGAAAGCAAAAAAACTAGCTTGTCATTCGGAATAATTAAGTTGCCAAACTTATCTTTCCAATTATCCGGTTGTGATGTTGTTAATTTAATAAATTCGTCAATTTTTTGAGGGTATTGCTCTGCCACTATCTTAAGCCGATTGAGGCTATTTTCTGAACGCTCATACCAATCAGACCATCCTCTCATTGCCTTGTGAGCTGCAACCAAAAGATCAAAGGCTTTCGTTTTACCGTGTAATTTTTTAACACTGAAAAAAAGAAGATCTAACAAGTATCGTTTATCATCAAAACAATCAATAAGCTTCGACACCTGTGGAATTAGCAGTTGCAATAACTCAGGCTCCTTACCTTGGGTACACCAATATGTGTACCAGTTTTTCCAAAATTCACTAATGCTATATTTTTCTTTGAGCAATACAGTCAGTTCTTCGAACTTTTCAGGCGGATAATCCGATGGCTGTAACAAAACTTTTCCATCAGATTTATCAGTTGATGAATGTTTTTCTTCAGATATATTTTGAACATTAATACCCAGAAGGCTATCTATTTCATCGGCAATACAAATGGCATGAGGTTCTCCTTTCTCAATATTTTCTCTGAGCACTCGGTAGCAGCTAGAGTGCAAACCTGTAAGATATAAATGTTTTGTAATCGGCGAAGCAAAGTCACACCTTTCAAGCAACCTAGAAATTGTCTCTTCAGCATAATACCATTCGCCATCGCTAAGCTCTTGCTCATAAACTGAAGCAGCTGTTTGCGGGTTTAATTTTGCTAATAATGAAGATATGGAATGCTTAGAGTGCCTAGTTTCATCCCCATCAGTAAAGTTGGATATATTGAAAACTATCGGTGATATTCGTTCTAATATTTCCAAGGCAGAACCTGGGTCAGATTCAGAAAGGTATTCCACAGCTTTCAATACATCAAAGATGGTGGGGTCTTTGTGATGCCCATAACCAAGCACAAAGTCCCATGTCTTTCTCAAATATTTTTCAAAAAGAGCTAATTTATCATGTTGAAATGCTATTTGCGCTAGCTCAAGATAAGCATTAGAATTCTCAATTGTTTGCTCTAACTCATTTAATTGTCGATTATCTTCAAGCTTGATAAGTAGCTCTGCGGCATCATCGTCTAATAGCTTAAGCCCTGTGTCCTTATACCATAGCCTTAGCCAGTCAATTCTAAATAAACCATCATCAACTGTTTGCCTTAGTTCATCACGCGAAATTTCAGATTTGGTTGTTATCAGGTGACAATCAGCTGCAATTTCAATCCAATCGCGCTTTAAAACTATGTCGGCTCTCCGTGTTTCCCATTGGATCTCATCTAATATTGGAACAAGCGGAAACATCGCACAAACCACGTCAAAGTTTAGTTTATTTCCTGCGATAAGTTCATTTGCGACTAAATCTGCCAACTCATTGAGTAAATCATAATGAGCTGATACATCCGCTCTGTCTGAGGTTGCACTTACTGGTAACCAAGAATAGTCACCTTCTGCATTTAACCTGATACAAAGTGAAGAAAAAAACCAGCAATGGTAGCTGCCTGTAGCTTCAACTTTGAAGACTTTCGCCGACTGACCATAAAAATAATGAGTCTCAATATTGGTGAAGATTTTCTTAGAAAAGATATCTATGAACTTAGATAGCTGCTGCGAGGAAAAAGAGCCATATTCTGGCCTACAGGTAATATCAGCACCCTCTATTATGCTTAATCTAATTGCATCAAGTTCGATTTGACCAATATGATTTGAATCAGGGGGCAAGCACTGCCAAGCCCTGAAGAGCAGACCAAGTTCTTTTTTTGTGCGACATGCATGTCTAAAGCTAGCCACATATCCATCAGGCCAATTAGAGAATTTTCCTTCTTCAAAAATCGCATCATAGTTAAGACTGTTAGTTAATACTCCTGCTTTTATCAATGCAGTTGCTTCAGCTTCATTATCTTGAGAGTGTCGTGAAGACAAGAGTTTGGTTTTAGCCCGATATCGATCAATTGCCTTCTGCGATAATAGCTCTGCTTGAGCAACCGCCCCTCTATACCATAATGCAATTGCCAATATAGATAGCTTGGTTGGTGAATACTCGTTTTGTCCTGAGATTATTTCGTTCAGAGACTGCTCATCAGCGATCAGTAGCGAGAGCATCTCCAAGTTAATGGAGTCCCATGTCTGAAATTCAGGGCCATTGATAAGCCTAGTTTTTAGAGCTCTATGTCGATATGCCTCCGCATAATCAAGCGCCTGGAAAGCATAAGTTTCAGCCTCAGATAACAGTCGAATACATGATCTAACAGGCATGCCAATTATAAGCCTATCAAGCACCCAATCTCGAGTAACCCCCTGTCGCAACTTGGAAGAGTCGCCACCTCGAGCCAAACTAGACCAAAGCCAATTATCCTTGAGATGTGTTGGGGCGCTAAAACTAAGCCATTCACATACAGGTGTTAACAAAGCATTTATTCGCTCTTGGTGCTCTTCCTGATTTCGAACAAATACTACTAGGCTTTCGTGGAAAGGTCTTACGCCACAAATTCCCTCCGAGAGCATATGTGCAACCGCATCTACACTCGGTGCATATTCATGATTGTCTTTTACAACGACACCGATCGCCTGTCTCGGCCACGCAAACTGAAAGCCACTGCATAGGTGAAGAACATCTTTTTGTCTATAATTGAGGTTACGCCAAAGTTCAGAATAGTAAGTAGTAATATTGCCATCGGAGCACGGAGGAAGCTTTTCAATTTGCCAAGAAGAAAGTGCTAATCCATGATGAGACAGATACTCAGATGAGTAAATTACATGCAAAGGGTAGCCATTTGTAATTTCTAATAAAGCGCCAGCACTGTTCTGAATCTCTTCATCAACTTGATTTTCATGACAATTTAAGTACAACCGACCAGATTCAATATGAAGTTTTAAAAATTCGTATATTGAATTTCCAGACATTTCAGGCAACCAATGCCATTCATTCTTAGGAGAGTGAGTAAGCAGTGTGCAAGGAAGCAATTCATTATCAACTGGTTGCGTTCCGACAAGCACCACTAAGTTGTCTGTTGCAGGAAGTAATTGCCTAAAAGTTTCATCCAATGGTTTTTTATTTTTAGCATTATCTCGCCAAACATGATCCAGCCCATCAATCAACACAACAAATGGTTTCCCCTTACCTTTGTAGTAATTTGCGCAGGTTATGAGTGCATCACGTAAATTTTCCGGTTGAGATGTGTTGGCATTTGACTCTTTATGAAAGCTATTGATTTGATGCAACAGGGACTCCGCAACAACTCTTGGGCTTAATCTGTCTTCAGTTGCGTCTCCAAGAGATAAAAAATAGTGGTGACGTATTAACGGGACTCCATGCTCTTCCAGCTTTTGACACAAGTACGATAGATATGTACTTTTTCCTACACCAGGTTTACCTGTTAGAGTAATGACTTCCCCATTTGAGCGGTTAATTTGAGCAAGTAGATGTTTGTGAAAGTCTGAATCGGGGAGGCAGTAGTCTTCGGGCACAGAAAAAATTTCAGGTATAGGCTCTGGTCTTTTGGGTGATAAGACCTCTCTAACATGATGAAGATAAATCCAACCTTGCTCTGGTGGATTGTCCTTAAACATTGCCCATTCACGTGCTCTTGCTACAAGCCGTTCGACGCCTGTATCGTCGGAAAATTTCAGAAGCTCAGCCCGAAGACTACGTTTTATCGCAAGATAGTCACCATCACTATGCTGGACAGTCAATTTCGAAAAAAGAAAAATGGCAGCTTCTTTATTTCCTAGTTGGCGAGTAATCTCAAGCTGTGAGTTATCATCAATTTGACTAAAGTCTATTTTCGAACCGAGCAGGCAGGATTCCATAGATCTGTCCGGCCGTTTGTTGGTCAAAAGAATAACATCCCCGAGTTTTTCAGCAGACACAGCACTAATAGCATCATAGAGCTTTTTAAGAATGGAACGAGACCTTGCTGTTTTACCTGAGATCTTCAACAACCATTCCCACGTGAGGCGGTTTTCATCCTTCTCCGGGGAGGGGGTGAATTTTACTTGCCAATAATCTCTAACACCATCTGGTCGTTCACAGACAATATCGTCTATACCTTCAGGCGTTTCATTACTATCCATGTCGGCTTCAAATGCCACCCTATCATACTGAGTCGGACTATGAAGCCATTCAGCAAGTAGCTTTACTCCCTGCAGAGTCTGATAATCATAACCTGTATAGATAATCGCAGAATTTTTAACTTTCATAAGACTCGAAAACACTCCTTGAATTGAATCGTCACGGATAATCTAGAAACTCCTGAGTCGTTGTCTCGCTGTACCTTGCCCGCACTTTAGCGGAAATTAATAGGTTTCTTACTGCTAATTAACTGCTCGGAATAGTAGATCACTCAGGGGGAACTCAGCCCGGTTCATGCGATCTGATCAATCGCTGAATATCCCAAATCACCAGCCGGACTGAGCAATGCCGATCATAGCACCAATACCCAGAACCGAACGACGTCTGATGCAGAAAACTATCCATAAAACAAAGGACAAAAACCACGCCCGGCGACTCACCGCCATGCTGATGCTGCATCGTGGTGACACCGTCTGTCATGTTGCCAGAACGCTCTGCTGCGCCCGCTCATCCATTGGTCGCTAGATTAACTGGTTCACGCAGTCTGGCGCAGAAGGTCTGAAATCATTACCGTCAGGACGTGGGAGACGCTGGCCGTTCGAACATATTTGCGCATTGCTGCGTGAGCTTGTTAAGCATTCTCCCGGTGATTTCGGTTATCAGCGTTCCCGCTGGAGTACCGAACTGCTGGCGATAAAAATCCGTGATGTCACCGGTTGTCCGCTACATGCTTCAACCATCCGTCGATGGTTGCCTACTGCCGGACTGGTATGGCGGAGAGCCGCGCCGACACTGCGTATCCGTGACCCACACAAAGAAGAAAAAATGGTTGCTATTCATGAAGCACTGGCGAAATGCTGTGCGAAAAACCCCGTGTTTTACGAAGATGAAGTGGATATTCACCTCAATCCCAAAATTGGTGCAGACTGGCAGCTACGTGGGCAGCAAAAGCGCGTTGTCACGCCGGGTCAGAATGAAAAGTACTATCTTGCCGGTGCGCTGCACAGCGGTACGGGAAAAGTCAGCTACGTTGGTGGGAACAGTAAAGGTTCGTCCTTATTTATCAGTCTGTTAAAACACCTGAAAGCGACATACCGGCGGGCAAAAACGATTAGGTCAATCATGTCGAACGGTTATGGCAGGCGCTTCATGAGACAGTAACCCGAAATCACCAATGCCGTTCAATGTGGCAACTGTTGAAAAAGGTTCGTCACTTTATGGATACTGTCAGCCCATTCCCCGGTGGGAAACATGGGCTGGCTAAAGTGTAGCGGTATTAGGATCAGTTATTTAGCTGTCAACAATTTCGATTGGCTCCACTGTCGGACAATCATTATGTCAGTAGAAAGAGAACAATGATAAAAAAACAATATTGCCACTATTGACGCGAAAGAGCTTTTTAAAAAGATTCATCATACTTTCGGTCGGGCGCTGATATTTTCCCCCATATCCAATTAAAAGTTCTTTTCTCAAGCAATGCATGAATAAATATGGACTCCCAATTATTTTGACTTTGATGCCGCTTATCAAATGACCGTAGGTGGGAAAATAGAATATTCCTCAGTTCTTGCGGACTATTGATTCGTTCTGCAAGAGTATATACTACCGAACTTGGTGCGCGCTTCATTTCATAAAACCGCTCTCTGATAGTAGTAATCAATAAATCAGAGTCAACAATCTTTTCATAATGAAAAGCTAAGCCTTTAGCATTCGATATTTTCTTTGGAGGATTGAATTCAAGATGTATTTCAATTGCACCATCATGATTTCTTATTTTAGCCGTGATAATCCGTTTGGAAAGTTTTTTTTCATATCTAGGATGTAATAATATTTCGTCAATATTACCCCCTATAGTAAATTTTCCTTTTTTTTGATTGCATTTGCAAATCGGAATTAAATTAGCACTTAATATAGAATATTCCGGAAAAAATTCTTGGGGAAGAAAGTGATCTATTTGGGTACTTAAATTAGCCCCACACATTGAACAACATTTTCCTGTATTTTTATTTCGCAATTCTTTTATGAAAGATAATTGTTCTCCTTTGCTCTTGTATAACTTTTTTATGCTTTCTCTTGCGTCATTTAGTCCAAGCATACCATTAATACTTAGCGCAGCGCCTTTGCATGAATAATATTCTTTATATCTCTCGATGAAAATGTTCAGATTATTTTCAATCAGCTTTGAACCGGAATAATTTGCATTCGCAATTTTTGTGATTTTATCTATATCATTTTCAAGAGGTTGATTGAAATACTTCATTTCATCATGCCTCTTATAAGTGAAAGCATTTCAATTGAAAAAGAATCTCTATATAAGCCCTCAATTTCTTCAAAAGATCTGTGTTCTCTAATTACCTTTTTGGCTATTTCATTAACAAGCTTAGAGCGACTATTTTCTCCAAATATAAATGATGATAATGAACCTAAGTTTGCACCTAATGTAGTCATTCCTGTTGTTTTTTGGACAACATTGTTTTTTTCATCCCTCTCTAGAATAATCACTTGGTCTTGAGGGACCTCTCGTACAATATAAACAGAGTGTGTTGATATTATTGAATATGAACCTGTGGCTGTCAATATTTTATGTAAAGCAGATATTATTAGCGATATGAAGTTAGGATGTAAATGAGTTTCAGGCTCATCTATCAGTAAGAGACTCCCATTCTCGATGTGCATCGTCATATTGGTGATTATTTTTAGAAAGCTAATCTCACCACTACTTAATTTAAACTCATTACCTTGAATAAGTCGAATTGGTTCAAGATCTTCTTGAACAGTACCCCAACCCAGGAGGCTATTATTTTCTTTTTGATCGTTTAAGAATTTAAGAGAATAATACTCCTTGGGTGAACTTCCTTTTAGATAAATTTCACCGTGATTAGTTAGCCCATTCAAAGATTCAGAGAAAATTTCCCATCGTGACCTGCCAGCAATAGTTTCTTCGCTTCGGACAATGTCTAAAATGGTTTCAGTTGTGGTTTTTTTACTTCGCGTTTGATATGATCTTGTTGTTGGAAATGTTCTATAGTACGTTGCCGGATTTTTCCAATGTTCGGATGGGAATGAGCGCAACTCATGTCTAGGTGCGAATAATAAAATCCGGTTTACTTCTATTCTATCTCCATAAGATTTAGAGCCACTCAGAGCCATTTTTGCAATATTACTTAACGTCCTACTTTTCCCGTTACCATTACTGCCAATAATAGTTATTATGTTTCGAGGGTGTTTTTTTTTATAAGAAAAATTAAAGCCAAGATTTATCCTGTTTAACTCTCCGTCATCAATATCAACCGAGAATTCTAATTCATTATTTTTTATTTCTTGTGATTCTATTTCACCACTTATAAAATTTGAGTTTTTGAAGGCGTAATAACTCTCCGAGGTCCTTATTAAGGACGTTTGAAATATTTTGCTTTTAATAAATAGCCTAAATTTATTTAGATACTTTTTCTTATTCCGTATAGTGCTCAGGTCATTAATTTTAGTCAGAATAATGTCTGACTTTTCTTTTCCAACACATCGATGCAAATATCTGTAAGTCTCTAGGGACTGGCATTGCGAAAAATAAAGCACGTCATCATTTGGATATATTAGAGTGTCATTATTATTTGTTTTGTTAAAATACTCTACTAGAGTAAGTTCTTGATTGCTTCCTTTTACGTCGAGAATTGCTAGTTTTGTACGGAACTCAACCTTATCATCTTCAAATTGTGCACGTATTAAAACCGAGGTGATTTTCCCAAAGTCATTAAAATTATCGTCACTTGGCGATATTAATATGTAATTGGTTTTCTTTGGGTTAACTGAAGTATAATCAAAGTAATTAATTGATTTACAGAATATTAACTCTACCGCATCCATTATTTATACCTTTATGTTTTATTGGCCAGGCAGAAGATTGAAAATCTCATTTAACAAGGTAATTGTTAGCCTCTTATATTAACCCCTATTTTGAGATGAAAAGTTTCATCACAATGTCTAAGTTCTTTATAGATAAATTGAATTGGCGCTCGCTTCACACAACTCGGTCTACTTAGATCTCATTCAAATAGATAGAACTATCTTGCTGGACTAAAACGCCTCAGACAAGGCGAACCAACCTTGACAACGCTACCGCCCTCAGATGAATTAGTTCTGATTAGCTTTTGTGGTGCATCTAAATGTTACAGAAAATCATAAATTACTCAAGTATACAATCAGATGCCCCCTAAATACTCATGTGCTTGGTTACGCGATTAAGGTGGAAAATGGTGAAGCCGAGTAAGCTGCTAGGAAATGCTCATAAGACGCGCATTCCCTGTTAGTTCATAAATGCTTTTGGAGATTAATTCATTTTTTTCTAAAAAAAACAATTAAAACAATTTGATATGAGTCATCACCTCATGAACTGGATTTTTACTAAACATAAGTTAAATCAGTGCCAAACGGCACTGATTTAACCCTACCCTTTGAACAGATCTGAGTATGTGCCTGTTGCGTTTGTGTGCCTAATGGCACTTTTTTTGTTCGTTGCTATTGCATATTAGGCGCTTTGAGCCTAATATGAATTTAACGGGTTGCGTGTACCAGCGCCCTTCCTTTTAAATTAGCGGAGCGATTATTACAATGAAGCTTAATAAAACCAGTCTGGTATCTTTAATGCTTTTCACTTTTGCGACTCATGCCGCCCCGCTGCCGCTAACTTATTACTTCAAAGATAGCGATTCAGCTAACATTTCGCTGGATGAACCAGCTACAGGTTGCGTTATGACGGGGATTCTTGTCCATCCTGTAAATAAACCAGAAACAAAGGTTATTTGGTTTAATCAAAAAACATGCCGTAATAAACAGTATGAAGTAAGCTTTATCAGTAATGAAATTAAAGCCCCTGATAACATCATTCATAAAGGTGAAACAGTACAAGTTACCCCTGCTAACGTACAAATAGTAAATCTACACTCACTTTAATAGTGTAAGGGTTGGTTAATAATGGCGGCTAATACAGGTATGCTTACAATTGATTTTAAGAGCTTTGCGGATTCCATTAAAATAACTGAAGGTGAATTAGCTTATCTTCTTGAACATGAGCAGGTCTATAAAGGCATTCCCTTACCTAAACCAATCTCTGTAGGCTGGAACAAGAAACGAAAATTTCTTTTCAAAGATGTTTCTGCATTTCTTGAGCAACTTAATAAGGCGAAATAATGAAACGGAAGTTAGTTTATTGGGTCATTGTTGTATGCTTCCTCCCTTCCCTCTCGCTGGCTGCAACTGTGACACGCATCCTCGATGGCGATACGTTAGAGGTTACAGAGGATAGTAAAACTCTACGTGTTCGTCTGATCGATATTGATGCACCAGAAAAAAAGCAGCCATACGGCCAAAAAGCAAAACAGTTCCTAACTGACTTTGTGAAGGATGCCGACGCGGTAGCAGTCAGAAGCATGGGAACAGATCGTTATGGTAGAACGCTGGCGCAAGTGTACGTTAAGAAGTGTGATAGTGAATGCTTGTCGTACCTGGTCAATGCGGAAATGGTTAAAAATGGCTATGCGTGGGCGTATCGTTACCATGATAAACCATCCAGTAAGGCTATGGAGCGCGAGGAAAACGAAGCGCGTAAGAACCGGCTCGGCCTGTGGCACGACAATGAAGCAATCGAGCCGTGGAAATGGCGAAAATTACATAATCAGCATAAGGAGTAATAGCTATGGAAAACCTAAGTATTAATCAGGAGCGGTTTAGAGAGCTTGTAAGCAAGTACCCTACCCTGTACAGCCTTTGGGATTGGGAAAGTCGGGAGATACGCTTAGAGGCGTTTAAACACGCCCTAACTGTGTTGAGTAGCGGAGAATACATAATGGCTGTTTTCTTTGCGCGTGTATGGTTAGGGAAAGATGAAAAATATAGTTACAACATACTTAATGCTTCTTTTGATTTCGTACATGCGGCTAAGGTGCTTGATAATAAAAGTTTGCTGCTTATTTCCGACTTTTTTAAAGATCCATTTTGGCCTTAAAAGGTTAATGCGTACAAAAAATAATAAATACTCTTGCATATTAGGCGCAAAACGCCTAATATAGTTCCTGCGGGGGCGACAGAAAGCCACTCGTTCCGAGAAGGCTAAGCCCTCTAAGGAAACGAATGAAACTTTCTGATGTTGCAACCATTAAGACGAATTTCCCTGATGCTGATTTTTGGATAGTTCGTCGAGGCTCTTTAAAAACCGTTGGCGAACCCTCCTACACTTTCAACCCTGAAAGCATAGGAGTTAAGGTAACAAGGCCGGATCTGGTGCTTTCACGTTACCTTTATTACTGCTTCCTTCACCTGCACCAATCAAAGGTATGGGAACCAGTAGCAACGGGATCGCTTAGCCTGGTTAACATCAAGGTTTCTGACGTTAAAAACATCGTCCTGGAACCGCGCTAAAGAAAGGGGGGGATTACCCCCCTTCTTATAAGGGGGTATAAATGAATAAATCAAAAGAAAATGAGAACGGCTATTTAGTACGTAATAATTGGCTCTTATACGTTTTTGCTGCATTTATGGTTGTAAGTAGTCAATGGATGTTAGCAACGCTAGAAGTTGGCTTCAAGCTTCCCGATATTCTTATTTATGTTGTCGCCTGCGTTCTGCTTGTTTATGGTGGCTTCTTGAATATGTTAGCTGGTACAACAACAGCTATTGTTTTCCGAATCGGTTTTATATCGATTCTTTTATTCGTCGCTATCGGATGGTTATTTAAAATGCTTGGCTTATATTAAATATAAATTTCTTTTTATCTTTTTCGCTGAAAGACGGGTTTTGAAAGGTCATATATGAAAAATGAAATCAAAATTACACTTCCATCGTTGAATATGCAGCGTATGGAGATCTTCAAAAAGGGGATCGAGCAATCAATCCTAGCTTTGCAATCGAATGCTGCGGCTGCGCCCTACCCTAAAGCAAAAGCGGTTGATTATTCAACTCTGGATGAACGTTATTTTTTGACAGTAGAACAAGGCTGGATAGTACCACCACACAAACTGGTTAATGCGTGGTTTGAACAGTTTAAATCTACCATTCCTGAATATGGTTCTGATAGTAGCCTTGCCGCTTTGTTAGGCATTCATTCAAACGGTGCAAGCCGACGCATCAGAGAGTACAGGAACGGTGAGAAACCTATTCCTTACGGGATCTGGCGTAAGTTTCTTGTAATTACTGGTCGAGTACCGCAAGAAATCTATCCGGTGTTAGGCGTGTTTGATACAGAGGGCGAATGAATATGAATATTAATCCAATGGAAAGGTATTTAAATTTATTTATAGCCTATTTGCATGAACCATTAGGGATAGCATGTGTTTCAATTGTCGTCATTTTGATAGTTTGGATGTGTTATAGAGATCCAGACCTGTGGTATTGGGTGTTATGTGTAGCGGCTATAGTTCTTGTCTCTTACGCTATTTTATATTCTTCTGGTGAGACTGAGCTAAAAAAAGAAGAATGGAAAAAGTGGGCTAGTGAGCATTGCCAAATCGTAGCAAAAAAAGATGGCTCTACTTCCCTTGAAACTGGTATAGGTGTTACAACAAACGGACAAGCGGCAACCGGAGTTTTTACAAATTCAACATCAGATCAAACAGCTTATAAATGTGATGATGGTATAACTTACTGGAAAAATGATTAAATGGATAAGTTAGGATATTTGCTTAAATTTCGCCGTTCTAATAATGATGAAACGCTTGAAAAAGTAGTTGAACACATGGAGCCAAAAGTAAGCAAGGAAGATTACAACGCTTTTCAGGCTGCCGCAGACCATAGACGCGCAGAGTTAGCCTGTCACCAGATTTTTGATAAAGTTCCTAAATCGGCTTGGAAATTTGTTAAATAAGAACATGAGGAAAGTATAATGAAAGCTATAAACGCAAAAGTAGAAGGCTCAAAGTTGAGTATGCTTACTTTATTTGGGGGGCTTGTATTTTTATTTTTTTTATCTATGTCAACTTATTTAGCCTATTTGTATTTTAACTCTCCCTCTCCTTCATCAGTTAATAAAAATGACACTATCAATTTATCTATGGTTGCCGAACCAGTTTTAGCCTCAACAGGCGATATTATTAGTTTACAGGATGCAAGATGTAAATATTATGGAAAATTAGTAAATGCTAAAGATGAGTTTGGAGGAGCGAGGGGGTTATACATTCAGATTAATTATAAGGTTTGCGGGGATCTCAAAGAGGAAACGGTTTTAAGAAGTCGAACCTATGATTTAAATACGCTTATAGCTATAGGTGAAAAAGTATCGCTTTATCAGAAATAAATCCCACATTTGGGAATGTTTAAATAAAAAAATGAGGTCTGTATGTCAAATGACAATAAAGTAACATTAGGTGATGTCAAAAGAAGTTTTTTCTATTTCTTGACTGTTTTTTGTGTCTTTATTCTTTCATTGCCAGGCATTATAAATATGGCTTATCTATCTACAGCAATGATCATATTAAAGTGTGTTTTGGGCATTGTCTTAATAGTTTGTGTTGCGGCTAATGGTTCTTCATTTATTGAAAAATTATTGCTTTATATCAAAAACAAAAGTGCAGATCAAAAATAAAAGCCCCCGAAGGGGCTTTTATTTTATTTCTTTTTGCTTTTAAGCACCTTCACAAGCTGCGTTACGGCAGTGATAAGAGTGGCAATAGCGAGGATGATTTGAGGTAGGTTTTTGATTAGTTCGATGATCATCTTACTGACCTTTCAATTTAAGGAGGGTTGCCGTTTCCGACATTGAAATTATCCTATTTCTCACCCTTCCTTACCAATTGAAATTTTGGATCTCCAGCCCCTATACGATTGAAGTTATCTATAAGCTCTCGGTATGCCATGCCCCTGACGGATAAAGATATGACTAGGGGCAAACTCTATGCAAACACATAGAAAACTCATTGCAAACACAAAGCAAACAAAGAGCAAACAAAAAAAGCTTGCAATAGTGCCATACGGCACTATACTAATCATTAGTTCCATACGGCACTTTTGAGGTGAATACATGCAAGCTAAATCTCAACGTAAAATTATTCAGGAAACCAGCCAGCGATTTAATAGCTTAGTCCAGGCAGGTGCGAAAAACGACATTGCTTATAACTTTTATCTTGCTTCTCTGCGTCTTGATTTAAAAGCCGCTAATCGTCAACCAAATCAGAAGGTGTAAAATATGAAAACTAAATCATTTTTTGATCGTGATGTAATAGCAATTAAATCAGAAGATAAAAAACGCTGCCGCCAGAACGTAAAGAAAGCGAGAATGGCTAAAACCGTTAACAAGCGAGGGGGTTGGTTATCGGAATACTGAATTATATTAAATATAAAGGGCTTCTTACGAAGCCCTTTTTGCTATATGTTGTAGTATGTTGTAATTATAAATGTCTGAAAGGAACTATAAGGGGGTTGGTATGCCGCATGGGAAGGTTATTTTTAACAAAAAAGGGCGTTGGGATTGGCTAGATAGAGCGTGTGATGTTAGCAAGGAAGAACTGAACCAGGAAGAATGGTTTATTGCTGATATGTATTACCCGCCTGATGAAAATTACGATCCATCGATGCACGAACAACAAATTCAAGGTTTCCTGTCAAAACCTGATGAACTGGTGCGATACGATAGATAGGCCGCAATGCGGCCTTTTTTTTTTAGTCGAACCGCACCGCAAGCCGTGCTGAGGCGTACCGCAGCGAAGCGAGGAACGAACAGCGCGGCTGAGGAGCGGATAATACACCAAAATAATTGACGGAATCAGGCGCGTGAGGCTCACGCGGTCGCAGCTGGCCAGCTCGCCGGCGTTCAGTGCGTTTTCTTTAAAAGCAGGCACTTAGCATTCCCGCCCCGCGTTAACACACATTCAGTAATTTTGAGCATAAATTACCTCCCTGCCCTGCGACACAAAAAACCCGCCTCTAAGGGCGGGTTATCATGGTTAACGATCAAAGGATATTTTGGGCTGTTGTGATGGTTTGGCTTGGTCTTGCGTATGCTTTTCCCGTTGCGGGGTTGATGCCTGGAAAGGTTTAGGCGTAAACGCATCGTTATACGCTTTACCATCCCCGCCTAAAAGGAAGTCTTTAGGCAGCTTAGAAGCCACGATAACCATTTCTTTAGCTTTCGCCTGTTCACTACTGCTGCCGTTCTTAGCGAACGCCTCAAGCACATTTTCACGCGCTTCTTTAGCCGTTGCGATTTTATCCTTAAGATAGTCCAGCACTTCGGCCTTATGCTCTCTGGCTGTCTCTGAGTTACCTGATTTCACGTACTGATCATGGCGTATCAATTCCTTAGAAAGTTCCATTTCAGCTTTACGAATATCGCGGTCAACCTGAGCAGTTGGCGAGTTGTGAGCATCGCTGAAATAGCTCATGGTAGATATGCCTTTTTCCTCCAGTGCTTTTTTTATACTGGATACAACCGCCATTTCTTTTTCATACTGCTCGATGTTGCCGCCCTGCTCCGGTTTGTGGATCTCTTTCATTGGTTGTCCATTGACTATTACGCGATAGGCGGTTGAGTCATTTTCCATCGCTTCAAACTCAACACGAATATCCTTATTGACGCTACGCCCATTTTCGTTAATGGTTACAGCCGGAATACTAACCTCTCCTTCTGCATAACCTTGTTCAAGCTGCTGCGGTGTGAACTGGCTAAGTTCCTCATTAGCAAGCAATGGCATTCTGATAACGTCAGGATCGGTCTGGGCGATTTCAGAGGCCGTTTGAATGTAAATATCCATAGGAAGGTCATTAACAAGAATTTTAGTCCTGTTGCTTTCCTGGTCATACATGGTTGTTACATGAAGCTCAAGACCAGTAGCCGAACGCGACAATTCAGGTTTAGTTGCGATCTGCTCGATAAGCTCACCAACACTCTTATCGGGGGATGTTTTGGCATTCTCCGCAAGCTCTTTGAAAGAGATATTTCTTTCTGAAAGCGTAACAGCAAGCTCTCTTACGCTATCTCTTGAAAGCTCATTGTAAGGTAGATCCCTTGCCTTAAAGCCGGTTAACGTAAGCTCTGACTGCGCCTCTCGTTCCTGCTGCGGCTTGCTGGACGTTGCGCCGCTGCTCTTGGCCTGTTCCTGAGTTGCGCCGCTACGTTCTGCTCGCTCCTGGGCGAACTGCTGTTTGAGTTCTTCAAAGCGCTCCTGATATTTTTTAGGTCTGAACTCAACCTCAAGCCCGCGCTCGGCTGCTATTTCGATAGCCTTTTCCTTGAAGCCTGGCATACCTGTAAGCTGAATTTTCCCTTTGTACTTTTCTGCGGCAAGTTCAAGACCTAACGCAATTTTATCTTTATCGCTAATCAGCGTCGGGAACTCTATCTTATCCCCCTTATCTATAAACGCAGTGCCTAACAATGAAGTTTTATATTTAACATCACCATTATCCTGTTTAGATGGTGTTAAATCATTTAATGCGAGGCGTTTTTTCTGCCGCTCATTAAATTCTTCATTTTGATTAATCTCGTTATAATGACGCTTAAGATTAATGCCATATTCAGGTTCAAACGGGCTGAAAGCATTTTTTTCAGCAGCACCACCAATCACGTCTGATAAACGTCCCATATTGTTACCCCCTTCTCTATTCTGAATGTAATTTGAGATTAAAAACTCGGTTTCTACTTTTTCGAAACGAGATAGTAGATTCCTTTGAACATACTGATACTGCCTAACCTCCTTATCATGCCTTAATTTGTTAAAAACGGCGACTGAAAGAGCCGCTTTTCTCTCTGCATAAGTCATTTTCCTACTGAATATTTCAGCACGTTCCTTGAAGTATGATTGTTTGGTTTCATAACGCATAACCTTACAATTATAGTTTAGTTCCTTTCTTAACTCTTTAATTTTTCCGAAATATTCAGGACGATAATTCTGATTAAATTCTTGCCATGCTTCTTTAGGAAGTTTTATCTTGGCCTTAGCCATTTCATTGTTAAGTTGCTCGTCATACGACTGACGAAGATAAGATTTTGCCTCATTCCATGTGAATTTCATTTCTTTAGTAAGAAAATCTGAAACATTCAGATTTAATTTACCTGCGCTAATCCTGTCCGAACCATCTTTAGCTTTTTTAACGGTGTACTGATTTGTATCAATACCGTGAGTGTTTGACAGGCGATTAAGCAAGTGCTGACCAGAAAGTAACTGGCGAATATTTTTGAACTCCGCCAGTTCGCTTTCAGTAGCAACGGTTTTCTTTTCAATATGCGCTGTAGCTATTGAACCTGTTACGCTTTCTACTCTACGGGGATCTCGTGCGCTCCATCGCAATCCGTTATGTTCATATTCTTGCTGCCGCCCGTCTGCCACACTATTGATCTGAACTTCTCGCAAAAGCACGCTGCTTTGTTTGGCTTGGCTGCTGTTATACTCCCGCTCTCGTCCTGAGTGTTCATATCCGTCGAGGTCAGAAACCAGTTCGCGTGGTAGCACTTCTGGCAAGCCAAAGGTAGTGTTGGCAATATGCTTATGTCCACGGTTTTGATTACCTGGCTCTTTATTGCTTTTTTCTCTATTGGCTCGTCGTCCAGAACTTTCAGTATGCTCATACAACCCCCTTTCTCTATTTAATATAATTTCACGCTTTTCTTCGGCACTGGCGGCACGGTAAGAATGTTGGACTTTCTTTGATGCTTTATTGATATATTTAATTTCTTTACTGACACGGTTTTGCCATTCATCAACCAGTTTATCTACCTGTTTCAATGAAAGCTTAGGTTTCTCTAACCGTCGTTCTTCAATATACTGCCGCTGAAAGAGCGGAGATTTTAAGTTAATATAATTTGATTCTGCACTGGTCTTGATAGCCAAATACTCATTAGACGTTCCTTTATTGCGAATCCTTACTTCGCTATATTTATTTTGCAACTCATTAATGAACGCATCATAGCTCCTGATCTCTTTGTCATTAATAATTGCAAAAACCTCTTTTTTAATGTCAGTTCTGAATCCTTTAAAGGTATCGGCTTTTACCCTAGATAAAATCTGTGCCTGATTATCATCAGTCACACGCACAAAATCTTTTGGACTTTCAAGGTTAAATTTCTGGTTCAATTTTTCCTGAATGGCATCATGATACCGTTCATGATGTTTATAAAGTCCAACCGGATCTAACGCGCCGCCAGTAAGAAGGTTTTGTTTAGGAATAACAATATGTACGTGTGGCTTACGTTCTTTTTCCTCGCCTGTAGTCCTGTCTGTAATGCTCTTGATTTTAGGTAAGTGAGCTTCGGCGTAAAAGTTCACTTCATCATCTTTATACGCTGCAAGGAACATTGATTTATACTCTTTCACAACTTGCTCAAGAGTTTCTACAGGCACTTCGTTTTCACGAAAGCTAATAGTGATATGTAAATATCTGTCCTGGTTCTTATCAGGAATGGCGTTGATAATATTTTCTGTAAGTGCCAAATTCCCCTCAAGACAAACTCTCATATCCAGTTCGTCACGATTAAAGGCACGGCCTTGTTTCTGCCCTTCACGCAGATATTCAGCTATTCCAGCATTACCACCTCTAACCCTTACGATTGCCATTTTCAAGCCCCATTTCTAATAACTTTTCAATACCTTGTAAAACTTTAATACCTGATAACATAGCTTCTTCACTGATTATTTTAGCCGCAAAAGCGGAATTAATTTTTTTAGCTATCTGGTTAATATTATTGCTGGCTTTGTTATAATAAAAAATGAGTTTACTGTAATCAGGGTTTTTTACTTTCTTTTGCGGGGCGTTAATAACAACGCCGCCGCCATTTGTTTTTGTTTTGATAATGGCGCGAAGAAGTTCAGAGCGGCTTAGGTTCGCATCTTTACACATTGCATCATACATAGCAGCTTCAGATTCAGGAACTCTGAGGCTCAATACTACGGTGCTTTTGTTTTTTTTGGTTTCGTTCTTTTGCATGACTCGTAGAGGCTCCTGTTCTGGCGCTGTTAGCCTTGTTCGTAGAACTAGGCGGCATCAGGGGATTCAAAGGGGATTTCCCCCTTTGGCACGGCGATTATATACTAGGTGAAACCTAGTGTATACATCGCTAACGTGCCTCGGTGTTTCCCTTGACCTTTTCAGGTAAACAATAGACGGACACCAGAAAAACATCAAGCAAACACTATACAAACAATCAGCAAACAGAAAAGCAGTGGTGGTGAACTGATAGCAAACAACCTGCAAACACAAGGCAAACACAAAGCAAACAAAAAAGGCTTGCGTATAGTTTATGATTGTGTATATTAGGTACTGGTTAGCTCAAGGGTGAAAACATGACAACAAGTAAAGGTTTATTAACATTTAAATCATTCAGCGATACGCCCTTTGCTAGAAGTAACAGCGTTATCATAAGTCAGTTGATAGATGAAATTGATGAGCTGATACATAAAGGATGTTCGCGTGAATTGATTTATAAAAGTCTGACATCTGAACCCTATAATCTGGTAGTTACATACCAATCTTTCGTTACTCTGCTATCCAGAGCCAGGGCGAAGAAAAGAAAAAACCCGCTTAGCAGTGATGGGGGTGAATATCAGAATCCACGTCCAGTAGTTACTACTCCGCAAAATTCAGGTGGGGCAGAACTACCTAAAGGCGTAAAACTTTTCAAAAAGATGAATAGTGATGCTCCGAAGTTTGAGCAGAATCCAAATCCTAGTTTAGATGAATTATTGAAGGGGAAATAACAATGGCTAAAGAAGTTGCAAAAGAAACTAATGCTGATGCTAAACTGCATCCAGTAGCGGCATTTATCACAAACAGCATTAACGTTGTCATGACGGGTAAAGGTGGTGTCGGTAAATCTTATGTTGCTCAAACTCTGAGCCAGTATTTCCTTCATTATAAGCGCATCGCTACAAGCACAAGTGATTCAGATCCGGTTAATGCTTCTACTTTCCGAATCAAAGCGCTCAATCCTGAGTTTATCAAAATCATGGAAAATAATACTATTCTCCAGTCTAATTTTGATCAGGTTATTGAAAGCTTCGTGGCAAATGAAGATATTACCTTTGTTCTCGATACGGGAGCTTCAACTTACGTTCCTTTGATGCAATATTTCTATGATAACGATCTGGTTGATTTCTTCTCGTCGCTGGGTCGTCCTGTATTCCTTCATACAATCATTATGGCAGGTCAGGAACTGCCTGATACGCTTAATGGCTTTAAATCCCTTTGTGAAATGGTTAAGGGTACAAATGTTAAAGTTGTCGCCTGGATTAATGAGTTAAAAGGAACTCCGATTGTAGATGTAAAAGGGGTTAGCACTCCATTAATTGAAACGCCGTTCTTTGAAAATTTTGCTGATAGCCTCGGTGGGGTTGTCGTTATAGAAGATCGCAAGAGCGATGCTTTTACCGCAGACCTTAAGGCGCTTACATCTAAAAATCTGACGCTTGAAGAAGCAAAACAAAGCAGTGAGTTTAATATTATGCAAAAAACGCGCCTCAACAAAGTATATAAGGCCGTTTATGATCAGTTAGATGAAATCTATACAGCTTAATTTTTAAATAAGCCTGATTATATCAGGCTTTATTTATAGGGGGCGTTATGAGTGAAGATGGAAAAAGATTAACAAGTGTTGAGATTCCTGATGGACTTCTCAAACAATCAAATCGCACTGAAAAAGATCAGGAGTTGATAACTAAGCTCAAACATATGTATATCGAAAAAGGGATAAAAATTACTGACGATGATCCCCTTATCGCTATATTACTCGGTCAGGATGTTTTGCTAAGCATCTATGACACGCAGTTATCAGAACGTATTAACAATCGTTTTAACACTCTTGAAACGGCTTTAAACTCGTTTCCTGTTCGTGTAAGCGATCAGCTTAATGAACGTGCGGAAAACTTTCTTAACCTGGTCGATAAAGTAGATAATCAAGTTGAGCAACATCTTAAAAGCGAACTTAAAGGTTTTCAGGAAAATGTGCGTGATTATGCTCAATCAACTGAAAACCGCTTAAAATCAATTAAAGTCGATGGAAGCGCCAGTAAAAGTGAAAGTATCAGTTACGCCAAAGTTTTTGGTGTAAGCTTCATCGCCTCTGCGTTCGCTGTGGCGGTCGTACTGGCGGCCTTTTACTATGGATTCCTTGTTAGGTAAAATGTTTCCTTTACAGGCTTAAGAGGTACTTCATGAGCAAACTTACTGATAATTTAGACCTAGCTGATTTTGGGAATACTCCGCAGCGTGGCGCTAAAACGCTGCAAGCAGCTACTGAGATCGGAGATAAGAACGAGTTAACTGTAAAAGAAATGGATATTCTTATTGAAGCCGACTATTACAAAAAAAATGGGGAATTTAAAACATCTAGTGAAATTATCAAAATCAGACTAGATGAAATATTTTCTGTAATGGGATTCGTAGCTGAATATTCTTCGCGCTGGAAATCAATTATGGAAGATGAAACCGCAAAACAGGATTTTATTAAAACTTACAGAAAGGGTGTTGTAGGGTTAATACAAAGAGAGTGGTTTGGGAAGAAGTAATTTATATTAGATATAATGCCCCTTACGGGGCTTTTTATTTAGAAGAAAATAATGAATGAAATTCATCCTGAATCATTAGCGGTTTTCCTGGGCGTTTATTTTTAAAATAGCGCCCTCTTGGTAAACGCTCGCCAGCTTTAAGTTTATAAATCCACTCTTTAAATGCTGCGTTCGTTTTGATGCGACTTCCATCAAGACGAACCAGTTTACCATCATCCCCTAATTTCAGGCCAAAATCACTTAGGCTTTGTGTAACATCAACTGTTTTAGAAGCAAAATACTCTTTCATATTATTTACTACCTGTAGCTTTAAAAATAGAGATTGTATTGTACAATACAATTTTAGTAACGCTTAGTTATTAATAGCCGCACAAAGTACAAAACACCGATAGTGATCCCCCTGGGTATAGCTATCTGCGTCACTATTTCTCTGATACTCAAATTCAAAGAAAGCTTTGGTAACGGTTGGCCTGTAAAAACTTCGTGCAGTGTCGGCAAAATGCCAGCCGCAACGCCTAACTGAGCCAGTATGATAACGAATACCAGCATATTTAATGATATGTGCTTTAGCGGCCTAGCAGCGATTCTAAGCAATTTTCCATTATTCGCAGTGTTAACCCTAAGCTTTTTGTTTACGCCCGTTATTGCATACTCTGAGGCCGCAGAAAGGCGTTCGTATCCTGCCAGTATTTGATTTAGGTCTGCGTAGGTAAAATTTCCTGTTTCTCTGGTACGCATGATTACATCTTGAGCAATCGGGTGATCGGCATCAATAATAAGGCTGAGATCGCGGCTATCCAGGTGCATCCGGCTTAACCGTGATTTGCTGTATCTCTTTACGGCGGCTGCGCCAACGGTAAAAAGCCCTAAGTAAGTAAGTAACGGATAAGTTACGTAGTCACTTTTTACAAACCAAAAGATAGCCCCAGGCATCAACACCGCCATGATACCAACAAGAACGAGAGCGCCGGTGATTGTGTTCTTCCTGTTCTGAACGTCAATCATGCCTCTGAACCTTTTAAGATAATCATTGTTATTCATACCCGCCTCCAGACGAAAGAGGGGGCTTAAGCCCCCTTTATCCTTACTTACCTTTAATTTCCGCTTCTATCTCTTTTTGCAGGGCAATGATTGCCTCGTACTGATCTTTGGTGAGATTAAGCTGATAACCACTATCAGTTTCAACGGCCTCGAACCCAAAAATGAGATTCACAAGGCTGTCAGAGATTGATTTTGTGATGCTTTTCTTTGACTTGGTAGCCCCTTTATCAGTGCCACCTTTTGGTAAATCTGTACCTGATTCACCACCACTGCTAGCCGCTGGAGCAGCATTCGTAACGTCCTGAACGTTGTTATCGGGTGAATTTTGGTCGTTTTCCTTTGGTAAAACTGTACCTGATTCACCATTATCATCATTTGGTAAATCTGTACCTGATACATTTTCTGGCGCATCGGGTTTCTTGCGGCGCGTTTCTTCATAAAGGGTTTGTGCTGCCGTGAAAGACAACTCACCACTTTGTACTTTAGCAAGCAGATCCGAAGGCCATTTTCTTACTGCTGTGAGGTACTTATAAACATGCGGTACAGATTTACCAGCACGTTCCGCGATCTCCTGAACGGACAGCCCTTTATCGGTGTTATAGCGTTCGTACAGCACGGCCATTTCAATCGGGGTATGGTTACGCGCGGAGTTAGAGGTAAGCTGATCATCATCTTCAACAACATCAACATACTCAATATCCACACCAAAAAGCTCTTTAGCCAGGGCGATAGCACGGTAACGGTGTTCACCGTTATTTACCCAAATTTTTCCGTCCTCCACGATTACTGAGAGAGCTGGTACTTTGATGTTGTGCGCATAGCTGTAAGCAAGCCCCTTGATGTAATCCTTAACTTCCTCGCTGTTCCAGTATTCATCCTGTGAAAGATAAATGCCGCGCACGTTATGACCAGGCTTAATGTTAAGTTCGGAATAAAGCACTTTGTAACTATCTGCGCGCTTGATAACGCCTTTTTCAGCAACGCTGCGTAATTTGCTCAAGCTATCAATATTGGTAGTAGCCATTTTCAACCCCTTCATTAAGTAACCGTGTGATTGTCTAACTGCTTTCTATACATACTATTATAGTGCCATATGGCACTTTTGCAACTACTATTTATATTAAATATAAAAAAACCTGCCGAAGCAGGTCAGGGGGCGGGTTAGCTGAAACATTCAGCTATCTGCGGTTTCATGTCCTGAGCCACGAACGCCAGAACTGAGCGAAGATGTTTTTCATCACGGATAAAGGCGGGGATTTCCTCACGGGTTGCATCACTGAGCCAGATGTTGCCTTTATAAGAAAAAGATCCATCGTCATTAGCAAACAGGCTAAACATTGGTTCGCTGCTGTCATCATCAACGCATACCCAAATAAATGGTTGTTTATTTTCATCGCAAAAATCAGAGTCTAAAATTAACTGGCGAGCTTTAGCGTAATTCTGAGTTGTTTTAGTAACGATATTCATAAAATCACCTTTGCTATTCATGTTTACCTGAGAACAAAGTAATTATAGTGCCATATGGCACTTTTAGCAATGGTATTTTATATTAAATATAAAAAATCCCTGCCTAGCAGGGATATAAATTACTTAATGTTGTTTTTAATACTTCTTTGCACATCCTCTGCTGTTAGATTATCTTTCCTTGCTGCTACCTCTACTGTTTCTTTTAATTGCGCTGGCGTTAATGGCTTATTGCTGTAAGAAAAAATACGATTCAAATACTGCTCTAAGTGATTCATTAGTTTATCCTCGCTCCAGTTAACTAACTAAATACAGTATAGTGCCAAATGGCACTAATGGCAAGATAATTATAGTAAATATAAAGTTTGTTTTTATATGCTGATATATTAAATGCGATGGGGGAGGGGAGGGGGAGAAAAATCTAAAAGCAACTCCTTCACTGCTAAGCCTGTTTTGACTTTAAAAAAACCCGCCATGTCTGACGGGTTTATAAATAATTTAGGATCAATGATCAAAGCTGAATTCTTTTTTGAAGTTCTCTTTTTTATCAGCGGCCTTATCTTTTTCCTTCATACCCTGAACTTCATAGATTGCATCACAATCTTTTGCTTCGCTGGAACCTGTTTTACAAAGCGCTAAGCCTTTATGATAAGCACCTGCATTTTCAGCTTTCATATAGAAATCAATTTTTTCTTGTTTATCATCACAACCAGAAAGCATAAACGCAGATACCAGCAGAGCAACTAAAGTAACCTTATTCATAATACCCCCTAAAAATTTTCTTATCGTCCCGCCAGTGACGCTATATGTTATGTGGCTAACTGTCAATCAGAGCGCCGCCACTATCGCCCTGATCTAGCTACTTTCGCGGGATAATAGCCCCTATATGCCGTGGCTGTACTTCCTCACCTCTCGCTATGGCTGTTCGAACATGGTTTAAGTCTCGCGCCCGTTCAATATCATCAAGAGAATTATAAATTGCAGACGAGTAAAGTTTTACATCATCCATTACGAACGCCATTAAAGGTTTTTCTTTTTCAAGTGATGGATGGGTGATTATCGTCATACCCTCAAGAGTTTTCACTTGTTTCTCTAAATCGTTCGTAACTTTTTTATAATAGTCGATAATCTCATTGGTACTCATGCTGTTGAATCTGTCCATTTTGGGATCATGAGCATACAGAGATTCATTTTCTAAATGTTGGCAAAGGTAATTACATAAACCATCAACCTTTGATAGAGCTTTGGTATTTGACGTGACAGTATCTAATACCTTTACTTGATCTTCTTCTGAATACCAATCTAAGGCGCGGTCAAATAATGCCGCGCCTGTATCTCTAACATCCTGAACAACTTTAACAACTTTTGCTAACTGAATCTTTATATCAAAATGATTATAAGTGTAGGCTTCTTTATCTGCATCATACGTTGAATCAGCCATACCCCCCCCCTTACATTTTTTCCCGCAAAGACACGTTAAGGAACTTAGCTAAATTTTATATCATTTTGTCATTTAATACAGCCAACCAGTTTTATCCTGGTTGGCTGCTTTAATCAGCCAGCTTTCACACCGCCACGCAATTTACCCATACCTGCTTGTGCTAGTTTGCCAACGCCTTTACCTAAAGACCTTCCAGCCATACCCCCAACACCTGACGCAGTATTAAACATCATGCCCCCTGCGGCGTTAGTAGCGCCAGTAATCCCACTGATACCATTACCGCCAGTGATGGTACTCACGAACGACGGTATCTGACCGATGATAAAAACGCCCATTAAAAACGCGATCAGGGCATAAAGAGCACCGCCTAAACCTATTTCAGCGCCTACAGGGAATTGGTTGCTCATAAATTCAATAAGAATATGAATAGTCAGCGTTACAAAAACATTAAGCAGGATATAGTTAAATGCTTGGCCTATCCATTGTTTTGTGAAAGTAACAGTTTGTTCATACATAGCCATCATTAAATAAAGTGGCCCGACAATAAGAAGTAGACCTACCATAAATTTAGCAATAAGCATTGTTGCGGCGGCATAGATAACAAATGCTGTACCCCCTGCGTAAAAAAGAATTAATGCCATAGTTGCAGCTAGGATTGTTGAAATATCAGAATCCCATAAACTTAATTCATTTGTTGCTTCAAGAATACGCTTACCGTTCGCGTTAATTTGTTGAATGACGGTTTCAAGCGCTGAAAAAGTACCCGTTGAGCCGATTAGCCTGGATGCTATTTCATCACCTGCGTCCATCACGAACGGAACAACCTTACCTATATACCATGCACTACCGACAAGGCCAGACATGATAACGACTAACTTTAAGCCGTTGATAAGCATATCCTGAATCGCATTAGGATCACCCTTATAATGAACTAACCCCCACTTCCAGACAAAATAAAGGCCAAAAGCAGCCCCCATTATTGGAAGGAAGATTTCATTAATATCACCGATATACGAGCTTAGATTACTTGATATAAATTGCGTTAACTCCTTATACATATCAGTGAGCATATTAACAGGCAATTCAAAATCAGCGGCTGCGTTGGCAACGCTGGGTATCAGCAATCCTAAAGGAAAAATATATTTAATATAATTTTTAAATTCCATACTACCCCCTTCACAACATTTATTTATCTGTAATTTTTAGATTTGGATGCGTTCCTGCGATAAGCAGAAGCATTTCAAATTCCATAGGCTTAAGTAGCCTTGTATTTTTACTTCCCTGTTTTTGGATTTCTTTTTTTCTCCATGCGCTACCGTCTGAAAGGCCAAAGAGATTAGCGATTTCATCCGTTGAAAGGCCGGTACTCTCACGTGCAGCCTTTACCTCAGCCGCCGTAGGATAGGTTTGTAAAAGCTTCGACTTTTCAATCATGTGTGTTAAAAGACTCCTGCAACTAAGTTAAGTTTCTGAAAAAACGTATAATTTTGATTCCACTCTGACCGGGAATCGATCTATACTTTTGATCGCCATAATACCCCCTTCGTATTTGGCATTTATCTAGCCGTCTGGGGAAATTGCCAGGCGGCTTTTTTTTATACCTTCCCTGACACTCTAAACGGCCTCCTGTAACGCTCTGTATCGCGTTATCGGCACCGCGCTAACCCAATCCCCTGCCTAACCATCAAAAACAGCGTAGCGGCTTATCCATGAGCTTTGATAGCCTCGGCAGCTTTATGATCATGTACTGGCAGAACTGGTTTTAAATCATAGTGCCATATGGCACGAAAAGCAATCAGTAAGGCTACGTTGAATGTATCGTTGGATGTGATTAAAAAGAAAACAGATTATGTGAATATCAACGAACGCGATTAGCGATCGTTGTATTATTTCCATATTTCAAATATTTCTTTTTTCAAGATCAAACACTCGATCTATGTAAGATCTTTCTTCTTCCTTTCCTTTTACGCTATTAAAAATCAGGCTGGTCAATAACTTACATTGTTAATCAGGTACATCTTTACCAACCACGCGGTACGTTTTAACCAACCACGCGGTACATTTTAACCAACATAGCGGTACATCTTTACCAATCTGAAAGAATCTAATCAGGTACAGTTTTACCAAAAGCGCGGTACAGATTTTACGTTATCGCGGTACATCTTTACCAATGATGCGGTACAGATTTTCTGTGGATAAGTGCATTCGTAACGCTTTGTTTTATATCCTGTTGATAACTTTTCAGGATGCTAAAAAATAGGCCAAAATTTTTGACGTATTCAGGCGCGTGAGATTCACGCTGCCGCAGCTGGCCAGCTCATCGACGTTCTACTAATTTTTATTAAAAACAGTTACTTAGCATTACCGCTCCGTGATAAATCACATTCAGTAATTTTGAAGGCTTTATGGTTGCTTTGTAAAATGGCGGGTTGAGATCTGGCAAACACAATAAGGTACAGCATTTGTAATTTGTACCTGATTGTGTTTTACTCTCAAAATCTTTAGGCCAGTAGGGAGGGGGTGAAGCGTGAAACAAAAACAAGATATTCATGCTGGGCTTGTCAGCGGTGGCGCTACAGTAGCCGACAATAAAGTGATAACACAAGGCAATCAGCTTATTGAAGGTAGTTACGATATTAACCTGGCGGAAATCAGGTTGCTCTGGCTGGCCTTGTCCAAAATCGACAGTAAGAACCCGCAGCCGGAGGGCGCGGAGATTGTGTTAACTGCGCCTGAGTACAGCGCTATGTATGATCTTGAATTAGCAAATAGCGCCCATCAGCTTCAATCTGTATCATTAACTTTAGGCTCAAAACCTATTTATACTTATGAGTGGAACGAGCGTAAAAAAAGAGTGGATGCAGTTGCTAGATATTGGTTTTCAGCTATTACCTATGGGGCTAATAAAGGCGCAGATATAACACTTTCTTTCTCTCCGAAAATCGCCCCTTTTCTATACGATCTGAAAAATGAATTTACGCAAATGAATGTGTTTGCAATGGCAAAACTTGATACTCCATTTGCATTTAGACTTTATTCCTGGCTAAGCCGATATAGAAAACTTGATAAATATAAAAACCCAAAATCGGGCGTTATCAGCACTGAAAAAATTAGCATTGATTGGATGAAGGATCGTTCTGGTCTGACGGGTAAATATGCAGACTTTAAAAATTTCAGGGTTAGAGTTCTCGATCCTGCTGTTGATGCTATCAACCGAACGACTGACCTGACAGTTCGCTATGAAACTGTTACTACAGGAAGGAAGGTTACGCATCTGGTTTTCAACTACATCGTTGAAGGTGATAAAGCTTACATCAGGGTTAAGCCAGAACCGCCTAAGCTACCGCGTAGGCCGAGAGTTAAGAAGGGTAGTCATGGTGAGGGTGAATGGGCTAAAACGTGCCTTGATTTGGTACGTGAGTATGAAAAGAAGTTAAAAGAATACGATAAAAAAGAAGAGTTGCCAGTGGCTTATCTGCGTAAAGAAATTCTTTATTATGGAATCATAGGCAATACTGAGGCGGTTAGCTATATAGAGCGGCTTATTTCAGAACGTAAATCAAAACGAGCCGCAAAAAAAGAGGAAAAGTGATTGTATACGATTAACCCGCTTTCTAAGAAAAATTTATTGCTGCATATTCATAAAATCAGCAATATTTTTCCTGAGCTAACCAGCACTGAACTGGTAACGCTTATGTTGCATTCATCTGGGTTGAAACCTCCTAGAATGGGGGAGTTAATGTCAATATCAAAAAAAACGATAAACTCTCACATTGAAAACATACGGGTAAAGTTTCAGTTAGATAATTATGAAGAAGTTAAACAGGTATTTGAGCTACGAATTACGCTCAACTCTAACCCTGAACGTTATAAATCTCTTTTCCCTGAGATAAGCGATGAACTTTACCAGTGCATGATCCTGGTATGTATGGGATTTACAATTGAAGAAATTGTTAACAGGGAAAAAGAAAAAACCGCTGAACTGATACGTAAGCAGATAGAGGACTTGAAAAGCACTTATGCGGTTGATTTTTTGTCAGATCTAAGGGTATTCTTCATGATTCGATTAAAGCTTGACCAGGCTAAGCATGGCTGAACTAAAAATGTAGTAATGCTTAACTTAATGGATGACTTGTAAGGGATTGATTAGCATATGGATTTTGCTTTTTATGTCATATTGGCGTGTTAAATAACTGTTAATAGAAGTATTAGTTATAGGAATAGTTAAAATAACTATTTCCTGTATACGTTTGAAGCGTTATAATCCTTCCTGTGATTGGGAAATCCCAATCTCTAAGGGGTGTTAATGTTGCATTATTATGAGGACACTAAAGGGGGGAAGTCTTACAAGTCTGTAGCGGTACGCCTCGATCTGGATGGTAAGTTGAACCGAATCCTAAGTGCTTTAAGTGAAGGGGTGAATGTTGGAAAGAAGAACATAATCGAAGCGATATTTAATATATCCATCGGTAATGATGAATTTTTTTCTACGTTTGATCCTCATAAAGACTGGAAGCCTCAAGTAGTTTATGAGGGTTATTGTTCGGTTGGTGTATCAATTCAGTTAGATGCTTACCTCAACTTTAAGATAACAACCTTAAGCCGCAAGGCGGGGATAAATAAAAAGAAACTTTTGATTCTGGTCTTAGATCAGTTCATTGAGAGCTTGCCAGTGTTAGCGCTGGTAAAGAAAAAACTAGCTCTCAAAGTTAAGTGAAGTTACTTAACAGGCTCTTTGATCCTACCCACGTAATATGGACACAGGCCTAAGCGAGGTTCTGGTTTTCAAAT
>ENA-ORNK01000418-ORNK01000418.1-human-gut-metagenome-genome-assembly--contig:-NODE-418-length-56764-cov-6.493114_pt1 | contig 56764 bp, 43 predicted proteins | sample MGYA00242115_ERZ509022 | MGnify/ENA primary metagenome ERZ509022 (study PRJEB26280, sample SAMEA2338690) | human gut metagenome | biome: human gut; feature: human-associated habitat; material: faeces...
AAACTTTTTCGGCATACCCGAGGTGTTTTTCGGGGTCGGACGGCGCCAAAATCATAATGAAATCGCTTTTTTCGCAGACTTCTTCGATAGAACGGCATTCTTCCGCGCCGAAACGCGCGCACCACTCGGATGAACTTAGTCCCCCTTTTGGAGGAACTTCCTTTTCCGCAAAGGCGAAAGCTACTTTAAAATCCGTGCCGTGTTTACGGTTGTACTCTTCTATCCACGCCGGATAATTGTTTGCGTGCCACTCGTCGAGATAATAATCTATAAATCCTATTTTTTTCATAGTTGAATTTCTTTCCCCGAAGCGGCGGAAGCGTAAAGAGCCTCCATAATCTTAGCCGTTTCCAAAGCGTAAATTACGTTGCCCTTATTCTTTTTCATGTCGCGTATGGACTGAATAAAAGCCTTGTCTTCTTCAAGATATCTTTTGTTTTGCTGGCATTCGGGCGTAACGGACTCCAAAGTAGCGCTGTCTGTGAAAGTAAAGTTTCCCGCATAAGTCAGGCGAACGCCGCCCTTGTCGCCCAGAAAGTCGACCCACATTTCGTCCTTGTCCACGTTTTGCGCCCATGCGCCCGTAAACGTAATGCCGGCTTTGTCCGTCCTTATCAGTCCGCTGATAAAGTCCTCTACGTCGCAGGTGCCGTTTTCGACGTCGGAAGTATCTTCAGCCCACATGTTTTTATATTTATATGCCTTCATGTCCTTCGCCGTACCGTTATAGGCGCAGCAGCTTGCGCTTAAAGCTTTAGCGCCGCCCAGAACATAAAGAATAAGGTCAATAAAATGTACGCCCCAGTCAATAAGGGCTCCGCCGCCCGACTGCGCTTTCGTGGTGAAAGGTCCGCCTAGACCTGGAATGCTTCTGAAGTTTCTGAACGAGCAAGCCACGTGGTAAATGTTGCCCAGTTTTCCCTCGGCTACGTAACGGGCAAGCAGTTCCACCCTGGAATCGTAACGGTTGCACAATCCGATGTTGAGTATTTTACCTTTTTTGTCGGCAATTTCCGCCATTTCCTTGCTTTTTGCGTAATCCACGGTGATGGGTTTTTCGCAGAATACGTGTTTACCCGCATTAAGCGCGTCCACCGTAACCGTATAATGCGCGAAGTTGGGCGTAAGCACCATTACGGCGTCCACTTCTTCGTCGTTGAGCGCAATTTTGTAATCGGTAATCGCATTTTCGGCTTTGGGAAAATCCTTCAAAGCCTTTTCCGCTTTTTCTTTTACGATATCGCATACGTATTTTAAACGCACGTCCTCCATTTCGTTAAGCGCGGGCAAATGAGCGCCGTTTGCAATTCTGCCGCATCCTACGACGGCAACCGTAATCTTTTTCATTTTTTCTCCTTTTCCTTAAAAAATATTTTTGTTTTGATTCCGTTCCTCGTCATTCTGCTCCGTCCGACTCGCAACGGCTTTACAGATAATATTATAAATGCGTAAAGGATAGTTTTTCAATGTTATTCCATGGCGATTTTTTTAACTTTTTATGGCATAGGGTCTTAAAATACAGCTATAATTTAATTTTTGATGCAAATATTTGACCTTAAGCCCGACAAGTGGTACAATGAACGCAATGAAGAAATATCATTTGGACAACTTTTTCATAGATTCGCCCAAAATTTACGGTAACGTATCGTTGTATCAGATAGGCGCGCTGCATTGCAATGCCGATACCGTGATAAACACTCACCGTCAGGGCAATTACTTCGAGCTTACCGTCATAACGGACGGCAAGGGCTTTATCAGCGCGGACGGAAAGGCTGCAGCCGTGAAAAAAAACGACATATTCGTTTCCTACCCTTTCGAAACTCACAAAATTCAGCCCGACCCCGACGACCCGATATTCTTTCATTATCTGGCGTTTTCGGTTTCCGACCCCGAAACGGGCGGAATGCTTCAGCGGATCGCGCACGATTACCCCTCTGCCTCCGAAAGAGTACTGCAAAGCGAGCCTCTTTCCGCCGCCCTTGCCGCAGCAATAAACGAATTTTCTTCCGACATGGTTTTAAGCCGCGAATACCGCACGGCTCTGCTTACCGAAATAACGGTACTGCTCATCCGCGGATTTTCCGCGCGTAATACTCGTTACCGTAAGCCCGGCAGAAACGAAGAATTCGTCTACCAGATAATGAATTATATCAACACGCACATTCTTTCGATGCGTTCGCTTTTTGAGCTGTGCGACGCTTTCGGATACGAATACTCGCGGATTTCAAAAATTTTTTCCTCCGTCACGGGAAAAACTTTGGAAAGCTATTTCCGCGCTCGCCGTTTTCAAACCGCCCTTTCTCTTCTCAACGAAAACCTTAAAGTCGGAGAAGTCGCGTATATGCTTAACTATTCATCCGTGTACTCGTTTTCCAAAGCGTTTAAGCAATACTTCGGCTTCAGCCCTAAACAAAGTAAATCTGCAAATTCCCGTTCGGAAGCCCGACAGCGTCCCATGTAATTCAGCCGAAAAAAACGCATTAAAACAAAGCTTACTTTCGGGACAGATATGGCAGCAAAGCTTATCTGCCCTCGGATAAAAATGCGTTTAAGGCACAGCGGTAAAGCAAAACGCGAAAAATGTATAAATAAAAACACCGTTTACGCATTCAGCGCATTCGGTGTTTTTTTATTTAACTCGATACAAGCTGTGTGCTTAACTGTTTTACGCTTGTTTTTTCCGCGCAAACGGACTGTTTTTGCCGTCAGCGCGGAAAAAGCGTTAAGGAGTAAAAAAGCCGTATGTTCGTCAAGCCGTGAAAGCGGCGATAGTGTCCGCGTCCGTTGTGCAATCGAAATCGAATATTGCCGCGCCGCCGTTCTTGACCACTCTTAAACCCATGGTATATGTTGCGCCGTCGGTAAAGAAGCCGTATGTTTCTGTACTCAGCTTTTCGTAAAGTGCGGTATTGGAAGTTTCGCTGATAATAACCGCCGTTTCGCCTACGGTTATCCTTATCTCTGCCGCGTTTATAAGCACTTTAAGCGTTGCCGATTCGTAACCTTTTGGATACGCGCCGCCTGACAGTCCTGTGTCGTCCACAACATCCCACGGCTCGCCGAGAATACGCAGTTTAATAGCGCCGTCCTCGCCTTCTTTCGCCACGTTCTCGGTAAGGGAAACATAAAGCTGACTTGTGCCCGCAGAAGACTTAAAAATAAGTCCTGTCGAAGCCCATGCGTCGTATGTCGTGTCAAGGTTGGCAACGCTTACGGTACCCATTATCGGGGAGCCGGACTTAGCCGCAAAATATTTTGAAACGTTGTTGGCTTCCGCAGGCGGAGTCAAAGTATCCGCCACCGCGTCGTAAGTCCAGTCGCCGGCGTCGACCTTGGCGTTTCTGAACGCTGCTTCCACCGTCTGAGCACTGCCCTCGGCAGGGACTGTTACGGTTGCGCGCTTACTCATAAACTGCGGATGCGAGAACGTGAGATTGTATTCTCCCACGCCCAAAGGAAGAGCAAAGCTGCCGTCTTCTTTCACCGCGCCGTTAAACGAAAGCGCGCTGCCGTCGACGGTAATAACGGTATCGCCGAGTTTCACGGAAGCATCTGCCGCGAATATGTTCTGCTTTTTAACGCTGCCCGACACGGTAAACTGCGCGGAGATTTCTTCGGCATCGGTCGAGTAACTCCACTGCGAAAAGACGGCTACCGTACCGTCGCAAGTGCCTAGACCGAATCTGTATGCCTCACCCGCGGTAAGGTATTCCGAAAGCGAAGTTGCGGGAGTACCCCAATGGTTGACCGTCAGCGCGATATCGAAGCTTGCAACGGGAGCGTCGTTAATCATCACATAGAAAGTTCCGTTATAAAGCGTAAGGGTTATCTTTGCGGTTTTAACGCTGCCGCCGCGGTCGACAAACGGGTCGGCAAGCGACGTAAGCTCGGCATATCCGTTCTGAGTGTTAAGATACAGATCGTATCCTTTTGTATTTTTGCGGACAAGCACACGCACGGGATACTGTTTGCCGTCGTCGCGCACAGATATTCCCGCCGCCTTCCAATCCTCAGTGATTTCGTCGACGTACACGCTGACCGTGAATGACGAGGCGGAGGCGAAATATCTGTCCGAAGTGGGTTCGTTGACGTTGCTGAGTTTTTGTGTGGTTTCGTCAAACGCCCAGTTTGTCATATCGGTAACCGCCGCCAAAGCAAAAGCGATATTGACCGGGTTTGAAGACGACGTATCCGCGCCATTGACGGTAACGGGCATATATGCGGGATTTTCCGCACGCACGGAATAAACGCCTTCGGGAAGGAAAACCGAGAATTTTCCGTCCGCACTTACCGCGTTTTCGATAACCGTTTCTTTTTCTCCGTCGCTGAAAGTAAGCACGGTTGTAGTTAAGTCGCCGTTGACATAAGATAATCCGCTTACCGTGCCGCTTATTTCATAGGCAAGATCAATCGCAACGGTTACATACTTTTCTTCCGCCCTGAAAGAGGCGTAAATTCTGCCGTCCTTTTCCTCAGAAACAAGCGCTTTACCGTTTGCTTTGAATATTACCTTCTGTCCGCTTCCCGACGGCATCGATACGGTGACGGTATCGCCCAGATTTACCGCCCCGTCGGTAATTTCGTTTCCGTCCTTTTCAAGCGTAACGCCTTCGGGAACAGTCACCGTAGCGGCAAGGTAACTACTTAAAGCAGACTTCGAATAATCGTAGCTCCAATCGACGAAGGTATTGCTTCTTTCCGCGAACAGTCCAAGTTTAACATTGCCCGCGGTTCCCACGCAATCCTTGACCGTAATGCCGTTCATGACGGTATTTTCGTCGATGGAGAACGCAAGTTCGCCGTTGAAGAACACGAAATAAATTCCGCCGTTGTACACTAGCGTCATGTCAAGCGAAAGGTCGTTATTTTCCCCGAAAGGCTTTTGCCGAATATCGCTGTCCTCTTCAAAATTGTATTGAGAATATGCGTAAGGCACGCCGTTCTTTTCTTCGTGCAGCAGCATAAAGTCGAAAACCGAGCCTATGTCTCCGTTTCTTCTTATGGCAAACTTCATGTAATGATCGCTGTCCGTACCCACGATAAAACCGACTGCCGGCCACTGCGAGGAAAGCATATCCCTGACTTCCGCTTTAAGTACGAACGAATCGCCGTAAGCTGTTTCTGCGCCCGTCAGCCAGCCTCCGTAGAACTGAGGATTGTTTTCGCTCTTGTATACGGATGTGCGCTCGCTGTAAACAAAGGTACCGCCGAAAAGCCCCTCGCCTAAAAGCGGACGGTCAAGCACCGCCGTCATTCCGACGGCAACTCCGTCTGCAATCGTAAAGCTTACCTCAGTTGCGGCGAAAGCGTCGCAGATCGCGGTCATGGTGTATTCGCCGTCGCCCAGTTCCGCGGTAAAAGAGCCGTCGGCAGAGGCGTTGCCGCTGTAAACCGCGCCGACCGAGTCGTAAACCGTAACGGTAACGATGGAGAAATCGGTTATGGCATTCGCGTAGCGTTCGTCCATAACTACGTTACCCGAGTGAATTTTGAGATTTTTGACATAAGAAATTTTCAAAAGACTGTTTTTCAACGCAGGATAGCAACTTGCAACGGTAACGCCGTCCGCCGTGTTTAACGCAACAGGTTCTTCGTCGAGCGTAACGGACGCGACGCTGTAAGGCGCCGTAGTATTAACGGTAACGGTCATAAGGGCGTTACGCGTTACCACATAAGTGTCGCCAACAGGCTTGCCGCCTTCTATCGTCACCTCGCCGGCAGTCGCATCCGAAATCACGGTCACCGAAGAAACGGGAGTCAGCGTATCGATTTCGCTTACCTTTTCGGTGTAGAAGTAATCGGTGAATTCTCCGTTGACGCCCACGTTTATAAGTCCCGTCTTCAAAGGTAAGTCGAAGAACGTTTTATTGGTTATGAAGCCGTTGCTTTCGCCGTAAGAACACATCAGAATGCCGTTCATGTAAAGGTTGAGCACGCCGTCCTTATATGCTGCGCTTAACGTAACCTTGTTTTCCGTGTCAAACGCAACGGGATAATAACCCTCAACCGCATAAGTCGCGTTTACACTGTGCCTGATAAACAAAGCCTTATACTCTCCTGCTCCGTTATCATGCCACACCACCCATGCGTATCTGCCGTTGTCGTTGGAGAACACAAGTCCGGCGTTGGGCCAATCTTCTATAAGCAGATTGGGTTTTACTACATCCGTTTGCGCAACGAAAGCGTCGCCTTCGCCCATAAAGTAAACGTTTGACTCGCCCGCGCCGCTGCTGTAACCCGTAAGTTTACCCTGAGAATCCACGGTATAACGGTCGGAAGAACCCAAAGTTTCGTCCACGGCGGAAAGAGTGAACGTCACCTCCGAAAGAGACCCTCCATCGCCGACGGTGAATTCAATCGGCTTGCTTGAAAATTTGGGGTTAACCGCGCGCAGACTGTAGGAATCATAGGGAAGCGATACCGTAAAGTTTCCTGACGAATCGACGGCGCCCGTAAACTCGAGCGTATAGTTGTCGCTGACGAAATAAAGAGTCGTGGCGGTAAAATCGCATTGCGCGTCGCCGAATTTTTCGTCAAGTTTCACTTTGTCGATAACGGAAACGGTATCTTCGATGTAAACGGTTTTTACACTGCCGCTCATCGAAGCCGTAAACGAACATTCTCCGCCGACATCAAGCACGAAAGCCTTGCCGCCGAAAGACGCAACGATAACCTTTTCGCTTTCGTTGACTACTTTAAAGGTCTTGCCGTAAAGAATTTCATTTTCCGCACCCGTTCCTTTAATCGTAACGTAATCAGAGCTTCCGTCGTCGGAAGTCAAAGAAACCGTTTCGTAAAGGTAATCTTTTATAATTTCCTGCGCCGCATCTCCCGTAGTGATTGAATAATCGGAAAATTCAAGTTTACATTCCTGTGACTGGCAGACAGTAAACGCGTAAGCAACCATTTGCGCAAGACGCCTGTCTTCCAGCCTTATCAGCTCTTTATATTCGCCGCCGTCATTATAGTACACGGCAACCACCGATCCGCTTTTCAGATATCGGAAAGAAAGAACCTCCGGATTTTCGTTTGCGCGCAAGCTGTAACTTACGGGCACACTTAAATTATAAGCGGCGTTTTGGTTGTTCCAGCCGCCGTAAGGACTTATCCTGAGCCCTTCGTTCAGCACGAACAGGTCGAAACACTCTTTGCCGTCGGTGAACGATATTCCCATGCAAGGCTGCTCTTCATAAGGCGCGACGGTAATCAAGGTGCGGTTGGAAATCGTAAAATCGATAACCGCGCTGTCTGAAACGACGTCCGTGAAATAGACGAGAGAATTGTTACTGTCCTTTTGCGCCACTATGACGGAATCGTCCTCGCGCGACATATCCCAATTTAAGGCAGATGAATTGTACTGAACTCCGTCAATCGTAACGCTGCCGCCAACCACGTTGCGTTCGAGCACCAGGTCGGGCATCTGAACGCTTGCCTCTTCGCCCGTGACAACGATATCGATGACGTTCTTTCTGTACCCGGACGCGCTGACGGTAAGAGTGTATTCGCCGTCGGAAGTAAACGTACGGCCGCCTATTTCGTAAACGCCGGCTGCCGGCAGCACAAAGTTATAGGAGCCGTTGGAAGTGGTTTTGCCCTTGTAATAAATACGGCTGTCCGAAGAAGTAAGCAACAAATCCGCGTCCGTTACGCTTTTGCCGTCGATATTTTTGACCTTACCCGTAACCCTTGCCGTGTAATCGCCGAAGCGAGTGAATTCGGCGTCTATCGTAACGTCCGAATCAATGTCGGTCAGGACCAGCGAACCGTTTACCATATTTGAAACGGCGTAATCGTAAATATCCTCGTCGTTCAAGGTAAGGGCGGTAAGTACGTAACCCGAAGCGGGCTGAATATCCAGGGTAAGCGACTGCCCGTGAATAAGCGCGCCCTGCTGCGACGTGACCGCGCCGCCCGAAACGGTTCCGGGCACCGTCACCTTATAGGCATACTGCGCGATTAAGGCGTCAAGCTCATTCTCCCGTCCCGTATAATCCTCGCCGGAATACTCTATGAATTCGGCAACCGCGGACAGCGTATAAAGACCCGGGCACGTCTCGCCCGCAAGAAAATCCACACGTTTGCAAAGCACCAGCTTGCCGTCTATTATGAAATAATAATTTGCTCCGTCCTTAATACACGTCAACGTGACGTAATCCTCAGCCGGGTCGAAATCCGCGGGTCGGTCGAAATACCCCTCGTAATTATCGTCCCAGCCGGTGTATTTGGAAATGGTATGGTATCCGATTGCAGAAGCGCCGCCCAAAAGATTACTGCCGTTTATGTAGAACGCGACAAACTCTTTTTCGTCCGTCATGTTGCAGACGCCCAATGAGGGATGAGAATCGATTACTCCGCTGGCATGCTCGGCACCGCCTCTTAGCTTCATTTTCACGGTAAACGCGTACTTATCGGAATACACGTCGCTGAAGAATATCGCCTGCTCGTCGGGGCCGTCGGACACGATCGCGCCGCCCGTAACTTCGGGAAGAATCCAGCCGTCCGACTTTGCGTAGCCGTTGCCCGCGTTGCCGAGTATTGCGTCTTCCGCGTCGGCGTTTATGTAACCGGTTCCGTCAAAACGCGCACCCGAAGTGGGACGGTACTCGTTGCGTTCGAGGTTCTCTTGGTAAGTCAAATTGTAATTCCAGCCTACGTCGGGGTATTCGAACATCGGACGAAGCCATGCGTTCTCACCGGCGTCGGATGCGGACTTGACGTATCGATAAGAAGGAACTATCCTGACGTATTCGGGCAATCCCTCCTCCGTATCGATATTAAGCGCGTCCCAGCTGACGAACAGCTCGCTGGTCATCTCGCTTGCACGCCCGCTCATTATGTCGTCGTTTACAACTGACGCCGCGTCAAAGCGGGTCTGGTTACGAGACGCTTTGTCGAACGCATCTACGTAGAAATTGAAAGAACGCATTGCGTGCGCGTCGCGGACTGAAGGACTTTTTATGTTGAACCAGAACGCCGAATTGACGGGATTGGACGTCGTGGAGGAAAAATTAAAACGCGCGTTCCACGTCAGGCTGTCGTCCTTGACAATTGCGCCTATATACAGACCTTTTTCGCTAAACGAAGTAGTATATCTCATCTCCACGCCGTTCTGTACGTGAGTAAGATACTTCTTTCCCTGCCAGCGGCTTTCGTCAAGCGCGCCGTCGATTTTCATGTCGGAATCGATTTCGTCGGTGAACTCTTTAACGTATTTCCAGTCGTATTGCGTTTCAAGATCGTATTTTTTGCCGCCGCACGCGATAAGCACAGAGGAAACCAACAAAACGCATAAAAGCGCGATAAGACAAATGAATTTTCTTTTCACTTTCATTCCCTCCTTATTCGCCCAGGATCACGACATCGGAAATCTTGATTTCCTTGTTTGCGTCGCTTATCTTTGACGAAACTACGATTTTAACTTCGCTTACCGTGATATCGTCGAAGGAAACAACGGACGCACCGCCCTGTCGCATGAACTTGTTTTCCGCGTCGTAATAATCCCTACTGAAAGGTATGTTTTCGATAAAACATTCGTCGACGTATTCGCTGAGATTATACCATGAGGGCTTTTCACTGAGCTTAAAGGAAATTCCCTCCAGCCCCGAAAACGCGTAATCGTAATCGAAGCTGTTGTAAACAAGCACAGCGTTAATCTTTTTAGGCACGTCGAACTTAAAAGTTATAGTCGTTTTGCCTTTTGACGTAAATTCACGTTCCGAATAATACTGATGAGTGACAAACAAGCCGTCATTTAAATAATGAAGCGTATCGTTGTAAGCGTTTGTCGCGCTGACGGTCGCCTCGGGCGCGACGTTTTTCCTGCCTGTAACGCCGTAAGGCTTGGGCTGAACGCTTTTAGTGGGACCGTTGCCGTAAAGCAGTTTTCCGTAAACGGCGTCCTCCACCAGATATACGCGGTCAAAGCCGTAAATTCTGCCGTCGGAAGCGGAAGTCGCGCCGCTGAACGGGTCGGCATGCACCCAGTAAATACAGAAAAGTTCTCCGCCCATTTCCACGAAAGCGCAATGCCCCGTACCCGTCATATAGTCGTTGGTATCGTTTTTGCCCATTATTACCGACGGATACCACGGAAGCTTTCTGAACGGACCGAGAGGACTTTCGCTTATCGCCTGTTTGGTATCGTAAGTAGGCGAAGCAAAACCTTGCGGCGAATAGATAAGGTAATATCTGCCGTCCGCATAATACATATGCGGTCCCTCGTTGATGTCCCCCTCGTCACCCCAAAAGGTTGCGTCTTCGGCGCCGTCGTGTCCGACTCCGCTTTCCGTACCGAAATAACCCGTCTTGACATAAGCGTCCTCGTCATAACGGGCGGCGCCGCCCACATACTCCACGGACTCGTAATTACAAGCCGCCAGCATTGTAAGCGTGTCATAATCGGGCGTAATCATATCCTTCATTTTGACGCCCCACATACAGTTATGGTCGTGGCCCGTGCTTATGTGCCGCACGAAATATAGATACAAATCCCCGTTTTCGTCGAAGAACGGCGAAAAGTCTATGACGGAAAATACGTAATCCAGCCCGAACTGAGCCGTTACGTTAATCTGAGGAGTGCGGCTTGTAATAACCTGACCGTTAAGATTAGCTTTCGTCGCGTCGCCGTAATATCTTTCGGAAGTGGCAAGCCTGAAAGGTCCCACAGGGTCGTCCGCCATAAGTACCGCGCCGTAAAAACGGTCGTACATGTTGTCGCTTTGGACATTGAACCAGGGCTCTTCATCGCTTTTAAAAGGAGCAAACGCATTAAAATACATATAGTACTTGCCGTCTTTTTCGTTGTAGACAACCTCGGGCGCCCAGACGTGTTGGATAATCCATTCGTCGCTTTCGATACGCACGCCGAAACCGTCGCTGACCGCGCCGCACAGTTCCCAGTCGTTGAGGTCACGGCTTCTTAAAACCGTCACAGCCGAGCGCGAGCCGTCGGGCTCCAGCTGCACGGGCACACCGTCGTTTCCCGACATATACATATAAAACCAGCCGCCGTACTCCGAATCGCGCTCATCCGGCACCCATATGACGTCCGCGTCGCCGCCGAACACGTTGAGATCGTTGCGGTAAAAATATTTACTGTCGAACCGGTCGCTTTCGTCGCTTAACACAAAAGCACCCAGTTTAAATCCGCTTAAATCGCCTGCGCAAGCCGTAAAAGACAAAGCAAACGCCAACGTCAGCAGCAATGAAAAAAACACTTTTATTTTTTTCATTTCCGTAATCTTCCTCCCTTCTCTTTTTTTCTGCTTTTTTTCTGATTTTCTGCTCCGAACAAACCGCAATTTATTCGCGGTTTCATAGATCCGTAATGTCTTGCCTGTAAATTCTCTTGCGTATGAACGCATACGAACGGAAATCATCCCTTCAGGCCCGAAGAAACGGCAATGCCCTTTAAGATAAACTTCTGAGAAATAAGATACAAAATAATAAGCGGAAGCATCGCAACCACACAGCCCGCCATTCTTAAAGGCCAGTTCTGCGTATAAACGTCCGCGAAAAATGCCAGTGCTATCTGCAGAGTGTACATACTTGCGTCCTGCAAATAAATAAGCGGTCCCATGTAATCGTTGTATGCACCGATAAAAGTTATTATAAACTGCGCGATAAGCGCAGGCGCGGCGATTCCCAGCATAATTTTAAGAAAAATGCCGAAGTTGCTGAGTCCGTCGATTTTTGCCGCTCCCATTAGGTCGTCGGGAATACCCAGAAAATACTGTCTTAAAAAGAACACCACGCCGATTGAGCCGAACATTCTGGGAATCATAAGCGGAAAAGGCGTGTTAACCCATCCGATGTTGTCGAAAATGAGGAAAGAGGCAATGGTGGACATACAGTTGGGAATCATCATCGTCGCCAGCAAAACCGAAAACATGAAGTTTTTGGCACGGAATCTCAGTTTCGCGAAAGCGAAAGCGGACAGCGCGGACATAAACAAACCCACGATAAGTCCGGGAAGATAAATCCAAAGTGTGTTCCACAGCCCCCTGATGACGCTTGTTCCGCCCATTTTTCTGAACAGTACGCTTTCATAAGCCTTTAAAGTAAATCCCATTTGCGGCCACCAGGCAAAAGCGGCGTTGTTTGCCTCTATCTCGCTTTCCAGTGAAGTTATAATAAGGATGTAAAAAGGCACCAGCACGAAAAGAAGCACCAATAAAAGCATGAAATGAGAGCCTATAAACAGTTTTTTCTTTTTGCGTTCGCTCGCTTTTACTGCGGCATATGCGTTGTTGTAAGAACTTTCCATTTGCGCCCCCCTTCAATCGTAGTTCACCCATTTTTTGCTGAGGCGGAAGTTGATGCGCGTAATAATTATGATGGCAATCGCAACAATCCAGCTCAGCGCGGAGCCCATTCCCAATCCGTCGGTCGCGGTATTGGTAAACGCCATACGGTACAGATAATACGTAAGCGTAACCGCCCTGTAACCCGGACCCACGCCGTTGGTGGTAATAACCTGCATTATCGCCATTTCCTGCATCGCGGCGATAAGGTTCATGATAAGCATATAAAAAAGCGTGGGAGTAATGCCGGGAAAAGTTATTTTCCAGAAAACCGTGATTTCCCTTGCCCCGTCTATCCGCGCAGCCTCTTTAAGCGAACTGTCCACGTTTGCAAGAGCAGCCTGCATCAGCACTATATTGGTGCCGCCCATCCACAGACTAAGGAACAATACGGAGGGCATAAACCACTCTTTGGAAGTCATAAAGCCCACTTTAGGCAGTCCTATTCCGCTTAAAAACGTGTTTATCACTCCGTAATTGGCCTCGTAAATCCAGGTCCACATAAGCGTTACGCCCACCGTGGAGCAAACCGACGGAAGAAAAAGCACGGTTCGGGCAAACCCGCGCGCCTTAAGCGGTTTGGTAAGCAAATTGGCGATGAACAGCGCCGACACCATGTTGACGGGCACGCTTAAGCAATAATACAAGGTATTTACCACCGATGTGTAGAACATTTCCGACGTCAGTATTGCCTTGTAGTTATCAAATCCCGCAAACTTCATGCGCGTGATGTCGTATGACTTCAGCTCGGTAAAACTGACGACAAGCGACAGCAGCATGGGAAACAGTCCGAACAGGATATACCCTATAAAAGGCGAAATCGCCATAAGGGTTCCCTCGATATCTTCTCTTCTTTTCAGTTTTTTCCCGGCTGCCGAAGCGACGTTGTTTTTAAAAAGCTTCGTGTTTACAAATTCCGGATTTTCTCTATCCTGCATATCTGATAATCCTTTTTTTCCGCTTTATCTGTGCATTCAAGCCTGCAAGTCAAAAACTTTCCGCGTATCCTCACGAACAATTCCGCACGTTCCGCGCTGTTCTTGCTTCAGAAACGACTGACCGGACAACCGGGTGTTTTGCTGCGGAATCACCCTTTTTTCAAGCCATATTATTACTTATCAATAAAGCTTAAGTCTTTCGTTGGTGTCGTTTACGGCGTCTGCGCGCCATGCGTCATATGTCATCTTGCCGTTACGCACTTCGGAGTTAAGCGGAACCGCCCAGACATTTATCCACTCGTAATCCGCCATATACCACCAGTCGCCCGCGCCTTGGAATTCCAGCGCTTCGGAAAAAGCTTTTACGTTTGCGGGTGCGTATCCGGGAAAAACTACACGGGATATCAATTCCTTCTGGTTGGGGAAATGTCCGTTTTCGGCGCGTATGGTCTGACCGGCTTTACTTGCCATCCATTTAATAAACTTTGCCGCTGACTCTTTGTTCTGCGAATTTTCGCGGCTGACCATGGCCTTGGAGTTGGACTGCCCCGCGGTCTTTCCCACTACTACGGTTTCGTCGCAGTCGGGATCAAGAGGATCGACGTATTCTTTGTAAACGGCAAGCGGAGCGATATCCCACTTGAATCCGCGTTCTTCGGCCTGCTCGCTGACGGTAGCCATATAGGATGAGTAATCCACCAGCATCGCCATTTTGCCCGAATAAAAATAATTCATTCTCGTGCGGGTGGAAAAGGTAAGGGGATTGGGCGAAATCGCAAGTCCGCCCTCGCCTTCTATATCTGCGGTTTTTTCCGCCCCCAACTTAAGATAACGGGTAAACGCCTCTCTCGTGGAGGGAAGCGCGGTAAGCGTCCCGTTTTCGGCCGCCTCCGTCACGCTCTGACGAATGCCTATTTTTTGACCGTTATATGTATAGCCGCCTTCGTTGTCGGGCGTCATGATTTCGCCTGCGGGAATATCGAGTTTGTCGAGATGCTCAAGCGTTTCGCCCTTAGTATAAGTTTTACCGGTATAAGCGCCCGTATAGCTTTCGCCCGTTACCATAAAGTTGGGCGTGTAATCCAGAAGCGAAAAGTTCCAGTCGCCGTTACCCGATAAATCGGTAAGGCAGTCGCCGCCCACCGACCAGCCGTAATTGAACCACCACTCGGTAAAATACCCGAAATCGGTGCCGAATTCCGCCGCCGCACTTGTATTGTAAGAGGGAGTGAACAGCATCGCAAGGTCCTCGATTTCGTCCCAGTTCATCGCAATGCAGTTGTTGAATACAAGCACTTCGTTTTCGTCGGGGTACGTCCAGCCCACGTCCACGGTATATGGATATATGCTGCGGTAATAACCCTTGTTCGGGACCGTAACTCCTTTAAGCTCGGGATGCTCGGCTTCGTAATCAGCGCGCGTTTTGCCGCGGTTGTCCGCGACTTTTCCGTCATTCCACGCGTCCAGATTCTCTTCGTCCACGCTAATTACGATGATTCCGGCTTTTTCAAACATACTTTCGTTGTAGTAAAGCGCAGAGGGCTTGGTATCCAGCGGCAAACCGTAAAGCGGATCGTCGGAATTGGAAGTGTTGTTTTCGCGGTCGTAGCGCAGTCTGTCCACCGTAGTGGCGTACACATCGCTTACGTCGATGTCGTTAACTGCGTCAAGGTATTGCGTCATATCCGTCAGAAAACCCATATTGACCCACTTTTTAAAGTTGTCCTCAATGCACAGAAAGACGTCGGGTCCGCTTTTCGAGGTGGAAACGGTCTGAATAAGAGATTCGTAATTTCCCGGCGGCTTGGTGGAAATGTCCACCTTTATTCCGTTTTCCTTGCCGTAAGTTTCGTTAAACTCTTCGGTCATGATTGTGTAAACTTCCAGCTCCGACTCGTCGCCGTAAACCCAGAACTTTACGTTGCTGTTTCCGACTCCTCCGCAACCGAAAAGGGTCACGCTGAAAAGAATAGCCGCGAATATAACGCAAATAAACTTTTTCATTGCTCTTTCTCCTTATCCCGTTTTATAGTTTTATCTCTGTGGATATGATTTAATCTTGACCTTTTGTTCTTGACTTAGCGCGGAACGCTTTTTACGCGCTTACCGTTTCTAATCCGCATTGGGCAGCGGACGAAGAAACTTCCGACTTATTGAAAACTTTGCTCATGAACTTTTTCACCACAAACCTTTCGTCCACGCCGTTTACAACCGTAACGGTGCGCGCATCGGGTCTTTTGTATGAGGCGCCATTGCATCCCGCGCCGTCCGTGAGATTAAGCGTTATTCCTTCCGCAAGTCCGCTCTCAACTACAGCCGCCTTTATACGGCACGTCGAAGCGAAAGATGAGTCGAGAGCATACATAAGAGCAAGCGGATCGTGTAAAAGCGGTATGTAATCGTTCCTCTCCGACCAGCTTCTTACCATATCCGCAAGCGCGCCGGTCAGCCCTCCGCATTCAAGTCCCAGAATATAATCGTAATTTTTTTTACCTATGCACACGCGCGAAGTTATTTCCCACGGTACATACTCGACGTTAAGTCCGCTTTCCAGCACTATCCGCGCCGCAGTCGGGTCGCAGGCAATGTTCCATTCGTCGTGCGCAAAAGTAAAACATCCTCCCATAACGACTATTCTGCCCGCCTTTTGCATCTTTTCGGGATAACGCATTATCGCCATGGCAACGTTGGTCTGCGCTCCTATGGCAAGCAAGACAAGCTCATTGCCGTACTTTTCGGCACACTCCGCGATAAACTTCACCGCGGCAAGGCCACCGTCGTCCTCTTCTTCGGCCGATTCCTCTCCGTAATTCAATACGCCCAGCATTCTTACCCCCTCAGACAAAGGCTTGGAAGCCCCTGCAAAGACGGGAATATCGTTTCTTCCCTCCAGCTCAAGCAGCCTTCTGACAATATGCGCGCGTTTTGCCGCTTCACGGTACACGGTTGTAATGCCCGCTATTTCAATGTCTGTTTTCATTAAAAAGCCCAATGCGAGCGCATCATCGATATCATCGCCTATGTCGGTGTCCATTAAAAGTATCATAATCCCGTATTTCCTTAATTTTTTTGTACGACAATAATATCACAACAGCCGCCGTCAGACAATAGCTAAATTCAAACATCACCCGGTATTAAAAAAATCGACTTGCAAAAAGCCGATTTTTAAAAATATTTCTGTACTTTATTCGATTCAGTCCTTGTATTTTATCAGCACGTCGCTGAATTTTATCTTGTTTTGTTGCTGGCGGAACTGTGCGGGAGTCATGTTTTCCACCTTTTTGAACGCTACGCTAAGGTGCGCCTGACTTTCAAACGCGCACTGACTTGCGATTTCCTTGATGGTCATATCAGTATCGGCAAGGAGTTCCTTTACCTTGTTCATCCTCTCCCGAAGAATAAATTCCTTGGCCCCCATGCCGTAAAGCTTGCGGAACTGATGCCGGAAATAATCGTAACTGTATCCTATCGTCTCGGCAAGGCTTTTTACGTCTATGCAATGCTGCGAGTTGAGTTTTATATAATCTACGGCGTATTTCATGCTTTCTTCAAACACGTTTTTCTCGTCGTTACGGCTCTTTTGCCTGCAAATAAGCAGCATAATGCGTTCTATAAGCAGCGCCGCCGCATATTTGTAGTAATTGCGTTTCTGTGCGATTTCACGGTTTATTTCCTCAAACAAAGCCAGCACCGCCCCCGAGTCGTCCTGATATACGCCCGTTTCCGCCGTAATATACTCGTTTTCGTATTCAAACGCGAAAAACAAAACTTGCGTCTGCGTCGAATGCTTCTCAGAATGGGGCACAGTCGGCGGAATATATACGAAAGTCCCGGGCCGATAATCGTAACTTTTACCGCCTATTACCGACTTGCCCTCCCCTCGTATGTAATACACAAGCTCGCAGCACGGATGAGTGTGTTCCGGCTCCACGCTGCACTTGGGATGCACGTGTCTTATTATGAATTTCAGCTCTGCATTGCCCATATTTCTATTGTAAAGCCTTTTTATGAAAATTGTCAAGCACCATATAACCGAATTGTAAAAATATTCCCGCTTATAAACAGTCAGCGGAAAATTCTGCTTTTTTACTTATTTCCGATATGCATTTTGCTTAAGCCGTTTACCGGCGATTTCATAGGTTGCGCCGCCGAAAATATAAAAAGGTGAGTAATAGTTTATCTCAATAAAAATTTTTAAATATTAAGAATGATAAAATAGATTTAGTTCTGCCCGATAAAGAAAATTAAAGTATTCTCTGTTTTTTTAATAATCGGTTTTGCCGAAAAGATAATCAAGCGAAACATCGAAAAAATTGCTGATAACAATCAACATATACATTGACGGCTCCTGCTTATCGGTTTCCCGGCAATGAATCGTGTTTCCGCTTACGTTTAACTCTTTTGCAAAATCCTTTTGCGTCATGCCTTTCAGACAGCGCAATTCCCGCAATCTTTCTCCGAAAATCTTCATAACGATAAAATACACGTTTTTCGTGATTATACTTGTTTATAGCATAAAAATTTAAAAGGAGAAATAAAAAAATGGAACCCAATTATGTGGCAACAAAAAGCGCTTTGGGCGAACACGGCGGTAAAATTGCGCTTTGCGTTTTGTTTTGTTGGCTTATCGTACCCGTTATTTTCATGATTTACTTTATAGTCAGCGCTAAAAAATTCAAAATCGAGTTTTTCGACACGCGCGTCGTAATGCGTCGGGGCATATTTAACACAGAGGAAAAACAAGCCCTGCTTACCAACATCCCGGGCGTAAACATAAATCAATCGTTTAGCGGCAAAATTTTTAATTACGGCGACGTGAGCGTCGATTTAGTCGGCCGCTGGGATATCGACACGTCTGCCATAAAAAGGCCTAAAGCCCTTAAAGCGTATATTGAATCGCTTATGAACAAGCAATCCCCCTCCTCCTTAGGACAAATTGTTGCAAACTGAACGGGAAAAAGGCGACCTGATAAAAAGTTGCCTTCGGGCGGGACTGAATGCAACTGACAAAGAGTTATCAGATAAAAAGTTTAAACAAACTACCATCAGCCATAAGTATAAAACAGGAAGACTGATGCAAATCGGATAAAAAAACAGGCGACGGTTTAAGCCGTAGCCTGCTTTTTATCGATAATCAAGCGGTAACCGAATTTACGGTCTCCCTTCAGATTTTTGTCTGAAGGCGTATCCCACGGGATTGGTTCCTCGCGTCCTGATCGCAATCACAGATTGCTCACCGCTTTGGCTGAAAACAGCATTTTTTATGCTGTTTTCTTTACGCGTCGCGCCTCGTCCGTTTTGCTGACGCAAAACCAAGTACGGACTTCGCTCTCGGGTTCGTCCTCTGGTTCATTACAAAACAAAAACACAACCCTTGTTCAGGTTGTGCTTTTCTTGGAGCTGATACCGGGATTCGAACCCGGGACCTCGTCCTTACCAAGGACGTGCTCTACCTGCTGAGCCATATCAGCGAATGAAGTTTTTGCCGAATTTTGAGGGGTTTCGGCTTACCCCGTTTTCCGCCCCGATATTCCTTACCAAGGACATGCTCTACCTGCTGAGCCATATCAGCGAACAGGATTGCGCATAAACACGCAACTTTCATACGCAAAAGTTATTATATCCTAAAACGGAAAAATAAGCAAATGTTTTAACGAGTTTTTTAAAAAAAATAAAAAAGTATATTGTTTGAAAAAATCTCTTGTAATGCGAAAACCCGGCAAACATCAGTTTGTGCCGGGAATTCGCTATTTAAGGAGTATGAAAAGCAATTTAAAGTATTTAGGCGATATCGATTTCGCGGTAAAGAAGCGTACTTATGCTTTCGTCTTTGGTAGTGAAAGAATAAACGTTGATGCAACAATTTTTACCGGGATTGCTTTCGGTAAAACCTTTCATGCCGTAGAATTTTTCGTGATAACGCCACCAAAGAAGCGGAATGCGTACTTTGTCAAGCACCAGGAAATCGCAAAGCTCATCAGCGTTCCCGGGGAGATAACGGTAATCGGGTACGGGAATTTCAAACATACCGAGAAGTTTATTTAATCCCTCTTCGAAAGTATTTATTTTTTCCATGGCAAACAAGCCTTCCTTATTTATTTTTTCAGGACGCGTTTATAATTTCTGCCGATATTTTCCCAAAGCTGAAGCGCGTCGGGCGCGGCGACGGAAGTGCCGTAACCCCCGCGATAAGTCCAGGTCGCAAGCCTGTCGACACCCATTTCCTCATACATATCCACGACCTTGTCTATCCGAGACCAGTCATCGGGGCGCTTGTTGTAGCCCATAATCCAACGCTCGGACTGTTTGCCGTATTTTTTTGCCACCTCCACAGTGCGGCGTGTGATTTCGCGGAAGAATTTTTCGGGCAAATCCCAGCTGATGATGGTAGTGGAAAACACGTCGAAATAAGGACAGGACGCGACAAGGTCCCAGTTGTCGTAACCGCGAAGCTCGCAAACATAATATGTATTGATGGTAGCATGTACGCAGCAGGTAATTTCGGCTTTGGGATTGATTTCCTTGATTGCCTTACTGGTTTCGGACAGAATGACCATCGCCTCGCGCCAGCGGAACTGTTTAACGTCGTCGTTCATGACTTTAGGCATATCGTAGCCGTAATAAGCTTTGAACTTTTCCCTGCAAACGGGGCAACGGCACGCCCAATCGTCCCCTGGTGAGCCGGTAATGGACGCATAAGATTTGGGAAGCGCGTAATGCGGCTCGTCCCAGAAGAAGCCGTCTACTTCCGTTTCGCGCGCAAGGCGGGTGCAAAGGCGCATAAAGTAATCCCTGAATGCATTTGTATTGAAACAAGCCGCGTTAAGAGGCTCGTCGGTGAAAGCCGACACCTGCCTTGAATGAATGTTGTTCTGTAAAAACAAACTTACGTTTTCGCCGCCGAAATACTTACCTATCCCCCAGGTATCGGCAAGTACCCTTAATCCTTCTTCGTGAGCCGTGCGAACTATTGCGTTAATATTGGGAAACCAAAAGTCCAGATCGAACTCCGTCAACGCAAGTATAACCGTATCGCAGCCGTGTTCGCGCATTTCACGAAAATCTTGTTTTGCGTGCTCAACGTAGTTTATTCCGTAATAGCTTACGGCAGTGTGTTTGATTGCCATAAAAATAATTCTCCTTGATTTTTAATCGATGATTCCGTAATTTTTTAAAACATTTTCCAATTCTTTTGCGCCGTTACGATGGTTTGCAACGTCGGGATGACCTGTCGTGGAATTAACCGTCGTGTAAAAATAGGTCTTCACGTTGTCCGAAGAGTATTCCGAAACTACATCCGTTATTGCGGTTTTGCAGCGCGAATCAGTCGAACAGAACCCGTAAGTACAAAGTATCAGCGCGTCGGGATTCTGCTCAATAAGTCCGTTCAGCATTTTTTTGTAAGCCTCTTTGAAAAGAGCAGTCTGTTCAGCGTCCGCAAAAGTGCCGCCCCCCACATCGTTTGTGCCTAAGTTTATTATGATTACGTCCGCGCCGACGAACACAGGCGATGCAAGCAAAATCAAAGAAAGAAAAAACGATACCAGTGTTACTTTCGTTTTGGTTTTCATAACTGCATTTTCTCCTTTTATTAATTTTCCGCTTATTAAACCTAAAAATCCAGTCTACCCTTGTAGTATAAACTATGAAAATTTTATTTTCAATAGTTTAAAAAAAATTAAAGTATAACATCATATAAAATGTTATACTTTATTGTTAAACTATATCTGACTGCACAAAAGCAAAAGGATAAATGCTGTTAAAAAAAATAAACGGAACTAAACGATTAGCTGCAATAATCTGTAAACGTTTCCTTTTTTATATCAAAAGCTTCTTTAGAAAACCCGACGGTTATTTTTTATATCAAAAGCTTCTTTAGAAAACCCGACGGTTATTGTGTGATATAAATCGGACACAATGCTTTTTCAAAAGGCATCAAGCAAATCCGACAAACGAATCTTATTTATAAAAAACACTAAACGCGCGTGACGGAAACGGGTTTGTTGGAAAAATTAAGCTTACGCACCGTCCACCCTTCAGGCGCGCAAATACTGTCCTTTAAAGCGGATTTACTGAAAATTCCCATCACGGTAGGTCCCGCCCCGCTTAAAAAAACGCACAAAGCGCCCGCCTCGTGAAGCGCGGTTTCGGCTTCGTCGTAACCCTTTATAAGCGGTTTGCGGTAAGGCTGATGAAGCTTGTCGTCAAGACAGTGCAGCTTGTCCTCGCGCTTTAAGGCAAACGCGGCGAACGTCAGCACCGCGCGGGAAAGACTGTACACCACGTCTTCGCGCGGGTAAACCGAAGGAAGGGCTTTCCTTGACAGCTCGGTATAAAGCGGAAAATCGGGGGTAAGCGCGACGGCGCATATGCTTTCGTCCACGTCGGCGCGCAAGTATTCCACGCCCTCCCCGCACATGACTCCCGCCGTAATGCCTCCCAGCAAAGCAGGCAGAACGTTATCCGGGTGACCGTCAAGGCGCGCGCAAAGATTTACCGTTTGCTTTTCCGAAAGCGGAAAGCCAAGAAGCGCGTTTGCGGCGGTAACCCCTGCCGCTATGCACGCGGCGCTGCTGCCCAATCCGCTGGCGTGCGGTATGGAATCGGACTGAACCAGTTTAATATGCCCTAAGCTTTTGCCGGTAAGCGAAAACACTTCGCGCATACTGCGGAAAATAAGATTGCTTTCGTCGTGCGGCACGTTTTCGCCCGCCACTATTTCCAGCGGAAAATCCGTTTCGTCGGAAACGGTAAGGACGTTATTAAGGTCCAATGAAAGTCCCATGCAGTCGAAACCCGCGCCTATGTTGGCGGCGGTAGCGTTTACCGAAATACGATATTTCATAAATAACAAACTCCCGACATAATTATACCAGAACGGGCGGAAAAATCAACCGTTTCATTAAATCGAGAGGCTTATTATGGCTAAAAATTGGTTATCTCCGTTAATAAATTGACAGTTTAAGGAAAAAATGATAACATAGTGCCATCAAAACTGAAAACACGGCGGAGATATGGAAAACATTATTGAAATCGAAGGGCTTGAAAAATCCTACGGCGACGTAAAAGCGGTAGACGGGATTACGTTTAACGTAAAATCCGGCAGTCTTTTTGCCTTTCTGGGCGTTAACGGCGCAGGAAAATCCACGACGATAAACATACTTTGCAGTATTCTTTTAAAAGACAAGGGCAAAGTTACGGTACTTGGAAAGGACATCGACCGCCACGCGGCGGACATAAAGAAAATTACGGGAATAGTCTTTCAGTCGACCATGCTGGACGATAAGCTTACCGTGCGCGAAAACCTGAGCCTTCGCGCCTCGTTTTACGGCATAAGGGGCGCGGATTTCAAAAAAAGACTTGATACTCTTACTTCTCTTATGAACCTTGATGAGATTTTGTCAAGACCTTTTTGTAAACTTTCCGGCGGACAGAAAAGACGCGCCGACATCGCAAGGGGGCTTATTAACGCGCCCAAGGTGTTGTTTCTGGACGAACCCACTACGGGTCTTGACCCCATGACGAGGCAAAACGTATGGGCGCTTATCGACAAATTGCGTCTTGAAGAGGGCATGACCGTTTTTCTTACCACGCATTACATGGAGGAAGCGGATAAGGCGGACGACGTTGTCATCATAGACAAAGGTAAGATTATCGCAAACGGCTCCCCCATAGAGCTGAAATCACAATATGCCTTCGACTGCGTGAAACTTTACCGCCCGCAAAACCTCGAAACCGACGAAATGATTGAAAAAACGGGGTTAAACTTTACCTACGGCGGCGGTGCATATAATATTACCGTAGCGTCCGCCGCGGACGCCGCGAAGTTTATCGCCGAACACAAGGACGAAATGGGGACCTTCGAGGTGCTGCGCGGCTCCATGGACGACGTTTTTTTAAGCGCAACGGGAAGAAAATTCGACGGAGGGGACGCATTATGACCGCACGCAAAAAACTCGGGGACGAGCTTTATACGCTTTACAGACTTACAAAACGGCCATTACTGATATTTCTGAAAGATACCGCGGCGGTGTTCTTTTCAATTCTTGCGCCGCTTATCATACTTTTGCTGTACGTCCTTTTCCTGGGCGACGTCCAGATAAACAGCATAAAGGCAAGCCTTCCGCCGGACTTCAGCGTGGACGAATCGCTTGTGCGCGCGTTCGTGGACAGCTGGATGCTGTCGGGAGTCATGAGCGTTTCCTGCATCACCGTTTCACTGTCTGCAAATACGGTGATGGTTCAGGACAAGGAACGCGGCTTCAATAAAGAAATTCTTGCCTCTCCCGTAAGCAAAGGTCTGGTTACCATAGGATATTTTTTATATAACCTTGTAGTTACCGTTTTTATCTGCACCATAGTTTACGCGATTTGTCTTATATACCTTGCGGCAAGCGGAGGATTTTACCTGACGGCGGCAAAGTGTCTTGAAACTTACGGAATAACCCTTCTTTCCTGCCTTTCCTCCACCCTGATAACCGTTTTCGTCGCGGGCTTTTTCAAAACCAATTCCGCCTTTTCCGCGTTTGTGGGAATCGTCAGCGCAGTAATAGGCTTTATAATCGGCGCCTATATGCCCACAAGTATCTTCCCCGACGCGATTCAGTCCGTTATATGCTTTTTCCCGGGCAGCTATTCGGCGGCGCTATTCCGAAATTCTTTAATGAGCGGCGCGTTTGACAAATTGGGCGAAATACTGCCCGCCGAGTTCACCAAAGGCCTTGCGGACTCTTTTTCCATGAAACTTGACTTTTTCGGCCATGAAATAGGCGTAGGCGTGATGTACGCCGTGCTTGCCGCGTCGGCGGTGCTGTTTTTGCTTATCAATCTGATAGTAAGCCGTTTTAAAAAATTCTGAAAGTAAATACTTGCGTTTAAGCTTGATTTGTTTTTTTAAGCCGCTTTTTGCTTTTATATGCAAAAGCGGTTTTTTCGTCAGCATAAAAAATTGCCCGTACTCTCTTTGAACGGAAAATACGGGCAAATGTTTTTTTTAATAATTTTAATTAAAACAGTATGTATTCAATAATCTTTTATATATCAAGTTATCCTCTAAAGCGAAAAGAATGTCAGTAATTTTCGCACTTCATCTCGAAAAACGCCTGACTGTGGCCGCAAACGGGGCATTTTTCGGGCGCCGACTCGCCGTAATGCTCGTGTCCGCACTGAAGGCAAATCCACAAAACGGGATGCTTTTTATCGAATACGGTTCCGTCCTGCACGTTTTCTATAAGCTTACGGTAGCGTTGCTCGTGCTGTTTTTCAATCTTGCCCACTTCGCGGAAAAGACGCGCGATTTCCGTAAAACCTTCCGCCTGTGCCTCTTCGGCGTAACGCGCGTACATATCCGTCCATTCGTACCTTTCTCCGTTTGCCGCGTCCTCGAGGTTATCAGGAGTGTCGGGCAACGCGCCGCCGGAAAGAATTTTAAACCAGATTTCGGCGTGCTCGTTTTCGTTGCCGGAAGTTTCGTCAAAAATATTGCCTATCTGCTCATATCCGTCCTCGCGTGCTTTGTTTGCATAAAAACCGTATTTTACGCGCGCCATGCTTTCCGCCGAAAACGCCGCCATCAGATTAGCCTCGGTCTTGCTGTTCTTAAGGTCTTTCATAAAATTACTCCCTTATTAAATTAATTCTAAAACTTATATATGCGTAAAACCGAAGAATGATTACTGTTTAAATTCGCGCTTACCTTTACAGCCCGCTTTAAAAACCGCAAAGCAAAGACGTTGCGGGGCATAACAAATTACTCCTGCAGCTGTATGTTGTTAGCCGAACCGTCAAACTAAAGCCGCAAAACAAAACCTTGCCCCGACCTTTACTTTACTCCGCAATGACTTTCTTCTACCCTAACCGCAAAGCCAAAACTTTGACTTAATCCGCGCGAGAAAAAATTTTTGTAATTCTGTTCCTTTCCTTATTAGCTTAATTCCTTATAAAACAATAAAAAAAACGCGCCTGTCCGCAAAAGGAAAAGCGCGTTTATTTTTTTTAGAAAATCGGGTGATGAAGTAAGGCCGAGACGGCTTTAACGAACTAAGCCGTATTCCCGATGTTTTATTTCCGAAACGAAAATTTTTTTTAATACGGTACGGTTTACACCAAAGTTTCCACTCCGCCGCCGAGAATAAGCGACGCCGCGCCGATAAGTCCCGCGTCGTTGCCTAAAGTGGCGACAAGAAGGTCGACCGAGGGGGATTTGTCGCCGCCGTAAGAAAAGTCTTTTATGAAACGCTTAAGAGGATTTGTAAGGTATTCGCCCTGCGCGCATACGCCGCCGCCCAGAATTATAGCCTGTGGGCGGAATATGTTGATAAAATTGCAAAGCCCTTCTCCGAGGTATTCGAGGTAATCGTCCACTACTTTTTTGGCGGAGTAATCGCCTTTTTTGGAACATTCGAACGCCGTTTTGCCGTCCACTTTTTCGATGTCGCCGCCGACGTAATCCCACATTGCGCTGTTTTTATCCTTGCGCATTGCGACCTTGGTGTCGCGGATAAGCGCGGTCGCGCTGGCGTAGCTTTCAAGACAGCCCCTTCTTCCGCAGGTGCAAAGCTCTCCTCCGTGAACGATGACGGTATGACCAAGTTCCGTACCCTTGGACTCGTTGCCCTCGAACAGTTTGTTTTCGATGACGACGCCGCCGCCCACGCCCGTGCCGAGAGTAATGAATACGGTGTCGGAATAATTTTTACCCGCACCGAAAACCGTCTCGCCCAAAGCTGCCACGTTTGCGTCGTTGCTGATTTTAGAAGGAAGGTCTATGTACTTTTTAAGTTCTGCCAAAAGAGGCACGTCGCTCCAGCAAAGGTTGTTCGAGTAGTCCACCGTACCCTTTTTGCCGTTGATGGCACCGGGACATCCTATGCCTATGCCTGCGATATCGCGAAAATCCACGCCGCCTTTTTCCGCAAGGTCTTTAAGCTGCTGCGCGATTTGTTTTACTATGATTTTATAATCCAGACTGCGGTCCGTGGCAATAGACGATTTGACGACGATTTTGCCGTTTTCGTCCACAATTCCCGCTTTAACGCCCGTGCCGCCGATGTCTACGCCGAAAGCATACATAAAAATTAACTCCTTGTCATGAGGTTATTTGACTTTTTGTCACTTTTAAATAATAACACATTACATATAAAATTTACAAGCGGAATAACGGCACATATCACAAAAGCAGCATTCAGATTGATGCTGTCCGCGATAAATCCCGTCGCCGTGGGCAGAATACTTGCGCCCATATCTCCGCAAATCGCCAAAAGCGCGAAAATCCACGCGCCCGCGGAAGGAAACCTTTTGCTTGCCACAACAAGCGTTCCCGGCCAAAGAAGCGCCGCAGTCAGACCGCAAAGCACGCACGCGGCAAGCGCAACCCACGCCACGGGCACCAGTCCCACAATAAGATAAAGAACAACGCAGGAAAAGCTGCCGAAAACCAGTACGACGTTCATGTTAAGCCTGTCGCCCATTACGCCGTACACCGTCCTGCCGACGCCCATCATGAAAGCGAAAAGACACATTCCCGCCATATCTGCGGTAAACTTATCGAACCCCAGCGACAGAGTGGCAAACGACGAAACGTATTGATTCATTATTATTTCCGTACCGCCTGCGGAAAAAATGGCAAGCATGGCAATAAGCATATAAGGCGAAAACATGGTTTTGCCCTTTTGTTTAAGCCCTTTTTCGCCCTCTCTCCGATTGATGGGACAAACCGAGAACAACACGAACGACGAAATGGGCAACAACGCCCACAACAGCACGATAAAGTTCCATTTATCCGCACCGACAAACAGTATGTACAAGGAAGTTACGGCAATCACCAGCACCTGCCCCCAGGCGTAAAACGAATGCATCAGCGCAAGCGTACCGCTTTTGGACTTGCTGTCGGGAATGGCGTCGGTAATGGGCGTTATTATCACCTCCAGCATACCGCCCGAAAAAGAGAACAGCACGGTTGCCGCCAGCATAACCGCGTAAACCGCTTCACTGCCGCTTACAAAGGGCAACAGCGGAAACAGCGCGAAAACGATAAGCCCCGCCGACGAAAGCGCTACGGCGGTAAGCACAAGCGCGCGGTAAGAGCATTTGTCTATAAACACGGTAAGGACAACGTCGGCGATAAGCTGTGCGCAGTAATTGACGCCCACCAGCACGCCCAGCTGCCATATCCCGAAACCGTAAAGCTGCATGAAAGATACAAAAAGCAAAGCGGTAATATTAGCTATCACCGCCTGATTTACTATCGCCGTCACGCACGCGGCGAAAGTACTTTTATACGAAACGTGTTTTCCGGTCAAAGTTTCTTCCATAGTATAAATATATAAAAGTAATATTATTTTTAAATTTGCCGCAGTCCTTAAACCTTATAAAATCGGTTTCAGTCGCGCTTATGCTCGATATAAATCCTGTCAATCGATTTTTCCAACTTTTCCTTGTCTTCTCCGTCGCGCGACATGAGATATTCGCTGAACATTTCGGCGGCGTTGCTTTTTACGGTAACCCTTTTGCGGCGGTTTACCTGCGTTTTTACGTCTTCGATTTCCCTTTTTACGGCAAAAGCGCTTTTTCCCTTATCAGTGTTTGCGATGATTTCGTCCGTATTAGGTTTTTTTTGCGCGTTTATGTCGTTTGTTTCCGTTTGGTCAAAGGGTTTTCCGCACTCAGCCTCGGGTAAATTTATCGGTTCCTCTTTGATAATTTCGTCCGCCGACTGCGCGCGCGTATCGGGCTTAGGTGAATTAAACGGCTTTAACTCCTCTTCCGCGATTGCGTCGTCTTGCGCCTTAAAAGGTTCATCTTCCGGTAAAGGCGCGGGTTTAATGTCGAATAAATTTTTTAAGTAGTCCTCGCTCTTTCCGCCATGCGTTTCGCGACTTTCGTACACGTCCTGCTTTTCGGGTTCAGCCTGTTTCTGACTGAAAGCTTCGTCTTCCCCTAAAACGCCGTCATGCGTAACGTCCTTTTCGTAGTCGGCAAAATCCTTGTCCGCAAAACCGTTATCCGATATGACTTCTTCATCTTGCTTGCTTTCGACGTCTTTATCCGAAAAGTCATTTGTCTCGGGATTGTTTTCAAGGTCGAAACCTTTTTCCTCTGTATATCCGTCCGTTTCGCCGTAACCTTTTTCTTCGGCATATCCGTCCTCGGGCAAAGGTTCGTTATTCATGGACGCGGGAACATAACTGTACTCGTCCTCGGGCAAAGGCTGAAAGTCGTCCTCGTCGAAGTTAAGACCTTCTCTTACGGTAAAGTAGCCGTCTCCGTCCGCGGATTTGACGGGTGCAAGCAATTCGTCGCGCTTTTTCCATTTAAGGGGTTGAAGAATAACCGCAAACAGCGAAAGCGCGAAAGCGGCGTAAACAAGCGATTCCAGCACAATATAATCGAAAACAAGCGACATAAATCCGCCGATAAACGGAATGGGCAACCCCGTTTCACCGTCCAAGGTAATAATAACGTCGTTGTTAAAAACTACCGCATCAAGCCCGAATGGCGTTATCCTTTTGATAAGAATCATAAGCGAAAGCAGAAAAGAAGCAAGCAGAATTATAAACGCGAATATAAAAAACACTACGCCCAAGAATCCCGAGCGGTGTTTTCTTACCCTTATCAAAGCGATAATGTCCGACACTAAAAGCAAAAACGCAATGCCCGCAAGGACGCAAAACGCGATAAGCTGTGTTGTTGCCGAAAAATCTATCATGCCATTATTATATTAGTAAGATGCGCAATTGTCAATAGTTTATTCAGATTCTCTTTATAAGTCGCACCGCCGTAACGGTCATATCATCGCGAACTTCTCCGTTTGAACGACGTTTTGCCTCGTTAATCACCGCCTCGCACAACGACTGAACGTTTTGCGCCGACGCGTTGTTGATAAAGTTCTGAAGGTCGTCGCCCGTAAAAGCGTCGCTTATTCCGTCGGATACGAATACGACGCATTGCCCGTCGGCGGCAAGGTCGGTATATACGCACGGATTGATTTGATTAAGCGCGCCGAGAGGCAAAGCGTTACCCTCGATTTTGACAACGGTTTCGCCGTCCTTGACGAAGGAGGCGGGCGAACCAAGTTTGATGATGTTGCGCTGTAACGAGTTAAGGTCGCATACGAGAATATCGAACGCGGCAAAGCTGTCGGAAGAGTCGTACGAAAGAAATTTATTTACGTTTTTAAGGATAAAATCGTTATCGAAGCCCGCGCGATAAAAGCTTTCCACAAGTCCTATGGCGGTTTCGCTTATCTTTCCCGCCTCGCTGCCGCTGCCCATGCCGTCGCAAAGCGCCATCATGAATTTGGTATCGCTTATACGTATAAAGGAATGGGTGTCGCCCGTTTTTTCGCGGTATTTGGATGCGCTTGCCACGGCAAATACGGCGTCGTAATCCGTCTTTTCGCGCAACGTGACCACACTGTAACCTGATTTCGGGCAAGGCTTGACGCTTTCCGTTCTGAACGCGCCGCACAGTACTTTTCCCGCGGTATCGGCAACAGTTTCCTTATCAAGACATTCGTTTTTGACGATAAGCACGATTTTATTCAGATCGGACTTGGATATAAGCGCCTCGGCGGCGTAAATTCCGCGGTACTCAAGCTCCTCGATTAAAAACGCCTCCTTGTCCGCGTCGTAACTTTCCACGGCTTTCACCTTTTCGGCAAAAGCGTCTAAGATATCGCGCACTCCGCTCAGCTGAGAAACAAAATCCTCGCGGTAACGGTTGTCCTTCTGACTTTCGCGGGTACGCTTAAGGTAAAAATCGGCGTATTCGGCGCAAACCGAAAGCAGGCGGGCGGTTTGGGGACAGTCGTGTTCCAGGAAAAAAGGCGCGTCGGAAACCGAGGGTCTGCCTTTTTCGGTAGCCGCCGTAACAAGAGTAAAAAGCGCGTCTTCTTTTTCATTAGGGCAAAGGTCGCATTTGTCGCACTCCGCGCATACGCCCTGCTTAATACGCGCAAGTATTTCCTCGGGCGAAAAGCCCGCCGGCTTTATCGATGCCGCCGCGGCATATTGCATTTCGGCGAAAATACCGCTTACTTTCTTAATTTCCGCCGCGACTTCCGCCCTGCCGCTGTCTATGAGATGTCTGGTAGCAAGTTTGTCCTTGGGCGTGAAAAACATATTCCTGACCCTGTTCATCGCCGAACGCGGCAACAAAGCGAATACCGCCCCGCCCAAAGTCAGCGAAAGCAAATCAAACGCCATCGAAGTGTAATCCACGTTGAAATAAAGAAAGAAAACCACTGCCGCCATAACCGCGCTTAAAACGGCAAGAATTCTTACCGCGCCCGTAAACATCACGAACACCGCCGCGATAAACGTGAACAGCGCAAGGTGAGTTACGTCAAAGGAAAACAAGGCTCCGCCCGCCCCCCCGCATACGGCAGCCGCCAAAGCCGCGCCTTTGCCGACAAAAAAAGCCACCGCAGTCACGGCAAACATTCCGAAAACGTAAAGCGTTTTTATGCGGTAAAACTCGGTTGCGGCGAATCCCGCCGAGAGTACGGCAAGCACTATTCCCATACATGCCAGCTCGGTATCGAGCGGTCTGAAAACCGATTTCCTGACCAAAAACGGCTTGACGGCGCATGTCGAAACATACATGAACAGCAACGCAAACACAAGGTTCAGGACAGTATAAAGCACGAATTGCCCCGCGCGAACGGAGAAAAATATGTAACCGCCCTGGCTTAAAGCGGAAACGGCAAGCACGGCGGCTAAATTCAGCTTTTTGCCGAGTTTGTTTGCCGCTATCGTAGCCGAGGTCACCGTTACGGAAGTTATCGCCGCCGAAATAAGCGCGTCGAAACCGGGGTTTATGATAATTGCGGAAGCAACGTAAAGCGGCAAAAGGAGCGGCGCCGAAAGTCCTGAAAACACAAGCGCCAGATAAAATCCCGTGGCAAACGGACTTATATTACCCGTCCGCGCCCGCCACAGCACCAAAAGCATCACAAACACAACCGAATATTTTACGACGGTTTTCCATAACGGCGTTTCTTTAACCGTGTCTAAGCCGGCAGGAACCGGTTTTACCTTTTTCAATCCTTCGGCCTTTGCGTTCATTAAGAAATCCCCTCCCGCAAAAAATAAAAATCCGACCTTTATTATACAGTCGGATTTAACGTGTTATTTTGGCGGTTAAACGCGAATTTCCGCGCACGGAGTCGAATAATCTTAAACTTTCGGCTTTTTTACGTCCGTCAATATTTGTTTTTGTATTCCACGGACAGCTTTACGGGACCGTCTAAAGTCTTACGGTAAAACTCCAGCCTGTCGGAATACTCGTATATCAAAAGCGTGCTGTCCATGCGGGTGCGGAATATCATGGGCTTTTCTTCGGCGTGAATCCTGAAAGAATTATTGCCGTAAAAACTGTCGCCGCGGCTTTCATCGCTAAAACGCCGCTCGTCCTCCTCGTGCCGCAAAGGTACGTTATACGGTAAAAATCCGTTAGTGCTTGCCGCGTCGCCGCCGTCTTTTACTTCGGCGGTATAATATCTGCCTTTATCGGTGTTTCGGTTATCCGTATCCGACGGATAATATCTGTCGCCGCCTGCGCCGTTAGCCGTATTCGGCGTATAGTATCCGCCGTTGGCTGCAGGGCGGTTATCGGTGTTCGGATTATAATAATTGTTGCCGACTGCGCCGTTAGCCGTGTTTGACGGATAGTATCCGCCGTTGGCTGCAGGGCGGTTGAGGTCGGGGTTAACGTTGTCGGCGGGGAAAAGCGGTTTATCCTCGGGTTTACCGCCCGTAAAGTCGGATTTTTGCGTGGGTTCGGCAGGCTGAATTCTGACGTCGGTGTCGTTTGCACCCTCCACAAAAGCGACTTTTTTGTCTTCGGAAGGCTTAGTGTCCGAAATAAAAGCCGTCGCGCGCTTTTTTTCCGCGGCGCGTTTGTCAATTCTGCGGAAAAACAAAAGGACGTTTACGGCTATTGCAAAGATAACCGTAGCGATAAGGCAGAAAAGATAAATGCTGAGTACGTCTTTAAAACTTGTGCCCGTGACAAGCACTACCAGCACGAAAAGCAACGAAAAAACCGCCGGCACCCAAAGCCCCAGCTTAAACAGGAGCCAGGCAATAAGCTTTGCCGCACCCCTACCCAAAAAGCTTAGAAAAGAAACGAGAGCTTTCATCCGGCGGTTATCCTTTTATCTTTTGTCGAAGTTACGAATGCTTAAGTTACAAATTTACGGTAACTTAAACAGGGATTATTTTATAATATCCGTGCCCATGTAGGGAACAAGCGCTTCGGGCACGCGTACGGAGCCGTCTGCATTCTGGAAGTTTTCGAGTATAGCGGCGGTAGTCCTGCCTACGGCAAGCCCGCTGCCGTTTAGCGTGTGCAGAAATCCCGTTTTGCCGTCGCGGGTTTTGTACTTGATGTTCATGCGGCGCGCCTGATAGTCCACGAAATTGGAGCAGGAAGAAATCTCGACGTACCTGCCGTAAGAGGGCATCCAGACTTCGATATCGTAAGTCTTTGCGGAAGAGAACCCTAAGTCGCCCGTGGAAAGGCAGACCACGCGGTACGGAAGACCCAGCTTCTGAAGAATAAGCTCCGCCTCGGCGGTAAGCGACTCAAGCTCCTCATAGCTGTTTTCGGGCATGGCGAACTTTACAAGCTCCACCTTATTGAACTGGTGCTGGCGGATAAGTCCGCGGGTATCCCTGCCCGCACTGCCCGCTTCGGCGCGGAAGCAAGCGGTATACGCGCAGTAATAAATGGGCAGCTTGTCCGCGTCCACCACGTCGCCCCTCAGCATATTGGTGACGGGAACTTCCGCCGTGGGAATCAGAAAATAGCCGTTGTTTTTGACCGAAAAAGCGTCCTCTTCAAACTTGGGAAGCTGGCCGGTGCCGTACATGCTGTCGCGGTTGACCATGTAAGGCGGAAAAATCTCCGTGTAGCCGTTTGCCGTGTGGGTATCCAGCATGAAGTTGTAAATTGCGCGCTCCAGCCTTGCGCCCAGACCGCGGTAAACGGTAAACCTTGCGCCCGATATTTTGGCGGCGGTGGCAGGGTCGAGAATCTTAAGGTTTTCGCCGATGTCCCAATGCGCTTTGGGCGTAAAGTCGAACTTTGTAGGCGTAAGAAATTTTCTTATCTCCTTGTTTTCGGTGTCGTCTTTTCCTATGGGTACGGATTTGTCGGGAATGTTGGGAATGGACAAAAGCGCCATTTTAAGGTCCGCCTCGGTGGGGGCAAGCTGAGCGTCAAGCTCCTTGATTTTGTCGCCCACTTCTTTCATGCGTGCGATAATCTCGCTTGCGTCCTTTTTTTCCTTTTTAAGCGCGGCGACCTGCGCGGATTCGCGGTTACGCTCGGCTTTAAGCACTTCCACTTCCTTCAGAATGTCGCGGCGCTTGCGATCGAGCGCGAGTACGGCGTCCACATCGTATTCGCCGCTTCTGGTCTTCATGGCGTCTTTGACTGAATCTGCGTTTTCCACAACAAACTTTAGGTCTAACATAAGCAATCCTCTTTTTTTCGTTCTTGATATAAAACAATTATATACCAACAAGCGGAAAAAATCAACATTATTTTCCGATTAAACAAAGTAAAAGTTGAGATTGATTTTTATTTTATAACCTTGTTTTTATTTTGAAAAGAAAGGTATAAGACGCTTTATTTCCCAGATTTCGAACCATCTGAACCCGAAAATAACCGCTAAAAACGCGACAAGCGCGACGGGCACGGAAACAAGCAGCAAAAGAAGCGGCGGCAAAAAAGACAGAAAATGCCGCGTAACCACGCCGAACAAAAGAAACGCGGCGGCGGCAAGCACGGGAACGTAGGCTTTGTTTGCGCGTAAAAAAAGCGGAATTTCGCGGCGGACGGACACAAGGTCCAGTACCGCCGTCACGGCATAACAGGCAATGGAGCCCATTACCGCGCCGAAAATTCCCACGACGTACAGCAGTCCCGCCGTAAGCGCGACCTTTATCAACGCCCCGATAAAAAGGTTTACCGCAGGTTTTTTGGCTTTGTTAAGCCCCTGCAGCACCGCCGTGCACACCTGCACTATGCTGACGTAAAATATGGAAAATCCCGAAAATTTCAAAAGTTTTGCGCTGAGTTTAAGCTGAGCGTCGCTAAGCCCGCGGGTATAGAGAAGTTTTACCAGAGGATCGGCATAAACAAACATGAAAAGAAACATCAGAAGTCCCAGCGCCGAACACAGCTTTAGCGAAAAGCCCGCCTCTTTGGTTACTGTTTCGCAGTCGTAACAGGCTTTGGCGATTTTGGGCAGCAGTGCGGCGGAAAAGGCGAAAATAACGACTACGGGCACGTTTACCAGCGTCATTACGGTACCGTTTACCAGACCGTAAGCCATGGTAGCCGCCGACGCGGAATACCCAAGAGAAGTCAGTATGTTTATTATAAGCACGCTGTCGGCAACCTGAGTTACGGGAAGAACCAGCGACCCGAAAGTCACGGGAAGCGCTACGACAGCTATGCTTTTCAATATTTCCCGCAAGCCGTGCACGTTTTTCTGTCCGGTGCTTTTACAACTGCTTTGAAGTCCTTCGCTGGCGGCTGTCAGTCCCAGTTCCGCCGTCATGTCTCCCGCAAAATCGGAGTCAAGTCCTTTTGTTACCGCCTCGGCAGGCTCGGTTTTTTCCTTAAGCTCGGCCTTAGCCTCGATATTTCGCAAGCGGTTTTCTTTTTTTCGCGCCGCGCGGGAAGAAAAAGCGGTTTCGTCGTTTATGTCGATAAGTTCTTCGCCCGCTTCAAGCGTGCGGGAATTTCTTGCGTTTTCACCCCTGCCGGAAACGGATTTCCTCCTTTTCCGTTTGTTTTTTACCTCGATAACCGTTGTTTCGCTTCCGAAATAAGTCATGTCGCCGGGCATCTCGTGCATCAGTCTTCGGCGGCGGACGTGAACGGAATTTCTTTTTACCTTAAGCCGCGTGAAAAAATACATGGCAATAAGCACCGCCATTGCCAGAAATTCTGATACCGAAACGCCCAAAAGCGCGCCCAGCACTCCGTAAGCCGTTCCTTTTTTAAGAAACAGCGACGCAAAATACAGCCCGAGCCCAAGTTTTACAGCCTGTTCGACAAGCTGCGAAACGGCGGAGGGCAGCATATTTTCCCTGCCCTGATAATAACCGCGGTAACATGAAAGCACCGCCACAAACGTTACCGCGGGGGCAATGCCCACATACGCGAGCGCGGCCTCACGGTTGCCCTGCACGCCGGCTATGAAATCGTTTAACAAAAGCAGAGTAAGCGTACCCAGAAGCCCCACGATAAAAAGCGCGACGACTGCGACGTTAAGCACTTTTGCCGCGCCTTTTTCGTCGCCGTCCGCAAGCTTTACCGCAATCAACCTGGAAATTGCGACGGGAAGACCTCCGCTTGACACAGTAAGAAGAAGGGTATAAAGCGGAAAAACCATCTGATAAAGTCCCATTCCCTCGCCGCCCAGAATATTGGTAAGAGGGATTCGGTACATCGCGCCCAGCAGCTTTGCCAGCACCGAGCATACCGCCAGCATACCCGCCCCCGTAAAGAGATATTTAATGTTCCTTTTCATGCGGATAGTATTTGTTTTTGGTACTGCCGCTTATTCTTATATTATAATTTATACTGTTTTTTACGAACAGTATAAAGGTTTACTTTACGTTTACCTCTAACCCCTTTTCTTTCAGCGTATTTATCAGCGCATCCGTATCGAAATAACGGAAGGCGCCATAAAGAACGTATGAATCGACGTCGCACGCGTCATAGTCGCGCGTTTTCACGATTTTTCGGTAGGAGAATAACTCGTCGCGATTTTTGAAAAGCGTGACTTTTTCGTCTTTTCCGCAAAGCGTCAGCGCGCTTAAAACGGTCATGACTTCTTTCCCCAATGCCGCAATCTCGGTATTCTGCGCGGGAAAATCGTTTCTGATTAGGTTAATAAAATTTACCGCCTCGTATATCCTGACCGCCATGAGAGAGTCGCCCCGCCATAGCGCCAGATTGTTGTATTCGAACTTAGTACCGTAGCAGCCGCAGTAATCGTAGCCCGAACCTATATCGTCGGGGGCGGTTTTGCCGCTTAAACTGCCGTCGAAAACAATCGCTCGCTTGTTTTCCTTTAACGCCTTATCCGCTAAATCCGCGAATTTATCCGCATCGCAGGAGCCCGCTTCCGAAAAAATCAGCACGTTTGCACAAGGCGAACCCGAAGCGCGTTCGTAGACCGACGCGTGATTCAAAAGCTTGTCGCAGGACAGCCAGATATATGACCTTCGTCTTATTCCGTCCGAGGTAACCTCGCCCGCGATTTTTTTTACGGGAAGTAAGGGCTTGCGGCAAAAATAAACGCTTTTTCTTAAAAACGCTTCCGCCTTATCTAAGGAATATTTCTCGGGTTCGAACATTGCGGCCGCGTCGCAGGATACAGCGAACTAAGGTTTGACATCAATCCGCCTAAGCAATATGTTTCTTCTTCCGTCGGCGGCGTGACATGGGCTTCATTGCCTTTAAGGCTCTCTGCGCCCAGCGCACCAGAGAAAAAATCCGCTGCCTTTGCCGCAAAACCCGGCGCATAGGAATGGGATACATCCTCAATGTAAAGCTCGGGCATTTTTCCGCCCGCCGCGGCTATCGTTTTTTCCGCTTCCTCAAACGTGCGGTAAAGCCCCTCTATGACGAAGAAATCCATCTTCGCCCCCAGTATAAGAACGTCTTTATCGAATGCGGCAAGCAGGAAATCGGCGTAATCGAAGCCGCAGCGCAAAAGCCCGGGATAAATCTGCTCTCCGTCCTGCGCCTGAAGGCCTGCGTTAAACTCCTCCCAGCCCGTAAGATAACAGCACGGTGCGTAGGCGGTTACGAAATCGGGTCTTAAAAGCATGGTAATCGCGGTCTGAGTTCCGCCTCCGCTGCAACCCGTCATGCCCAACCTTTTGCCATCCACTTCGGGAATAGAACGCAAAGCTTTAAACGCGGCAAAGATGTCCGCGATAAAACACTTTGCAACCGTTGCTCCCTGAAGCAAAAACTGTACGTTTGCGTGGGAATGGGCAAACACTCCCCACTCCACGGTTTCCTTCCCCGTCTTTTCGTCGTAAAATCCCAGCCTTTCGCCTTGGTCCGACGGGTCGAAAATAAAGGCCGCTATTCCCTTTTTGACCAGCGACACGCATACGTTTATATACGCCTGCGCCCCCTTGCCCTTTCGGTTGTGACCGCACGCAACTACTACGCCGGGTACCGGTTTATCGGATTTGGGTAAATACAGGTTTGCCGTGACGAACATTCCGCTTATGCTTTCGAAAATTACTTTTTTTAATAAATAACCGCCCTTGTCAATAACGGAAACTATTTCGGCGTCCGAATCCGCTATTTCGGGCATACCGCCCACGGAACGCAAAAATTCGGCTTTTATTTTTTTGCACCTTTTTTCCAACGCCTCGCGGCTTTTTATTCGCCTTCGCGCCCTTTTTCCTTTCTCGCACAACCTGACGCAAGAGGAAAAAAGCCCCTCGTAAAGTCGCGCCCCCGAAGAATAGAACCATCTGAAATTTTCATTTTCAAGCTTTTCGTAATCCGTTTTCTCCATTGCTCTTCTTTCCTTCTTCTTGCTGCCCAATTAACCCGACACGCATTAAAATTGCTTGGAAACCGTAAATACCGTTTTGTGCGCGTTCTTTAAACAGCCCGATATTTTTATCAATCACCATATTCAAAAAAAACGCTGTCCTGATTTGTATAAGCCCGCTGACTGCATTTTGTTTAAACTACTTAAAAATTGCGCATTATCTTAACGCATCGGTTTTTCTTAGCATTATTTGGCCTCGCGTTAATCAATTTACGCTTCAGTTATACATTACTTCGTTTACCACTCTTATCGGCTGTCCCTCTCGTCGGGTATTACTTACGTGTGTTGCCCCTCTCGCGCGATAATTTTTTCACGGTTATTTTCCTCTTGTCAATTATTCCATTGCATCACTTCTTACTTGCATCGGATATACGGCACAGCAGATATTTACTTAATTAAAAATAATGTTAAAAAGTCGGAGTCAGAAAAATGTAAACGTTTACACCGAAGATTAAATAAAAACGGCCTGACTTGGCCGGAAATAAACTGTAATATGAATTTAATCGGCATAAAAACGAAAATCTTTTTAACAAAAACGCCGCGGAAATAGCCGAACGGGCACGGAGTAAATCCGTGCCCGCCCGTGGTTTACGTTTTTACTTTTCCGAAATAGCACCCACGGGGCACTGAGCTGCGCACGCGCCGCAATCGATGCATTCGTCGGGATTGATTTCGTACTTGCCGTCACCCATGCTGATGGCGTTTACGGGGCACTGAGCCTCGCAAGAACCGCAAGCGATACATTCGTCAGAAATCTGATGTGCCATGACAATACTCTCCTTATATAAGATTATCCTGTGGTTTTATTATATCATCAAAGGTTATATTTGTCTATACTTTTAACGTTAATCGAGCAAATTTTTTAATTCTTCGTCCGTTTCTTCCGCCTTGACGTCGTCGCTTGCCGAGCCCTTTCCCTTTGAAACGATGTCGCCGATTGCCACGTCCGCAAACTCGATTTTACCCGACTCTTTGTCCTCGAACTTGACGCGCACGGTTTCCTTAAGCTGATTGAGCGCGGTAACGGTGCCTTTGCGGTTATCCTTGAGAACTACGGCAGACCCCGTCTTGGGCATTTTTTTGTTTGTTTCGGCATAGTGAGCGTTTTCGTAACTCAAGCAGCACATAAGTCTGCCGCAAAGTCCGCTTATTTTGGTGGGATTGAGAGATAAATTCTGGTTTTTCGCCATTTTTATCGTGACGTGCGCATACTCCGACATATGGTCGGAGCAGCAGCAAGCCCTGCCGCAGGGCGCAATTCCGCCCAGCATTTTACACTCGTCGCGCGCGCCTATCTGACGGAGCTCAATGCGGATATGAAAAGCGGAAGCAAGCTCTTTTACAAGGTCGCGGAAATCCACTCTTCCGTCGGCGGTGAAGTAAATCACGAGTTTAGAGCCGTCGAAAGTGTATTCCGTGTCCACAAGCTTCATGTCAAGGCCGCTTTTTTCGATTTTTTCGGCGGCGATGCGCATGGTTTGCGGGCGCTTTTCTTCCGCTTCTTTTACCTTGGCGTCGTCCGCGGGCGTTGCCAGCCGCACGATGGGCTTAAGGGGCTGCACCACGTCGTTGTCGCCAACGACCGTCGGCATCATGGAAACGGTGCCGTATTCCAATCCGCGGGCGGTTTCGACGACCACTCCTCCGCCCTCGCGGTAATCGTATTCGCCCGCTTCGAAATAATACACTTTAGGCGAGCGTTTGAATTTTATTCCTACTACCTTCGGCATTTTGCCTTGACCTCCAACAATGAAAAAAGTAATTCGTCCAATACCGACTGCGGATTGCCGTTAAGCTTAAGCCGCCGTCTTGCGTGGGCTAAATGCGGCATAATCCTTAAAACCGTGTCGCAGTCGTATTCGTTTGATATCGTTATTATGTCCCTTACCGCGTTTTTGAATTTAAGCCCTTCCCTTACGCCCTCGGACGCCGCCATGCAGTCCGCAAGCACCAGTTCCGTAACGTCGATAAAGTCAGCTGAATTATCTTTCAAAGCCGATATTCTTGCGGAAAACCTCAGGACTTCGCGGCTGGTTTTCATGTTTTTAAGCATATCCAGCGTAAGCGCGAAAATTTCCTTGTACTTAGGTTCGGCCAAAACCTTTTCGCCTTTAAAAAGATATCCTTGCGACAGTGCCGCCGCGAGATAAACAGCCGTTTCGTCGCCTGAAATCCCGCTGAGGTATTCGGTAACGGCGCTTTCCGTAAGCGGCTTTACGTCCACTCGCTTTACGCGCGAGAGTACCGTGGGCAGCAGCGACTCGGCACTCATGCACTTTAGCAGGATTATCACGCTTGAGGGCGGCTCCTCCAGAATCTTGAGAAGCTTGTTCTGACAGGTTTCGTTCATCGTGTCGCATTTGTCGATGACGTAATATTTCCTGTCAAGCTCGGTAGGCGTAAAGTAGACGGTTTCGGTAAGCTCCTCCACGTCGGAAGTAAGCACTTTGTCGCCGTGCGGCAAACGCATTATGTCCGCACTAAGCGTTTTTACGCGCGAAACCGATTCTTTATCCGCGTTGCCGAAAACGCAAAGCGAAAGAAAAAGGTCGCACAGCGCGTCCGCCATTCCGCCGTCGGGCGACACGATAAGGTAGGCGTGCATGACGCGGTTAAGCCTGACGTCTGCGGCCATAAGCGCGTATTCCGCGCTGTTTTTCATGACGAAATATCTGTCCATCGGTCAGCCGATAATCCCTCTTTTTTTCATTTCTGCCAGCACCGAATCAAGCACTTGTTCGCGCGGGCGCGACGCGTCTACGGCAACAACCCTTTCGCTGTCTGAACGCGCTATGTCGCAGAATCCTTCGTATACGCGCTTATGGAATCCGAGATTTTCCTTTTCCAACCGGTCGGATTGGTCCGCGCCGCCCTTACGCAAAAAGCCCTTTTCGGGGCTGAGGTCCAGAAATACCGTAAGGTCGATTTTCTGGTTTTGCTGCGCTATCTCGTTAAGCGTGCGGCAAAGCGATTTACTAAGTCCGCGTGCATACCCCTGATACGCAAGGGTACTGTCGGAATAGCGATCGCAAACCACGATTTTGCCTGCCTTAAGCGCAGGCTTTATAAGCTCCTCGGTGTGCTGGGCGCGCGCAGCAGCGTAAAGCAGAAGTTCGGTAACGGGAGTGATTTGAGAGTTGGCGGCGTCCAGGATTACGGCGCGGATTTTTTCCGCAACCGCGGTTCCTCCCGGCTCGCGCGTGAAAACCGCGTCGGTGTTCGTCGCGGCGAAATATTTTTTAAGTCCCTCGATAAGCGTGGATTTGCCCACGCCCTCGCAGCCTTCGATGGTGACGAATTTACCCGCCATAAACTTCAGCCTCTTTTCAACAGAATTTCTTTAAGCGCCGTACCTAGCGCGTCTACGTTTTCGACGCCGTCGGACAGCGTGACTATAAACACGCAGTAACCGCCGTAATAAGTTTCGGGCATTATGCGTTTTGTTGTCAGTTTATAAAAAAGTTCTTCACCCGTGCAGCCGTAATCCGCGGCGCAAACGACTATTCTCAACGGGTCGTCGTTTTTTAAACACGCGACGCTGTTTTTTAAATCAAGACAGCTTTTATAAAGCGCGTCGTACTTTAATGCGTTTTGCCGCTCGTACTCTATGGCGTTTTCCACCGAAAACAGCAACGGATAGGACGGACTGGTCGTACTAAGAAGGTCCAGCGCGCCGTCAAACGCGGACGATAAAGACTGATTATTGCAGACGCCTATCGCGCTTTGAGTATAAGCCCTTAGCGTTTTGTGCGCGCTTAAAACAGCCATATCCGCGATTTTTTCCGCGCCCAAAGGAAAAATATCGGGACGCGAGGCGAAATGAGCGCCGTGCGCGCAATCGGCAATCAAAATCTTACCCGCGCGGTCGCACACGCTTTTTATTTCCTTTACGGGCGCACATCTTCCGAAATAATCGGGGGAAGTGACAATCGCCGCATTGACGGAGGGATAAAGCGCAAAAGCCTTTTCGTAATCTTCGGGCTTGGGAACGGCAGGAAGTCCGTCCTTTTCGCCCGTATCGAAAGTAAACAGGTTTCTTTTGGCAAGCCGCGCGCCCTTAAACGCGGAAACGTGAGTAAACAAAGGCGCAATAAGGTCGCAGTCCGCCGCCATGACGGCAGCTTTAACGCCCATGCTTGCGCCGCCTTCGAGAAGTCTTGCGTTTTTTACGCCGTAATGACGCGCCGCCTTTAAGCAGGCGTTTTCCACCGAAAAAGCGGGAAACATTTTGCCGCCGTCGTATTCGGTAACGTCTTTCCCGTCCAGCTTACCCTTGTGCCCGGGAGTGGAAAATAGCAGAAAGTCTTTGTATTTTTCCGCTTCTTTTTCGATGCTGAGACGGCAGTCGGGATTAGTCCCGCCCTGCTTTAAGCAGCCGTCGTTTATGGGGCACAATCCGCCGAAAGAAGATTTGACGTCGTTCATAAAGCGTATTTTTCAAGGAAGAACCTTACAAATCTGTACGCCTGAGTAAGGTCGTGATATTCTTCTTTTTTGCCCTTGTCGCCTATTTTAACGCTGTTTTTGTCCAAAACGATATAAAACTCGGTATCGTAAGCCTTAAGCTCTTCCTCCGTAAGGTCGGGGTTAAGCAGGGAAACGTCAAACACGAAAGGCGGATTTTCCACTGTTATTTTTTTAAGGTTGTCCACGCGTATTCCGAAAATTTTGCCTTCCGCACTCGGGTCGACGTACTCGGGGTCGCGGTCGGCGGAAGAATAGACGTAATAGTCAAGACTGTCTTTAAGCTCCTCGGGAACGCAGGCGGCAAGCACCTCCTCGTCCATTTCCAGAAACCAATTCGCGTAAACCTCCATCTCCGACTTTCTGATAATCAGCACGTCGGAAGTAAAGCCCGCGGTAGTAAAAAGCTGTTGGTAGTACTCGCCCACGGGCGACTGGTAGGAAACCGTAGCCTCGCGTATGATGTCGTCGCCCTCGGCGCGGATTGTATCGAGATAGTCGTTGCTTAAAGAGGATTCGTTGTTATAGTAGCAGGAAAAAAAGACCTCCAGCCGCTCGAAATCGCGCGTGATGTTTATCTGCATGAATATCATGTACATCACGAAAGCGGACAAAACAATCACCAGCAGATATTTAAGCCAGTCGTACTCGAAGTGAAGCGCTATTCTTTTTTTCGTAACCTTATTATCCATTCTCTTATAACGTAACCTTTTTTGTCGCTTTACTTAAAAATTTTCGCCTTGCGGACTTTTAAGATAACGTAATCGTTCTTCTTTATCGCGAAAAAACACGCGTTTTTCTTTGCAGTCTTATTTTTAACCGGTTTTCTTTTTCCGTTCCGATTAAGCGCGGATTAACAGTTTTTTACGCTGTCAGTCGGCTGTCAACTTGTTTTTAACGCGTTTACTGTCGGTTTTTGTGTTAAAGCGTTACAAAAAAACCAATCTGTTTTTTCCGTTTTAGTCCGCTTCTGATGATTGCGAATGACGTGTTGCGCGTTTACGGTTATTTTTTTGGTTTCATCGTGGGGAAAAGAATGACGTCGCGTATGGACGCGCTGTCCGTAAGCAACATGATAAGTCTGTCGATGCCTACGCCCAATCCGCCCGTGGGAGGCAGGCCGTACTCGAGCGCGGTGACGAAATCGTCGTCCGTCATCTGTGCCTCATCGTCGCCCTTTTTGCGCAGTGCCGCCTGTTTTTCAAAACGCTCGCGCTGGTCCACGGGGTCGTTAAGCTCGCTGTACGCATTGCCCATTTCGCGCGCGTAGATAAAGAACTCGAACCTGTAAGTAAGGCGCGGGTCGTCGTTTTTGCGTTTTGTAAGCGGACTTTCCTCGACGGGGTAATCGGTGATAAACACGGGACCCGTAAGCTGCGACTCCACTTTCTGGTCAAAGGTGGCGTAAACGATGTTGCCCCAGGCTTTCTTTTTGTCGTCTATCTCCACGCCCAGCTCAAGCGCGGCTTTAAGCGCCTCCTCTGCGGTCATTTTGTCGTAGTCCACGCCCGTGTAGCGCTTAATCGCCTCCAGCATGGTAAGACGCTGCCAGGGGAAAGAAAGGTCGATTTCCGTACCCTGATAGGTTATTTTATTGCCTTTACCCACGGCTTTGAGCGCGGCGGCGTAAATTTCCTCGGTAATGTCCATCATGTCGTTGTAATCGGCGTAAGCCTCATAAAGCTCCATCATGGTGAACTCGGGATTGTGTTTTACGTCCATGCCCTCGTTGCGGAACATTTTGCCTATTTCGTACACTTTGTCGAAGCCGCCGACAATAAGTCTTTTAAGATAAAGCTCGGGCGCGATGCGCATATACATATCAAGGTCGAGAGTATTGTGATGCGTGATGAAAGGACGCGCGTTTGCGCCGCCCGCAATCGTATTGAGGACGGGGGTTTCCACCTCCACGAATCCTTTGGAGTCGAGAAGGTCGCGAATCGCCTTTATGATACGCGAGCGCATGACGAAAGCGTCTTTTACCGACGGGTTTGCGATAAGGTCGACGTAACGCTGACGGTACCTTAAGTCGTTGTCCTTAAGTCCGTGCCATTTTTCGGGAAGAGGCAGCAGCGATTTAGTCAACAGCACCATTTTTTCCGCGGAAACGGATATTTCGCCCTTGTGAGTCATGAAAACCGTACCTTCGACGCCGAAAATATCGCCGATGTCCGCTTTCTTCCACTCCTCGTATGCGTCCGCGCCCACGTTGTCTATCTTGACGTAAATCTGAATCTGTCCCTTAGCGTCGAGAATATGCGCAAAACTCGCCTTGCCCATCATTCTGCGAGAAAGAACCCTGCCCGCAATAGCGACGCGCTTACCCTCGAACGCGGCAAAGTCCGCCGTAATCGCATTAGAATCGGCAGTGCGCTCGAATTTAGTACGGGCAAAAGGATTTTTACCCTCGGCGACGAGATTTTTAAGTTTTTCGCGGCGGATGCGAACCTGTTCGCCGTACTCCGCCTCGTCCATAAGCTTTTCTTCGTTGTTGTCCATAAAACCCTCTTTAAGTAAAATTGTCGTTTTAAAGCTTGTCCCTTTTCAGCGGACCGATTAATTAAAATGCGGCCCTTAGGCGCGGCAAAACTTTATTTTATTTCCGCAATGCGATAGGTGACGGTATTCCCCTTATGCTCGAAATCCACGTATTCGTCCTTTTCCGCACCCAGGAAAGCTTTACCGAGAGGCGACTCGTTGCTGATTTTCTTAGGCTCGGAATTAGGGTCGGACTCGTAAATTCCGACGATTTCGTAAGTGCGGAATTTACCGGGAGCGTCGTCGTCCGCGTCCACGTCTTCCACCGTGACCACGCAGCCCATCTCCACTTTTTTATAGGAAGCTTTTTTCTCGTAAACTTCGCAATTGGACAGCACGCCTTCAAGCTCCACTATTCTGGCTTCAAGCTTGCCCTGCTCTGCTTTGGCGATGTCGTACTCGGCGTTTTCGGACAAATCGCCGAAAGCGCGCGCTTCCTGAATCTTTTTAACGGCGTTTTTCCTGCCCTCGTTTTTAAGATACTTAAGCTCTTCTTCGAATTCCTTCTTTTTTTCCGCCGTTATGAAAACTGCCATTTTTTTGTACCTGCCTTATAATATTAAACGCGCGGACCTGAGGGTCTTTGCGCATTGTGTACGATATTAACCGCTTAAACGAACGGTTCTGTTTTACTGACGCAACAAGCGTCCCCGTCCGTCAAAGCTTTTTCCGACTTAATTTTATTGCCGCCCGATTGTTTCGGACGGCGACGATATATTTTATTCCCTATTTTGTTATTATATACTTTATTTAAAGTTTTGTCAATTCTTTTGCCGACGGCGGCTTATCGTGCGGTTTCCTTTAAAAACTCGCCTATTCGGGCGACCGCCTCTTTAAGCGCGGACAGCTTTGTTGCGTAACTGCATCTTACGAAATACTTGCCGCTTTCCCCGAACGCCGAGCCCGGCACCACCGCGACGTGCTTGGAGTAAAGCAGTTTTTCGGCAAACTCGTCGCCCGTCATGCCCGTGCTTTTGACCGAAGGAAAGACGTAAAACGCGCCCTGCGGCTTAAAACAGGTAAGCCCCATACGGTCAAACTCCGCAGTGAGATACCTTCTGCGCACGTCGTAGGAAGCGCGCATATCCTCCACCGAGCTGTATCCGTCCTGACGGCCCAAACGCAAAGCCGCCTCTCCGCCTGCCTGAGAGCATGTGGCGGCGCACATAATCGTATACTGATGAATCTTGTACATTTGCGAAACAAGTTCTTTTGGCGCGGCGACGTACCCAAGCCGCCAGCCCGTCATGGCAAACGCTTTGGAAAAACCGTTGACCACGATTGTACGCTCCCGCATATCGGGCAGCGAGGCAATCGAACAGTGTCTTTCCTTGGTGTAAGTAAGCTCCGCATAAATTTCGTCGGATACGACGACAAGGTCGTGCTTTACAATCGAGGGGACTATTTTTAAAAGCTCCTCTTTGGTCATGATTGCGCCCGTGGGATTATTGGGATACGCCATGATAATCGCTTTGGTGCGCGGAGTCACCGCCCCTTCGATAAGCGAGGGGGTAAGCTTAAAGCCGTCCTCGGCGCGCGCGTTTACCGCAACGGGAATACCGCCGCTGAGTAAAACGGCAGGCGCGTAACTGACGTAGCAAGGAGAAGGTATAAGCACCTCGTCCCCCGCAGATACGACCGTGCGCATGGCAAGGTCAATCGCCTCGCTTGCGCCTATCGTTACTATTATTTCTTCGCCCGGGTCGTAAGAAAGGGAAAATCTGCCGTTTAAATACAAAGCTATTTCTTCCCTGAGCGACAAAAGTCCCGCGTTGGAGGTATATTGGGTGCGCCCCGCCTGAACGGACTTTATGGCGGCGTCGCGGATTTCCCACGGGGTGACGAAATCGGGTTCGCCCACGCCCAAAGAAATACAGTCGTCAAGCTCGGACGCGATGTCGAAAAAGCGCCGTATACCGCTTTTAGGCAGGTCTTTTACGCGTTGATTTATAAATCTGTCGTAGTTCATGGCTGCACTATAAGCCTCTTGGTTTCGGGTTTATCGATGACTACGCCGTCGATTTTATACTTTTTGAGAATAAAATGCGTGGCGGTGGACAGTACTTTATCGATGACCGACAGCTTTTCGCTGACGAAACGCGCCGCGTCGCGCAGCGTGCGCCCCTCCACAAACACGGCAAGGTCGTAAGCGCCGCTCATGAGATACATGCTTTTTACTTCGTCAAACTGATAAATGTATTCGGCAATCTCGTCAAAGCCCTTTTCCCTTACGGGCGCGACCTTAACCTCGATAAGCGCCTCCACGAAATCCCTGGCGGTTTTTTCGTCGTTGACGACAGCGGTGTACTTGACGATTACTCCGCTTTTTTCCAGTGCTTTAACGCACTTTTCGACTTCTTTTACCTCTACGCCCAGCATTTCCGCCATTTCGTCCGCGGAGGTGCGCGCGTCGTCTTTGAGTATACTCAGAATTTTGTCCTGCAATTTTTCCATAACATACCGCCTTTGCCGAAACCGTATTTTGTTCGGCGCCCAAAACTTATTCCGATTTATTAGTTCCGTTTATGCGAAAACCGTTTGTTCCGCAGGGTTTCAGCCCGCCTTAAAAACGGAACAATACGGTCCCCGACTGTTTTTTTGAACTTATTTACGGCTTATTCTTTGCCGCACTTTCGGCTTGGTTTCGCCGTCAGTTGCTTTTCTTAAGGCTGTTAAGCACGCCGCCCGCAAGGATAAACTTGCGCTGACGGGCTGAAAGCGGCATATCGCACACGACGTCAAAGCCTTTGGTCACGTTTTTAACGGTTATTTCGCCGCCCTTTTCCACCTGACCTATCGCGTTTTCGATAACCAGCTCGTCCCCGTTTTCGATTTTGTCGTAATCGGCTTCGTTTTTAAATGTAAGCGGCAGTATTCCGCTGTTGATGAGGTTGTCGCGGTGAATACGCGCGAAAGATTTTGCGACTACTCCCTTTATGCCAAGGTAAAGCGGCACAAGCGCGGCGTGCTCTCTCGACGAGCCCTGTCCGTAATTGGACCCTGCCACGATAAATCCGCCTCCGTTAGCCTTTGCGCGCGCGGGGAACTCGGGGTCGACGGGCTCCATGCAGTGTTCGGAAAGGTAAGGAATGTTGGAGCGATACGGCAGAAGCTTGGAGTTAGAGGGCATGATGTGGTCGGTGGTAATGTTGTCCTCCGCTTTAAGAAGCACCTTCCCCGACACTTTTTCGGGTAATGCCACGTTAAGCGGGAACGGTTTGATGTTGGGACCCCTTACCACAGTAACGTCCTTAAAGTCCTTGGGGTCGAGAATGAGATTGTCGTTTACCTCGAATTTGTCGGGCATTGCCACCTCGAAGCACTCTTCGCGCGACGGGTCGGTAAAATAACCCTTTATCGCGGTGTAAGCCGCGGTCTCGGGGGAAACGAGGTACACGCTTGCGGAGGCTGTTCCGCTGCGAGCGTAGAAGTTACGGTTGAAAGTACGCACGGATACGGCGTTGTTTTTGGGCGACTGACCCATGCCTATACAGGGGCCGCACGCACACTCCAGCACTCTTGCGCCTGCGTTTATCATGTCCGCCAGCGCGCCGTTTTCCGCAAGCATGGCAAACACCTGTCTGGAGCCCGGGCTTATCGTAAGGCTGACCTCGGGATTAACCCTTTTGCCCTTGAGTATGGCCGCCACTTTCATAAGGTCGCGGTAAGACGAGTTGGTGCAGCTGCCGATGCACACCTGATCGACTTTAATGTCTTCAAGCTCCGACACCTTTTTAACGTTGTCGGGAGAATGCGGGCATGCCGCAAGGGGAACAAGCTCACCTAAATCTATGACGATTTCCTCGTCGTAAGCGGAATTTTCGTCGGCGGAAAGCGGTATAAAATCCTTTTCCCTGCCCTGAGCGGCAAGGAACGCTTTAGTCTGCTCGTCCGAGGGGAAAATCGAGGTGGTAGCGCCCAGTTCCGCGCCCATGTTGGTGATGGTCGCGCGCTCGGGCACGGTGAGGGTCTTGACTCCTTCGCCGCAGTATTCGATTACTTTACCCACGCCGCCCTTGACGGTCATTATGCGCAGTACTTCCAGAATAACGTCCTTTGCGGTAACGTTGGGCTTAAGCTTGCCCTTAAGCTCCACTTTGACGACTTTGGGCATAATAAGGTGCAAAGCGCCGCCGCCCATGGCTACCGCCACGTCCAGTCCGCCCGCGCCGATGGCAAGCATGCCTATGCCGCCCGCCGTGGGAGTATGACTGTCGGAGCCGATAAGCGTCTGACCGGGAACGCCGAAACGCTCGATGTTTATCTGATGGCAGATGCCGTTGCCGGGTTTACTGACGAAAATGCCGTGCTTGAGCGCCACGGACTGAATATAAGCGTGGTCGTCGGCATTTTCAAAGCCCGACTGAATGGTATTGTGGTCTATGTACGCCACCGAACGCAGCGTCTTTACCTTGTCGATGCCCAGTGCCTCGAACTGTAAGTACGCCATCGTTCCCGTGGAATCCTGAGTAAGAGTCTGGTCGATGCGGATGGCGATTTCCTCGCCCGCAATCATGCTGCCCGTGACGAGATGAGTGCCTATGATTTTACGTGTAAGATTCATGTTAAAACTCCGTTTTTTTGCGCTTAAACGCGCCTTTTTCAATATATTTTATATAATTTGTCCGCCGTTGTCAACCGTAGCGCGGTGAAGTAAGTCAATTTTTGCGGAAAAGGGCTTTTTTCCTTGCAAAAAGTGCGGTTTTGCGATATAATCGCTAACATGAAACTATGGATTAAAACAATGGACGGCGACAGAATAACCGCCTCCCTCACCGCCGAATCGGTCGGAAATTTATCCGAGGACTCACTTACCGCTGTTTTAAGGGACGCGCTTGCCACCCTCGATTTACCCACTCCGTCGGTACGTGCCACTCACGTCAGCCACCTTAAAAACTTTAACGTCACGCGCTTTCTGCCCGCCGACTTTGTGGAAAGCGTGGATTTTACCTCCATGACGGTGGAATCTCTTTTAAACGGAAAGGAAAAACGTCCGCACAAACGCAATCCGCTTGACGAAGCTTAAAAAATGCCCGTAATCCTAACCGAAAAATGCGGTTTTTTTAAGTAAACCTTAAAGTTCAGACATTTTTACAATATTTAATTAATACGCAAAATCCCTCTTTGCCGATTACCGAAAAATGCGGTTTTTTTAAGTAAACCTTAAAGTTCAGACAGTTTTTACAATATTTAATTAATACGCAAAATCCCTCTTTGCCGATTACCGAAAAAGGGGGATTGATTTTTTTAACCGTTCCCGATAAACGATATCGTTACGGACAAAGCGTCGATGTTTTACAATAACGGCGCTATTACGGCGAGAAGAAGCTCCGACAACTTTGTGAGAAAAGGACGGTTTTCCCATTTTTCCAAAGTTATTTCCTCCGATTGGGCGACCGCCGACAGAAAATCGTCGCGCATTTTGTCCACGGACGGGTCGCGCATTATAAGAGTGCCGCACTCGAAATGCAGCAGCATACTGCGGTAATCACAGTTTACCGTACCTATAAAGGCGTATTTGTCGTCGACTATTATGTTTTTGGCGTGATTGAACCCCGGGGTGTATTCGTAAATTTTGCCGCCCGCTTTCAGTATGTCGCCGTAGTGCCCGCGCGTCATTGCGAAAATAAGTTTTTTGTCGGGAATGTGCGGAACCAGAATCCTCACGTCCACACCGCTTTTCGCCGCAAGCTGAATCATGTTGATAAACGAGTTGTCGATGATAAGATAGGGCGTGGAAATATACAGGTATTTTTCCGCCGCGACCGTAAGCGACTCGAACAAATGATATGCGGGATTAAGCGGATTGGTGGGCCCGTCGCCGAAAGGAAGGACGTAGCCGAAGCCCGATGCGGACGCGTCGGAAACAAAGTCCCTGAGCTTAAGCGTTTCGCCCGTGGACATAAACCAGATTTCGGAAAACATGAGTTCCAACGCGTACACGGCGTCGCCCGTAATTCTGACCGCGTTGTCGCGCCAGTGCCCGAAGCGTATCTTTTCGCCCGTGTATTCGTCCGCAAGATTGTCGCCGCCCGTGTAACCCACTTTGCCGTCCACTACGGTTATTTTGCGGTGGTCGCGGTAATTGATGCGCGGATTTATTACAAGGCTCATGGGTTCGTAAACGCAAAGCTCCAGGTTTTCGATGGCGGCGATACGCTTTTTTGTCTTGCGCTTAAGGCATTTTTTGGAGCCTATATCGTCGTAAATGAATTTTATTTTTACGCCCTCTTTACCCTTTCTTTCAAGAACGTCTATCACGCTGTCAAGAACTTTGCCGTCCGAAATTATGAAATATTCCAGATAAACGTATTCTTTCGCGTCCTCGATATCCTTAAGCATACGCCTGTGTTTTTCGGCAACGTCGGGGAAAAACTCGGTATTTGTATGGCGGTAAACGTCGTAAAACGAATTGTTGCGCACCGAGTTTACAAGCATCGCGCCGCGCGGATCGGCGCTGTAAAGCCCCTTATACTCTTCGCCGCTGACCGCCTTGGTCTTAAGGTAACCGTTTATTTTTTCGGCTTTACGCTTAGGCACGTTTCTGCCGCCGCCGAAAGTAAAATAAAACACCACTCCCGCAAAAGGAAGCGCGAGTATGAATATCGTCCAGGAAAGCTTGTAACTTGAATTGATGTCGCGGCGGTAAAGACTGAGTACGACCAATATTCCGATGACTTCGGTGAAAATCCTTAAAAACCAAAGATTGTAAATGCCTAAAAGCAGTACCGCGTAAAACGCGATCTGAAGCGCAAGAATCACCAAAGATATTATTATTGCAAGCGCCGTCTTTATCACCGCGGCGAAAAGATGCGATTGCCGTCTGCCCACTATTTTCATTAGTTTCCCCGTTTTCGGCCCTTTTGTAAGATTTATCCATAAAGCCGATTGTTAGTTTTTGTTTCTTTACGATTTAAAATTCCCAAGCCGCCGGCGGTATTATAAAACCGATTATTTACGCGCCGCCGTTAAACGATAACGTCCTTTCTCCCCTTTCCCGTAAAAAACTATTTCGGGGAAAAAATACCGCTCCGCGTAAAGCGTTTAAGCGGTTTTTCCGATTTTAACGTTTGTTAAATCCGCTTAAGCAGCAAAAGTAGCCTTTTAAAGTTCTTCACGCGGTAATCGGGAGCGCACGCAACGACCCCCTCGCCGCTTTTCTGCTTTTTTGCCTCTTTTAAGGGAATAAAAAGACAAGTCCTTATCCCCGCGTTTATGCCGCCCGCAATATCCGAAGAAAGGCTGTCGCCGACAATAACCGTTTTATCGCGGGAAAAATCGGGAATAAAAGAAAAACACGCGTCGAAAAACGCCTTGTCGGGTTTTACGAACCCCACGCGCTCCGAGATAAAAATTCCGTTGAAATAACGCGCTATTCCCGCTATTTCGATGCGGCGGTCCTGAACGGCGGCGGTACCGTTGGACACAAGATACAGACGGTACCTTTTGTGTGCCTTTTTAAGAAAACTCTTTGCGCCGCGCACGAAAAAAACACTGTTTTTCAAGTTTTCCTCGTAAAGTTGCTTTGCCTTAAAAGCGTCCGCCGAAACACCGAGTTCCCGAAAAAGAATCCTGAATCTTTCGACCAGAATCTGCTCGCGCGGCATTTCGCCCATTTCCAGCTTTTTCCACATCTGCGCATTGACCGCGCTGTAAAGCCGAATAACGGATTTCCCGCGACGGAGTCCCATGGCGGCAAGAGTTTTTTTTATCGCCTTTTTTTCGGACTTTCTGAAAGACAGCAAAGTGTCGTCAAGATCGAGTAATACGTTTTCAATCATAATCGGAATATAACACTTTTTACAGTAAATGTCAATACGTTTGGGTGTTTAACCGTTTCCGCCCTTTGAGTGAAAACTTAAAAGGTTAAGCCTGAAACGGCTTTTGACTTGCGGCTCAAAAAAAATAAAACTTTTGCCGCGGCAAGTTAAACCTGAAAAAATCTGACTTACCCGCTTTTTAAATAACCGTACTTACAATTTTTTGCAGTAAAAAAGTCCCGAGGGTACAAACGGGACTTTTTGTCTTTTGGATATGTAAGCGCAATCGTCGGCTTAAATGAAGCGTTTTACGGTCAGGAACGGTAAAAAAACATTACCGATTGATATATACGACCTAAATTTTTACCCTGACGTAACGAAAACGCGACTTAACCGCCAAAACCTATTTATGAATACAAAGTTTTATCTTTGTAAATTTTAAAGCAGAATGGTTTTTCCGCCGTTTTTGCGCGACTCCTCGGCGGCATAACACATCTGATGACTCATAAGCGACTTAGAGATGTCGGTAAGTATTTTTGCGTTTTTACCCCCTATAAGCGCGGCAAAGTCGTCCACGAGGCGCGCGTCGCCGCCGCCGTGTCCTGCAAGTCCGGTAGTAAGACTTTTTACGTCAATCACTTCCTGTTTCCCGCCGAAAGGAGTAAAGGTAACCGTATTTGTCTCCATATCGCCCACAATTTCGCCTTTGGTGAGGTGAACTTTTATGACACGGGTCGTTGCCGCGGAAAACGCAGTCATGGTAAGCTGAGCCGTTATACCGTCTTCGAAAAGAAGATTTGTGACCTGGTGGTCCACTACGTCGTTGTCGCATTTATATACACAGCGGGCAAAACGGTTGTCGGGATTGGAAAAATGTTTTTCGATAGCGGCATTGTCATCCGCGTCCCCGTAATAATCGGTAAGGAATAAAAATCCCGAAGCGGCGCCCGTTTTCTTGTAAATCTCCAAGCAGTTGTAAGCACATTCGTCCTTTTTCGGGCACTTATAGCAGTAATCCGCGCTGCCCTCGGGCGCGTTTTCCTTTGTGAAATAGGTAAGCGAGCCGAACGACGAAACGGCTTTGCAGTCCTTTCCGATGAGGTAGTAAAGGATATCCATATCGTGACAGCACTTTTGCAAAATCATGGGCGAGCTTTTCTCCGAATTTCCCCAGTTGCCGCGCACGAAAGAATGCGACTGATGAAACCAGCCCACGTTTTCCGTCTGAGTCACGGTGACCACCTTGCCCAGTTCTCCGCTGTCGATTTTCTGCTTGATAAGCGCGTAAAAAGGCGAATAACGCAAGACGTGGCAAACTTCCACCTTGCGATTGAGCTTTTTGCTCAGTTCGTAAATGCCGCGGCATTCCTCCGCCGTTTCCGCAATTGGTTTTTCCAAAAGAAGGTCATATCCTAAATTAAGCGCGCGTATGGCGTATTGGTAATGAGTCCTGTCCATGGTGGACAAAACAAGCGCGTCCGCCAGCTTTCCGGCTGCGAAAAATTTTTCGGGGTCTACGAAAGTTTTATCTTTTGATATACCCGTGTCGCGCACCGCTTTATCCAGTTTGTCGGGATTTATGTCACATACGGCGGTCAAAGTAAAATCGCCGCGCTCGTTTAAAAGCCGCGTATAAAGACTTCCCCTTCCACCGTAACCTATAACCGCATAAGTATTCATAATCTTATCCTCCTCAGACTATTTTAGCACATCGGTTAAAAAAAGTGATAGTGTTGAAAAATAAAAATAGTGTTGAATAAAGACAATTTATTTATACAAAAAGACGGCGGCAAATAAAAAAACGGAGCTTACGTCAGTCCGTTTCAGCCGACAAAATCAGTTTAATTTAACCGTATTTTAATCAATCGGGACAAAAATAGTCATAAAATAGTCATAAAACGGCAAAACCCGTCCCGAAAGCCTTAAGCACTTTAATTTACGGGCACAATATCCGCTTATAAAAACAGAAAAACGATATAAGGCGCAGTTAAAAAAATCTTTATCCGTGCAGTATTCAAGCTTGAGCGAAAATCTTTTACCCGAGAGAAGAAATTTCACCGCGCGAAGCGGATTTATGTCAGTTGTTTTTCGTGCGATACTCGCCGGGAGTCATGCCGTAAGCGCGGGAAAACACGTCGTAAAAATGCTTTTTGTCAGAGTATCCCACCTCCGCCATAATCTTGTCGACGGACTGATTGGTGCCTTTAAGAAGCGACGCGGCGGTTTCCAGCTTTTTTTCCTGAATGAATTTGACCAGCGACAGATTTGTCTGCTGTTTGAAAAGTCGGCTTAAGTACGACGGGGAAAAGAACATTGCGCGGGAAATACCGCCCACGCTGAGCTCCTTGGTGTCGTGCGCGTAAATATAATCTATTACCTCCCCCACAAGCTTACGCTGAAAAGAAGGGAGCGGAGCGTGTTCCCGCTCGGCGCACAGACGGAACATTTTTATGATAACCGTCGTCAGAAGAGAACGTATTACCTTAAGATAACCTTCCTTTTTCTTTTCCTGCTCCTCGGTCATGGTTAAAATATAACCGCGTATTTCGCTTGTGTCCGCGTCCGAAAGACTGACGAAACCTTTTGCCTCCTTGCCCTCGAATGCGTAACCGCTGAAAAACAAGTCGTAAGCAAGCTCTATAAACCCTTCGCCGTTAATCGCCCGCGTAAGAAATTCGGGGTAAAACAGGCAGTTGCAAAGCGTGATTTTTTTGCCCTCTTCCAATTTATAAGAATGCTCTACGCCCAAATCTATTATAAACATGTCGCCGGGCTTGACGCGCATGCTTTCCCCGCCCACAACGTGAGTCGCCTCCCCCTCCAGAATATAGATAAGCTCCACAAACTCGTGGGAATGGGGCGCGCTGTCGCCGTGAGTATAAAGTCTTACCGCAACGCCTTCCTCGTCGCGTATGTGTTTTTTGTTTTCGTATTTCATTTTGCGTTATCCTTTGGTGACGTCGTTGACGGGTTTGCCTGCTATAAACGCGCGTAAATTTTCAGCAGCGATATCGATAAGCCTTTGGCGCGTTTCCCTGCTTGCCCAGGCGACGTGCGGAGTAATGTAGCAGTTTTTAAGTCCGTAAAGCGGGCAGTCGCTTTGCATGGGCTCGGCGCCGATAACGTCAAGACACGCCGCGCGCAACTCGCCGTCCTTTAACGCGCGGGCAAGGTCATATTCGTTTATCAGGCCTCCGCGCGCGGTGTTTACAAGCACCGCCGTCTTTTTCATAAGCGAAAGCGTTTTTGCGCACACGATTTCCTTGGTGTTTTCGGTAAGCGGCGCGTGCAGCGTAAGCCAGTCGCTTTCTTTGAAAAGTCTTTCTAAATCCACCGTTTCGTATTCGCTATCTTCTCTAAGTGTACGCGTACAAGCAATGACGTTCATGCCGAAAGCCCTTCCTAAAGCCGCGACTTTTTTGCCGATGTTGCCCAGCCCCAAAACGCCCAGAGTTTTACCCTTAAGCTCCGTGAGATAATAGGGATAATAACAAAAAGACTTGCTTTTAATCCAGTCGCCGCAGTTTACCGAAACAACGTAATCATATAAACCCGACGCCGTCATCAGAATAAATCCCATCGCGTGCTGAGCCACCGCGTCGGAGGAGTAGTCCGGCACGTTGCACACGACGATATTGCGCGCCTTTGCCGCCATGACATCGATGTTGTTGTAACCCGTAGCAAACGTTCCCACATATTTAAGATTGGGACACGCGTCCATAAGCGCGGCGTCCACGCGGCTTTTGTTGACGATTACGCCGTCCGCGTCGCCCACGGCGTCCTTTAATTGCGAATACTCGGTGCCGTCGTAATACACGATTTCGGCAAGTTTTTCAAGCGGCGTGAAATCCACGTCGCCCTTCGTCACCGCGCTTTTTTCCATAACTGCAATTTTCATTATTTGACTTGCCCCTGAATTAATTTTTATCCTGCTTTGTCATACGATTGCCATGCCGCATAGATTGATATATAATAATATACGTAAGCGTAATTTTACCGAAAAAATTATACCACAATTTTGATAAAATGACAATAATAAAGCAACTTTAATTGACTAGATAAGGGAGGAAAAAATGGCAAGCGATTATATCGAAGTAAAAGAACACGTACCGCACGCAGGCAGTTACGACGTCATCGTGGCAGGCGGCGGCGTCGCGG